>Ga0307513_10001481_pt1 | contig 33729 bp, 39 predicted proteins | sample 15_EM_MG_FD_202174 | JGI IMG/M metagenome (GOLD analysis project Ga0307513, IMG submission 202174) | Populus trichocarpa ectomycorrhiza microbial communities from riparian zone in the Pacific Northwest, United States - 15_EM | ecosystem: Host-associated > Plants > Roots > Unclassified | place... | reverse complement strand
CAACTTACACAGCAGTGGCGGGAAGTGCGCATACACCTCCACGCCAGATACTCACGTGTGCACCTGCGCTAGTACCGCCGATGGCCAGCAATGCGTTCGCACCTGGTCGCCAAATCCATCCATAGTAACCCCCCCCCCTCCTTCCCCCCCCCGGCACACTTATTCCCCCCCCCCCCCCCCCGCACCTCAGGCTAACAACGAAGTAATAGTTACAAACACTAACCGACGAAACCGGCACAATCCCCGGCACCGCGCTCATTTTCTCGCCAAAGGCTTGGGACTCCTTACTGACGCCAGGCCTGGCGAACAAGTCCGTTCAGGAACTCGCGCAGTTGGAGTCCCAGTTGGCGTACACTCGCTTCGACTTTGCGGTCGTGTGGAATTCCAATGTTGGCGTTTTGTACGTTTGCGATGTTTCACAGTGAGAAGTGTGGGGCGCTGTGGTAAGGTTTGCCGATTCATGAGTGGGTTCGGGGATGATATCAGGTTTCGGAATGGAGCGGAAGTGGGCGGGAGAGGAGAATCAACGACTGAGCGGACATGATCGCAAAAAAGTCGTGTGAGATGATGAAATTTAGTCTCTTCTTCCTTCTTCCATGTATAGCGCTAGCGGATGTGGGCCGATAACAGCATTATACCCTATGATCACAACTGTTCAAAACGTAGCAAGTGGCAAGGTAGTGAGTGGCAATGGTGTGTAGATCTGTCGTGATATACCAGTAGTACTAACGCCGTCTGGCTGGTCGGTATAAACTAAGTCTATGCATTCGTTCATTCATTCATCCACAACAGGATAATACATCACTAGCAGGTCCCTCTGGACTCTCCTTTCCAGGATCACACCTACTGCATCGCACCCCGCTTGCCCCACTATGCTAGCATGGACCTCTGGCATCGCCCAGTTTCACACCCACAGTCACCAATCACCATTCCGAGCGAGAAACCATGATGGACCTAGACTTATGTACTTGTATGTATACACAAACTTATCAATGATGAATGAATCGGATAATAAAAGTACTGTATAGAAGAAAAGGAAAATGGGAAGATGGTGCATAAAATTTAACCGGGAAAAAAAAAACTAACTCCGGGACACCGGTGAACCAACCAAACCCACTCCTAAGCAACACACCCAACAATAATACAAGAACCGTTCGTAATCCGTTTACAAACAGCATAACCTAAAGAGAGAGAAGGGTGGTGGAAAGGGGAAAAACAGCCAAATAAAAACACGAATGACAAAAATGCGGAACCGCCCAATGAATTGTGGAGTGGAAATGAGGTGACAAAAAGAGAATAAAAGAGAAGGGGTAGTTATTAAGTAAAGGAGGGACAAGGAGAGTGTTAGTTGAACAAACGAATAAATAAACGAGAAAGAGGTTCAAACCCCTTCAACTCTCTTTATGATAGTAGTGATACGATGCTTCTTTCTCCTGAGTTTAGACGGGATAGCGCATGATGTCGAAGACACCATCATCCCAAGCTTAGCCCTAGTAGACGGCGAAGACGAAGGCAGCTCTTTTTCCGGCGCCCCCTCAGTAGGGCCACTAATAGAGACGCACACTTCCGCTGGTTTCGACCCCTCAGCGGCGGCACTTGCATTCCCCTTCAATGCCTCTTCGGATTTTGATTCTAGACTTGAGCTCCCGCGCCTTCTCAGAACGCTCTTCAAATCAGTTGACCTTCCCGAGAAAGAGAATGCCCTGGAAAGTGTATAGCCCCTTCTGCTCACCCCGTGTGGGTGGCTATTTCGAGTCCGGGCTCCATCCGCCACATCCAATGGCACACCCATTAATATCCCTGGATCCGCGTTTCCTGCAATCTCCCACGATTGGCTCCGCGGTGTCTCTGGTGGGCCGCTGGAGCTGTGCAGACTTTGCATGGACTTTCTAGCGCTGCTGACTAGACTCACCGCCGATAGCCTCCTCATCAGATTGCTTGCATCCCTCCTTCTGACACCCCCGCTTGCCATCGATCCATAGGCTAACTGATCCCTCGTCCAGACATCTGCTAATTTCGACTCTATACGATTCCTCTCGGTGCGCTTGGGCGATAGGACAGTCATCTGACCCGCATGGAGCACCGAAGCACTCCTGCTCAAACCCGACGTCGACTTCGACCCAATCACCTCCGAAAGTGCATGAGTATTGTTGATGATAATAACATCCGACTTTGGCAACGGTGTGCTCCTGGGCCGGTGTAATGACTGCCTTCTAGCCAGAGTCCCAGGTCGTCCAAATACATGACCAAGGGAACTTATATCAGAGATGACTACGGGAATTATATTCAACCTTGTTGAACTATACTCGTCGTAATCCTTGCTCTCCTCGGCGATGCATTCGGCGACCTTGCTCCGCCATACCTCCTCTTCAGTCGCCGAGCAAGCGCTCAGAAGCACTTCATAAATCTGATGCCCAGCCTCAAATATGATTTTCCATGAAAAAAGTGCAGAATAGCAATTCAACCCTAATTAATTTTATTAGAGCACATTAAGCAAAGGTCACGTGAGAAATACCTTGTCCCTGATTCGCCTCCTCCATTCGGGCAGTTCCTAGGGATATTGCGAATTTGACATCGTATGCATCACCCGATTTTGGTATTCTAGCGAGTAAAAGGTAAGACTTATAAAGTAGGCAGGCCATATACTCTCCGACTGGAATCGTTGGTCCTTGCCATGCCACATGTAACGCACCACACAGGACAATCTGGCCAAGAAGGCGAACGGAACAGCCGGGCTAAACAAGTCAGCATCACTATACCCAAGTAAGCAACCCCCGCCTCCCCCCACCGGGCTAACCTTGTCCTTGAAGCTGAGGCGCTCCTGTAACAGCCACGTCTTCTCCATTCTGTCACGTATCCTCGGTCCATTAACAGCGGCCAGATTGACCTGGCGTGCAGCCTCCTCCAGCCGAAAGCGAACCTTATCCAGCAATTGGTTCGATTCGGGACAATCCATGGCGGGTGTGCACTTTACAATTTCAGCAAACAGCAACGGGTATTTGCAAATACGTTGGATGGGCTAGAAACATTAGTATTTTTTTTTACCGAGCATAGAATTTGTGCGCAGCGCATACCTTAACCAGCATGTCAGCTAATGCCAATGCTCGTTTCCCATACTCCTCTCTGTTGTCCTGTGAGTTGATAGCACCAGCAAGCGTTTCACATCCTCTTTCCCGCATGGACCACGAAGAGCCACGGAATTCCTTGAGTTTCTCACAAACAAGCTCGTATTTGGCGCAATACTCTTCATAGACAAAAAATCCCGTGATCTGCAGGGCAGGTCAGACTTGCGTATGCAGCGAAAGCAGGAAATTCGACCACCCACCATTTTATCAAAAACCATGGCCACTTTCGCAGCAGCCATGGGATTGGCCAAAATATTGCTTCCCGCAAATCCGTCGGCTTGTGAGTCCACGCCAAAGCTCCTCCCCTTATACGTCTGAATTTGATGGGATGCTGCAGGGAGCGCGTGGAAAATCTCCTCCAACAGCTTCTCATGAAGACCCAGTATCTCGGAGACATCACGTGTAATAGCGTCCTTGATATCTACAGGGATTCCATCGCAATCATCGAGAATGGACATGTAGAGCTGCCAAAGGTTAGCACGCTGATATCTTTGATGAAACCAAGAAAACCCCACATTAACTAAAACCTTGAGGTCAGCAATATAGTATTCCTCGGTGTTGATTAATTCCTCCAATGCACACTTGCGATCCCTCATTCTTGCGATTGTGTCATTGTCCAAAGTAACAGCGCTATTCCTCCTCCTAAGGGACTCATCTTCTATGGACATGGATGCGATCGTGATAGAAGCGGTCTTGATCGTTGTTACAAACCTAGAGCTAGAAGAAGTTGCCTTGTCGCCCGCTCCGGAAGAAAAGATAGAGGCGGCCCAATTGTCGTCATTGGGGTCGTCTCCCTGGAAAGGCGCGCGAGCACTGGGCCGAAGAGAGGGTTGCCCACGGCAGAGCGACTTTAACCATTTCTGGAATCCAGGGGCACCGCAGGATAGCTCCTTCGTATCTACAGGCGTAAAGGATGTCGAGGGCTCACGTGGCGAGCCCGGAAATTGGGGAGCCATCTCCACCGTCCCTATCGAACCATTGGATACCAAGCTCTCACTTAAGCTCCTATCGTCACGTCCGTCAAGCGAATTGACAAAGGAATTGGGCTCCGGGACCTGCAAAAGTTCCTCTCGTATGGACGTGAGTGATTCCTTTCGGGGAATCATGGAAGATTGCGATGTGGAAAACATGGGCAATCTGGTAAGTAGAGAGGAATTGTAACTCGCGGAGACCCTCTCCTTAAGCTCTGGGGAGAAGGACTGGCCAACATGCCAGTATTTGGAGCTCGGTTCCATAAAGTAGAGCGAGTCATTATCACCGGCCGGTCGCGGCAATGCTGAAAGAGCCATAGCAATCAAGCAAACCGAAGCACAAAGCAAGTTTGCGAGGAAAAAGAAAAATATATAGGAAAAGAAGAAGAAAGGGAAAAGGAAAAGAAGAAGAAAAAGGAAAGAAGAAAAAGAAGACAAGACGGCACAAGAAGACACGATAAGCTATGATACTTTAAAAGGTATAGAGCTATTCAGCTAGCTGAAAGGCGTAGGTGCTGTAGACGCTAAAGCAAAATTGGGCTCACACAATTGGGAAAAGAGCCAAAGTAGAAATGGAGAAAGAAATTATTTTTTTCCTTTTCCGGAGATGGAAATCGAATTGGAAAGAAAAGAAGAGAGAAAGAAAGAAAGAAAGAAGAAAAAAATGATCAAAATCCAAGCAGGTCAAGCAAGCACCAGAAGATTGGCACCACGAGTCCCCAGGTTACGAGGCGGTAGGGATGAGGGGAAGATGAGAGGAGAGGAGAGGAGGAACGCCGCGAGAGGAGGACAGCCTCTGCCGAAGCAGTCTACTCTTAAAGGGAGGCGACGAGCGAGAACGAACGGGATGAGATAGGGAAGGGGAAAGGAGGGAGAGAACGGGAAAGGAAAATAAAAGGGAGGTGTGGAACGGGACAGAGTGAGAGGAGAGGGAACAGGGCAGAGCAAAAGAGAGACAGACAGGACAGACGAGACAGACAGGCAAGCAAACCAAGCAATCAATCCAGCAATCGCGAATGGAGACAGCCCAAAATGGATCAGACACACGGAAGAAAGTGATGAAAATGGAAGAGGAGAGAAAATGGGAAAAAGTTACCGACACACGATAGAGTGAGGAGTATCAGACACGAGAATGGATAGAACTGGCCTACTAGTAGCGCCACTACAATAGCCCACCCACCCCGCAAAGAGGAGGAGGCGGGGATGGGGAAGTGCGACTGAGGGAGGCAAGAGGTAGTAGGTAGTGGTGGTCAGAGAGAGGGGGGGAAGGACGAAGAGAGTGCACGAATGGAGGAAGATTGCCTGTGTGATACTGCAGGATAAAGGTTAGAGAGTGCGTGCCTTACCAGAGGCCAAACACCGCCTGCAAAGGAATCTATTGGAGACAATTATGTACACAAGGTTTCTTTCGTCATAATTACTGTAGAATATGGGGAAGGGAGGAAGAGGAAGGAAGGAAGGAAGGAAAGAAAGAAAGAAGGATGGAGGGATGTGAGTGAGAGGGGGAGAGAGGAAGAGAGAGAGTGTCTGTCTGTGGACACTACGACCGGGAGTACCGGTATGATACACTACACCGCGCCAATATCGCACTTTCTCGAGCAAACAAAAAGGACAGATCGGGGAACAGTGCGTTCCTACTCGTTGTCGCTCTCCTCCTGCGCGTCCACTCAACGTCAACACGTGCAAAAAAACAGCATACACTGGCTGGAGCTGTGGTGGAACACTTGGTTCCAACAAACGGGATTTCTTCCTCTCTAGATCTCTGCTGCGTTGTTCTGCAGCAACAGCGAATGGAAACGAGCTGCTGAAACAAAAACAACAAAACTCACAAGCGCCATCCGAACAGAACAATAAGGGGGATGTCATAATAAATTCTGCACTTTTTTTTCTCTTTTCTTCAGAAGGAAAAAAAAAAAAAGGAAAAATATTCCCCGATAGGAAAAATAAATGATCCACCCACCGTACCCCGGGTGGGGGAGTTAATCCGTGAATGCCGTCATATTGGCCAAAAACTGCCGTTGATATATGCACAATACACCTTCTTGCAAATACCGGTAGGGAATCGTGAGGCGTTCACGGAATTCCTTCTCCCTCTCTCTCCCTCTCTCGCTATCACGATCAATAGGCTTTCGCTGCGCCTCGGGAACAAGCATTCATTGGGAATGCTCTCGGACTACCGGTGCCCTGGTATCCAAGTTATATCGAGCTGGATCGTGCATCATACATCCTTCCAGACCTTTTCCTTTCCATCCATAAAGCACGAATCCAGTGGCAAAGAATTAAAGCCAAATAAATTAATAATTTTTTTTATAAAAAAAAGTGGAATAAAATAAATGCCCGTGATTTGCCGTACCGTGTCGCAAGCTACGGGGAACGAATCCAAAGCCAACTATCTTCCTTTTCCCTAAACACAAATCTTCCCAAATCTGCAGCTGGGTCGATCTCCCGAAGCTGGGTTGCATGCCAAGAGCTGACCATTCCGAAAGCGTGAACAACTCTCTTCCAATCGCACACACACACCTCACAAACTGGTGCATCCGTGCCGAGAAATACACAATCCCATCGTAGCCGAGAAAATTTTTTTAGACCCCACTCGAGAGGGTTGCGAGGGTCCCCCCACTCCCACTTAGCCCCGCTAAAACTTACGCTTTATCGTCATCATCACCGACATCGATATCGACATCGACATCGACATCGCGAACATCAAACATCCACAACAAATTACCACCACCACCACCATCACCGATAAAAGACAATAATACCATACATGGGTCTCCGAACGATGGACATCCACACCCCCACCATCCCCTCTTCCTCCACCACCGGCAATGCAGCCGCCTCCCCAGCAGATCCCCCCCAAACCCCCGAAGCCTCCAAAGCCTCTCTAATGGCACTAATATCCCGCCGCGACGCGCTGGAAGCGGAGCTGAAAGCTCTTGGAAGCGTCCTAGACTCCGTACTCTGACCCCCCCCCCCCTCCACCCCCAGCTTCACACACCCCCCCCCCCTACTAACTCGCATTTCACAGCATGGCGTAACAATGACTACCCCCCTAACTACCTTCGACGGCTATCCCAGGGATGATATCGATGTCGCGCAGATCCGCATCACCCGTGCTCGCATCATTCCCTTGCGGAATGATTATAAAGCCCTTATGGCTGAGATCGAGAGAGGGCTGCATGGGTTGCATGCGCTTTCAGCCTCTCTTCCCGTTTCTCCTGCCTCCGCCACTAGCAGCGGTGGCGGCGGAGGCGGAAGTGGTGGGGTCGTGGAGGGAATTATTGAAGCGCCATTTGCCAGAGTCAACACCGTCGAGCCCGCCGGTCCTGCGGGCATCGCCGGGGTTAGGGTTGGTGATCTGGTCAAGAGGTTTGGTAGTGTTGGGGCTTTGGATGGAGCTTCCGGAGGGGGTGGAGGAGATGCTTTGGGGAGGGTCTCCGGGGAGGTCAAGAGGTTTGAAGGGGTGAGTACTAGTACTTCTCTACATTGAAGGAAATGGGCGGATTGCTGATTCGGATCTTTTTTATTATTTTACACCCGTGTAGAGAGTTCTAAAAGTCCTCGTCTCCCGCCGTGACAATGACGGCGTCTGGCAGAACGTCAGCTTGGAAATCACGCCTCGAGCTGGTTGGGGTGGGAGGGGATTGCTTGGTTGTCATCTTTTGCCGGTTTAGTCCGTCCGTATCATGTCCTGTGCTTTGAAACTGCCACTATCCACTATACCATTGCTTTCGGCTTCGCCGATACGTCAGCTTACCACCATCAAACCAAGGATTGATGGATCAGTGTACGATACTCCAAACCATAGCCTTATCGCTTTATTCCATCCCACCCGCACTATTCCTTTTTTGTGCCCTGTTCTGTTCTGTTCTGTTCTGTATAGTACTATACTATGATTGTTTCGATTTTTCGATTTTTTTTTTCTTTTTGCTTGCTCAGACCCCACTTGCACGACCTAACCCAACCGAAACCCCCTCCCCCCTCCACTCGGATATATGTATAAGGAAGGTAATTAAAAAGGAAAAAGAATTGACATCTACAGTTTTTTAAAATCAAAACATGAAAACACCCAGTAATCGTAGCTCTTGTGGTGTTTCCTGTCCGTCCGTCAACGCCTGCACCCACAACCCGCCCAACCGAACCCCGCATCCAAAAAGAAATTGATGAACCAGAGTACGAAATAATAATAAAAAAATATAGAATAAAGACCAGTTGTGGATAGAAAAGGAACCCAAATAAATTGACCTGGTTAGACGTGCCCTGATCCCACTCTTAACCCTAATTCTGGAAAATAAAAAATAAAAAATAAAAAATAAAAAAAATAGAAATAATCAAAGAGGAAAAGAGGAAAAGGAAAGGAAGGAAAGAAGGAAAGAAAGGAAAAAAGAGAAAGAGGAAAACACGAAAGTCTTACGCCCATCCCATGCACGCATCAATCAATCAAAAGTGAACCTCTGCGATACAAGTACAGTTTACTATTTGCAGGAAAGGCCATCATACCCAAACTATTACTATGATATCGCGGAATTTAACAGAGTAGCCGGAGGTAGGGTATTGGGGCGAATGGATAGATGGGTGGATAGATATGCAAGAGAAAACCGGCGCACCAATGCCAGATGGAAAGACATAGGTATGTATGATAGGAATGAACCCGGAGTAGACTAGACTGTGCTAGAATTGATGTTGTGTCTTTCGCAGGTTTTACCCGGGGGGGGTCGGGAATGAATATGAACGAGACGCGGTAAATGAGGGGGGAGAGGAAGAAAGAAAAGAAAGAATAACTAGGATGCCAAGAGAAACTATTAAACTGAAGGGGGAAGGGGGAGGGAGTGATAGTAAATTTGGTTATAGTAGGCAGAAAAGAACAAAAACAAAAAGAAACCGAAGAACTCATCGAATCAACTGAGCCGGATCATTCCCCCAAAACTCTTACAATCAATTGCTGATCCTCACACGGAGCTCCATCGAGTCATAAAGTGCACTCACGTTTGAAAAGTCCTCGTAACAACACTGGTACCTTCATGTAGTTGTGGCTGTTGCTCGGCCGGCGCCAACATACTACGCCAGCACAACTACATGAAGATGCCAGTGTTGCTACGAGGACTTGCCAAACGGGAGTGTGACCAAGTCAAGCAGTGCTCAGAATTGACTAAGAAGAATTATAATCCTCGCCGGCGCCGTCGACCCCCCCATGTTTGACAATCTTGAGTCCCTGCTTGTCTGCCTCCTTGCGAAGCCAACGGAGTACACAAGTAGCAATTTCCTCACGGGCCTTCTTCTTCCCAAAGACACTGCGGATCGGGCCGATTTTGGCCGGACGTGGACCTTTCGGACGCTTAATCACTGCGTCCACGTCGTACATACCGGGTGCGTGAGGATCGGCATGGAAGATGTACTCAGGGGAGGTGTAACCTAGTTTTGGGCAGATGACTTTTTTTTGGCTAGTTAGCGACGGCATGAGAGAATAGGTCAAGGTGGTAGGAGACAAACGATTAACTATCTGAGCCGTGGGTGTCCCCTCTGGGATATCTATCACGCCTTCGGGACCGTTTGCGGCTGTCCTTGGAGTCCGGCCACCAACCGGAGTTCCCGGAGGTGCCTGCTCACGAATCCATAACATGGCCTCTTTGGCCGCGGCGATCTTTGCACTCTTCTTGTTTTTGAAGGCGCGATGTTTGTCCCCAAAAACCATGCACTCCACGCCCGGACATCCGAATTCTGCGCTCAATCTGATTTCGCAGGAATAGCCGGCGCCAGGAGTAGCATAGTCGGTGTATTGGGGCCGAATCTGCTTTCCGTTGCACAGGTCTGGTTTCGTTTAGTTTCCGTAATCCGCATTTGTATTATTTTGCACGCATGCATATATGCAGCACGAAAAGGAGGGGGTGAGGGTGAGGGCGAGGGCGAAGGGAAAGTAGTTATCCAAATGGGGATGAGGTGAAAATACCGCTCAACAAGCCAACCCAATTCTCCGGCTCTTGCTCCATAGTGAATAACCGAGACGATCCATCCTTAGGCAGATCGCGAACATATTCGATGCCCAATGCTGCCGCCGCCTCCTTTGCGTGCCGCTTAGATGGGAATATCCCTTCAACCGGAATCTCCTTGGTCTCGAGCGGTCCAGCCAATTTTAAAACAACTGTGAATTCTTGCGGCTTATTCTGCTCGAAGGTGAAGATTGGAGCCAAGCGAACATGGGACTGGCACAGCTCATGGAGATCCTTCGCATAGGTAGTGGTGATTGAGGTTGTGAGAAGGATTGGCTCTCCAGGCTCTCTAGTCTCCCTGCTCTCCGCATTGGTGCGCTTCTTACGTTTGCCCTTTGGCGGCAGGGCCCCGTCTATTCCTCTTCTCCCCCTTTTATCCTCCTCGCCACGAGTGTTATTGTTTCCATCCTGGCCGGTTCCCAGCGGTGTGTCTTCTTCATCTTCCTCTTCACCTAGCGTCTCCGAGCTGACCTCACCCTTTTCGTCGAATCTCCCACTCAAAGATTCGGTACGGTTCGACACGAGGTAAGATTCAACGGACTCCAATAAGACAGACGTGCTCACCCATGGGTTTTCACCTGTGCGGTTCGTGTAGTTTGGATTAGGGGGAAGGGGTGGTGAGGATGAGGGATCTGGTGATGTTGGCGGAGCCTCGTCCTCCGGATCCAACGGCTGCAACGGAATATCCAGATCTGGAGGATCGGAGACCAATTCCATCGACGGAGTATGGAAACTGGTGGGAGGGCTGTGCTCGGGGGACGGCAGTGGTGACCTGGTTTCCAAGATTTCTGAGGCCATGGTTGGCCGTACTGCGACGAGGAGGAGAAAAATAAAATAAAATAAAATAAAAGTACTCGTACTCCACTAGTTGGGAGGGGGGGGTGGATGGGCGAAGGGAATGTGAGCTTCGCTTTTTTCCTCTCTCTGACTGTATAACGGTAGCTAGAACTGATAGAGAGGAAGGCACGATAGGATAGGGCTTAATTTTTGAAGAGATGCCGTGCCTGATAGCCAAAACCCCAAGATGTTCTTTCTCTGATTTTTTGCTTGTAGGGGGGGGTGGAAGGGTGGGGTGTGTTCTTCAGGACTCCAGCCCAGCCCTTTCATCGTTAGGATAAGATGTTGTTTTAAGACCCACGCCCTGGAATCCAGTAGTTACTTTTAGCGAGCACGATCTGTGCCCGTCAGTGGCCAAAATCTTGGCGTGGGAGGCCTGAAATTGTTGAAAAAGCCCTTTCCCGCCTGCAGTTGGGCAGAAGAAAAGCAAAAAAAAGGTCCGCAACCTTCTTTCCCAATTATTCCTCCCTTCTCGCCTTAACTACCGGCACTGAGTACTCGCAGATTGAAAGAAATGTACCTCATATGGCCATGCTAATTGTCTATCACCAACGGTGGCTGCACATCTCAAAACTTTCGGAACCCCCTATCGTCCATGTGGGATATTAGTATGATATCCTGTGCTGTCTCTGAAACCAATAAAGGTGGCTACCCAGACTTCTGTTCGTCCGGGTAGACTATCAGGAGAGAGTGCTCCCAAGATCTCGGGTTCAGCTGCTTGTATTCGTACAGTAGACTCTTTGAGCTGAAGCTGAATCGCCATATCTCGTACTGGCATGGGATCTCGGACGCTTTTCTACTTCGTCCAAGATACAGCATCACATACCCACCGTATTATATCAACCGTCTGCAAGGCCTTCCGAATAGCATGGACCACAATATCTAACCTTCCACAAATCGATTAAGGCCTGCTCCCGCAGCAAGTATTTGCACCTCTTAAAAGAATCCAAAATAACTCCTCAGGCCTCAAGATGGACTGTTCCTTAAACGTCATTAATACCGCCACAACCCTCCCCCCCCCCCCCCCACCACCACAAGGAATCTGAAACCCGAAACTAGTGATCCAGGTTCCCGACGGAAACCTGCATCGTCGCCATACAACCACCCAGGACGCCACAACATGAGGACAGTGCGATTATGATACTGTGTCGCCCGCCACCCCCACCCCACCCCGGCCGCAATATGCCTTAGTGCCTTTGGTTGCCTATGGAGAGAGGGTACGCCACTTCCTCCTGTGAGCTTTCGCTAGGTTTGTGTCCTGAGTTAGGCACGGGTACCGCCGTAGAGGGCTTTGGTCGTGCCTTATAGTTGTTTTAACTTGTTTATCTCGCCTTACGGTACCCCAGCCGTCATACCTAATAGTGGCGGGAGAGGGCTTTTCCCGGAGGCCTGGAAGTGAGCTACAGTTCATCACATCGGATTGCCTTAGGTTGCAGGAGCGGACCGGGATAGCTATAGGACTCCGTTTCCCGGTTGGCCGGCCTTATCCGAGCACTGATAATAGATCCCACAGTTCGAGAACTCCTCTAACCCAACCTAGCTGATGTGCAGCCACGTTGGCTGAAAGGGAGAATGCCCAAGGATGATATACTCCATCCCACACCTTCCCTTCCGCCCTTCCGCCCCGACCCCACGAGTCTACCATGACGAGGCTTGTCCGGGAGGAAAGGGAGGGAGGGAGGGAGCGCCCGTGCTGATCACTTACGGTAATTTACCTATCATATTTGGTGAGTCTGATAGGTGTGAGATTAGATTGTGTCACATCGGATCGGATCAGCTCTAGCGAATATAGTACGCTACAGCTGCGTCTGTAAAATTCTCATACTCTTCTTCCCACCCCAAGAACAATGCCCGTTAACAACAAAATACCCAGAGCCCGTCAGATAACTGTTTTTGGATACGCCCCTAGGGACACTGTCAGCTTCTGTTACAATTCGTCCCCGGTTGAATAACAAAAGAGAGGGCTAGCGAAGCATTTCCAGGGCTCGGAGTGCCTGGAAGGGTATAGGAGCTCTGGGGACGCGGCTGCACAGCACTGTACCGTACCTCCCACCAGAATCGAAAGCACTGTACTCCGCCGCATCGGCATCCTAAATTCCTGTGTGTACAGCACAGTACCGAACAATTGAAGTCCTACCCACGCAGCACACGTTGACAAACTAACCAACTCACTGGTTGTGCAACACCCACATGCCAAACACCCCCCCCCCCCCAGCCCGTCAATCCGGGCGGAAACGTGCATCCCTGCAGTCTCACGCCGGTATGCCTATTCCAGCTGCGAGTGAGCGGTCGTGAGACACCGCGCGCAGCCTGATTTCGCCCATTATTTATTTATTTATTCACAACTTTTACTTACTTAGTTGATGTAGGATCTGAAACGTGCTTGGCGGGATTTGGGGTGGGACGTATTGTCCCTGTATTTCGGGTCAGGTTAGGCCGAGCTAGGAAGTTAGTAAGTTACATGTATGTGGGCACTCGTTGCTGATAGGTACCTATATTCGTGTTATATGGTAGACAGGGCCGCCCTGATCTGTTGGACTGAAGGTGGTGTGAGCGACTGAGGAAGTGCTCAACCGATAAGCCTTCGCCGAGGAACTAATGTGTCTGCAGCCATAACTAATCACTCGACAGCGGCGCTCGGGTTGGTTCTTCGGAGGCTGAGACTTAAGTGCGAAATGAACTAGAGCTTTGGTTTGCGAGACGACTGCTTAGTTAATTAGAAGCTGCATTTTCTACAGTCTGGCCTAGGAGAAACCAGATAGAGGAGAGGGAGTTTAACGGGAAGAACAGAGGCTTACCCAGCCCAAAATGACGAATATGTGCCATGCTTGGTATACTGACTGCGAGCCACTTGGTGTGTGAAATAGATACATTCTTCCCCGCAAACGCAAGTAAACCGATTCCTATAGCCCTCCGGCAACCGGAGCCAGAGTTTTGGAAGGATTATGACGGGAGGAGTCCATACAAGAGAACCGACGAGATGTATACTCTGCAACGTCATTACCACTGTTGGGGATTCAGAACTTTGTACCTATATCAGACTTGCCACAAAGTGGAACCCATTAACCATCCATCACAGGCACACCCCTTAATCACTAAGAGTCTTGTACGAAAAATCTATAGTCAGCACACTCATCCATTCTCCAGAGCAAATCCCCACAACCTGCGTCCACACCGCGATCCCACAGGAACCCTATGGAATACCGGACACCCTCACCAAACCCGCACACCACAAGCCACCCAAGCCCATCCACACACACCCTATGGTACTACAACATTTATGCACATTTAAGAGCATTCCACATTCTCGAGAAACCACCCCACTCATGCACTTCACCCCTCATCCACCCCCAAATCCGTTGAGGCAATTACATAAAGCAATCAGAGCAAGCAACCCGAACCCAGCCCACCAATCACACTTTATCACGAGCCAAGGTCGGTCAGCGCCCGCATCCCGGCTAATCCTCCCTCGATAAATTGTTGAAGTAAAAAGAAAAAGAAAAAGAAAAAGAAAAGAAACTACGAGTGACACTCCATGACTACCTATCCACCCACTCAAAACACACAATCCTGGCCTGGTAGGCAATATATCCGCACGAGCAGTAGTCACCCATGTGCGCCACGCACTACTACAGGGGATATGAGCAAGAGGAGTGGGGAGGGGGGAGGCCTTACAGAGTATATAGTATCCCTGGTGCCCCCCAACGAATTCGGATGCGCAGGCTACTTGTCCGCAGTGGCTCGGAATTCTTACAGTACGAACCACACTCTGAAGGAAAGCGCAGGCACAGCTTGTAGGTTTGCATACGAAAGGAGCAATTTATATTCCGAGAAAGAAATTCACTTTCTAGCCTTAGGAGTTGGATAAGTTACGTCCTAACGAAATTTTTTCATAATGGGAGAAAAGCAGGGGGCCAGCTTGGTATACCCCCTAGTCCTTCAAGAAGGCTAAAATAGGTAGTTTGAGCTTCTCTCACACCAGGAGAGGGAGGGGTGATGCCAAGTGCTTTCTTTCATCAATAAATTTACTAAGCAGTGTACCAATCATATCGTGCCAGGCGGTTTCTGAGTGAGCCCAAATACTCACGCGTCTCGAGCGCAAGAATCCCTCTGGGGGGTAGGAGGCCGTGCGGGCTTGATGGGGTTGCTGCGCAGATAACGGAATTTAGGCCCTGGTGTGGGTAGTAGACGTATTGAAAAACGGTCCAATTGTCAAAGCCATATACCGGAAAAACATGTACGCGCGAGAGAGATACTCAAGAACTTCATTCGATCTCAGAGGGCCAGCCAGGAAGGCCTACTATTTATACAGTGAGACAGCAACATATATATCCGCAGTAGAAAAGAAGAGGAAACAATATGGAAGACAAGTGAGAACAGAATTGCGTATCCAGTCGACTGATTGGGGGGGAAACATGAGGGAAAAAAAGTCAAATTCAGTAAGTCTAACTCAGAGAGTAGGAAAAACCGGAACTAAGGGCTAATGACCGGCTTTGTCGTATCATACTCTAATGCGTAGAGAGTGCATATCCGAAAGCCTAATTCCAACAAGACGCAGCCAAAGATGACCGAGTGACTGGGTGTGAATATGAAAAGTTTGCTTGGATCTATCTGTGTCTAAGCTATTAGCCTAGATTGAATAATTTCTTGTGTGAAGTTCTACAAGATATCCTTGAAAGGTGGGTTCATAGATATTAGGTAGCGAGCCCAGTCTAGCGCAGTTACAGGAATCATCAATGGTTTCATCGTAGGATGTAGCTTTAATTACCTTAGAATAACCTAGAGTCTTATCAATGCTACTGCATTAATTTCAAACAGGGAAGTTTTTTATCTTCCGGGGAGGAGCAAGGAAATTATTTTTTTATAATATATTATTGTGAGGAGAGGAGTCGCTCGTTGCTGTATGCTGAAGGACTGAACAGGACAGTACAGGAGAGGATTATATGTGGTTTTCTTCCGTACTAAGTTATCATAAACACTACCAAGTACCACAATAGATAATAATAATATGACAATATCTGGTTGATGTGATATAACTAAAATGAATAGAGAGCAAAGATAAGTCGCCATTTTGCTCCATTCTGAGAATATCTCTCTCTTCCCCAGACCGCTATTACCATACCTTACTACCCATATTCAAAAAAGGCCAAGCAGTTTCGTCAAGATCTTAAATATCGCCACCCAACCAAAAAACGCAAGTATTAGTATTTAAAAAGTCCCCCCTTCTTTACCACTCCTCTATTGTCCAAACCAATCACCAAGATATCCCTTAAAGAACCGGCAGAGTTAGTTCCCACTCGGTGCCAATTTTCTAGTTTACAAACTCTCTCTCGGCCGGCATGGCCGATATTAAACCTTTCCAGCCTTCCTGAAGGTGCCATTTTGGCACCCTAAAACCTACGAGCTAGCAAGCGCTGTAACGCCCAATCCTTTCCCCCAAGTACGATGATATTTGCCAATTTTATTGATTCTGGCCTCCGCATCAATATATTTCCGAGGCGGTATGGTATTATAGATTGGAAAAGAGACAGAAGATGATAATTTACCAGCGATTCTATCTGCTAAACAGTGATCATACCATCGTTGAACTGTGCGGCACTCCATGGAGTGCTACCTGCGCCGAAAGGGTCCCATTCGAAAGTGGTGGGAACCTTGGCACAATTAAAGGCTGTGGCAACGACAACTTCTTCCCCTTCCAAATTTCTCTGCACAGCAAATGCATACCAACAACCACGAAGAGGACTACTATACAACACCACCACCCCTTACCAAAGGGGCATACTTCGCCTATTTTACTACCACTCTATCCTCTCACATCGGAATCGCTAGATATGCACTATACGCCAAAACCACCAATTCTACTCCAATGTACATATAATATATGAATTTGATTTTGTAGTTCTACCCCCCATCCCCGTCTGTCCACTGCCCAGCTCCGTGATGCCCTGCCCTCAGCGCAGGCTGCACTTTGAATCTCCTTGGAGCTCCAAGTGACTTGCGCTTGAAAAGAGGGGTTTGCATCACCCAGCGAAGCTTTACTGTCCAGGTGGCACGGCACTTCCCTACCACCGCAACAGCTTGGGGGCGAAGGAAAGCCAATGTTGTACCTTTTCGCTGATGGCAAATGAACAGACAGGGAGGACAAAATCATGATCAAAAGCCCCATAAAAATAAGAAAGCCAGAATTTTTAATTCTCCTCAGACACCGTATTCAAGAAGTCGATCAAAATCAAATCCAATCAAAATGAGATCAAGGGCGCACTAGACAGGCAGATAGAACCCAACAATAAGTGAAGCGAAGTAATCCCCAAGGAGAAAAGATAGGATAGTTAGGTAAAAGAGGAAGGCAAAACAACCCAGCTACGAAATAGAAGAAAAGGACTACCATTTTTTAAAACAAAGAGGAAGGAAAACCAACGCAGCCAAACTAAATCAGACCAAACCAACAAAGCCGGTGATGATGAAGATGATGAAGATGATGATGAAAGAGTCCCCTTTTTTAATCGAGAATTGGGACAGGGAAGTAAAGAGAAAGTTCGACAAAAAAGAATCAAGGGAAAGAAAAACAAGAGGAATAGAAAGAAAAAGCCAAACATTTTTTGCGCAACGCCAGATGTAGCTATCAACACTCCCAACACCATCCATCACATTTCTTTTCCTTTCCCTTGCATGAATTCCATTTCCTAACCTTCCGCTGGCAACAACATTTCATTCCCATTATCGGTTGTTTTTTTTGTTTTTGTCTTCATTTCCCCTCCGCCCCCCTCGGTTCCGGTCATGGTCCCCCAAACAGCAAAAGATAAAAAAACAAAAAATAAAAGCAATGTCAAAATAGGCTTTTGGTCTCTAAGCAGCATAGACGGAATGGTATCCACGCGAGTCGGCTTCGAGGCGGTCCATCCTGCCATCCTTCGCCGCCAGGTACATCGTATTCATGCGCTGCATATCGAGAGGTTCCGTTGGATCAGTCGGCCCAGGAATCGCGCCTGGTGGTCCCGGAGGTGGCATCTGGCCCGGCTGAGGAGGCGGGTGCATGTGAGCAGCATGAGGACTACAGAAAAGGCAAAGCGCAAATAAATCAGCAAACAAAATCAAACAGCCGTACTCCAAAATCGTCACAGATGAGAAAAAAGAAGAGCCCCAGTACAGAAAATGACCTAGTGGGATAATGGACAAGAATGGGCCTTGCTGGGAAAATGGAGAAATTGAAATCGAAACATCTATGAGGGGGATATGTGAAGGGGGGACAAAGAGTAACGTGTAATAAGTACATCGAACTATAAGAGTTTAAAGAAACAGAGTAACTACTTTAAAGGCGCGAAAGACGCATAATGATGTTGAGGAGCAATGCCCATCGATGGATAAACTGGTGGCGGAGGAGCAGGCCGATAAGGAGTGCCCGCAGGCCCAGAGTTGTTTTGGCTTCGTCCCCAACTCAATCTAACCCTCGAGTTCCCAATAGGATATCCCTGCATCTGGTTGATCGCCATCTCAGCCGCATGTCTCTGGACAAACTGAACAAATCCACAGCCCTTCCCCGGAGGAATCTTGACATAAGTGATCTCTCCAAAACCTTGGAAGAACGAGCGAAGCTCATCTTCGGTAACATATCCGGAAAGTCCGCCGACAAAAACAGTGGTGTTGTTAGGATCGGTAAATTGATTCATTGGCTGCGGGGCACCGTAATAACCCATAGGAGGAGCTCCCATGGAGTACATACCGACGGGGCCGGGTGCCCCGGGCATGACGGGACCACCAGCAGCGCTCTTGTTCTTGGGAGTCGCGGTGGAGATACGCATGGGACGATTACCACAGTACACGCCCTGCATCTCAGTCAAAGCACGCTGCTGATCCATCTCATCCGAAAACCTAACAAACCCATAACCACGAGACATCCCACTAACGGGGTCCGTCATAATCTTTGCCGATTTGCAAGACGGGAATCGTGATTGAAAAAGGGAAACGAGAACGTATTCATTGACCTCGGGTCCAAGGTCACCAACAAAAATGGAGTACTCAGGTCCGCGATCATCGCTGCATGAGACTTGATTAGCCGATATGAAAAACGCAAGCTAATAAATTATAACCCATACCGTCTGTCAGCAAGACCTCCTCCAGAGGCCCAGTTCAATTTGAAAGGACGGCTGCTCCCGGGGATAGCAGTGGCATTGAGCGTCAACGCTTTAGCAGCCGCGGCGGGACTGCTGAAATCAACAAAACAATAACCAGCATTACTAATAGAAGATGGTGTTAGTCATCCCGACGAAAGTAAAATCTATAACCAGGGGAAAAAAGAAAAGAAAAAAACTATTCAACCACAGGAATGAGAAAACGCGTACCCAGAAAACTTGTCGCGAATCATCTTCACATTAACTCCTTCGCCCAATTGATACCAAACATTTCTAACAAACGCCTCATCAATCCATGGCTCGAGTTCACCCATCCTATAAAGCCGGAGTTGGTTAGTCGTAAATATCCACACATCACATGAGCTATTCCCCCATAACGGAGTCGGGGGGCAATATGGCTTCAATATCAAACTTACCACAAAGTCGTCTTAGCATCGCTACCAGCAGCGCCATTAGAAGAGCCCGCTGCAGAATTGTTAGGATAAGGGACAGGGGATGCAGAGGGTTGCTGCGGAACGGCTTGACTAGTAGGAGGTGGCCCGCCGGCGGAGGCTCCAGTTGGCGAGGCAGAGCCTTGCTGCTGCTGCTGTTGCTGCGAGTAATCGTATTGAAATGACATGTTGTTTGTTCAACCTTGAAAAAGAGTGAAAAGATGCGTAAAAACGATGCGATGGACCAGTTGCTTTCTGTTGGGGTCGGATGGAGGAAACTTCTGGCTCTAGCGCCAAAAAAACCCGCTTCTTAAAAGAAAAAAGTGAAGCAAAAAAGGATATTACTTTCGAAACCTGCTAATCGAACCGTAGAGTAAATATCGTTGAAGAATTATCGAAGGGCTTGAACCGACTCAAGGGAAGTGCTCGGGAAGGGCGACAAACGAAGGTACACCGAGGGCAGCAGACGGGGGCGAGGGGGCAAAGGATTAATGATAGAACAAGAAGGAAAGGAAAGGATTAAACACAGAAAAAAAATACAGCAGCGGGACGGGGAAAGAATTGGATCAAAAAACCTGAACCAACCTTCTTCTTCTATTTGAGAGGGGGGGGGGTTAATAGATACCTTCGTTTGAGTTAACCGGCTCGAGAAAAAGTACAACTGCGGAAAAATTGCACCGTCGTGATTGACGCAAGGGATGTGGCAAGAAAAATCGCTCCAAGGTAAGGGTGTCGACAGATAATCAAACCGTCAACAATGAAAGACGTGAACTGCGCAAGAATTGCTTTTGGGTCAATACAAATTGAAAGAAGCGAGGGGAGATTATCGGTGAGGTAGACAAGGACAAAAGAAGGGAGGGAAGGAGGGAAGAAAGGAAGAGATGAAGAGAGACACGAACAGTAGTGGATAATTTGATGATTGGAGGGGGTGTGGGATGGTGGGATGGTGCTGGATGATTGACGGTGGTGGGTGGAGGAGGTGGTGGTGGTGGTGACCGTGGTAGCAGTAATGGGAAAGGTCGCGAAGAGGGTACGGGGCAAATTTTTCTTGTTTGCCGCGGAAGGGGTGGATTTCGAAAGTGTGGCGGGAGCCGACCAAGGGAGGGGATGGGGTTTTAGAGAAGGAAGGAGAGGGAAAAAAGAGAAGTTCTTTTTTGGTGGGTTGAGGAGAATCGACTTGCAAGGCGATGACGATGAAAGACGAGCTGAGATGTGCAGGCAACAGCAGGCCGGTATTGTATGTAACTTGAACGGGGGGGGTTCAGTGGGTCCAGTGGGGAAAAGAAAAAAAAAAGAGTACGATACGGGGATAGCGAAAAAAGTTTTAAAAAGCGTAGGAACCCAGGAGCACGGGGCAGTTATTCCTTTTATCTCGTTTCCTCCCCTTTCTTCCCTTTCCTCTCTTTCTTTCTTATGGCAGCGTAAGAAGAAGAACCCTAACAGCAGAAAAATATAACACCGGCGAAACAAAAAAGGACAAACAAACGTTCAAGATCCGCAGAAGGCTGTGAGCAGGAAAGATGAAAGAGAGCGAAGGGGGGTGGTAGCGGAGGGAGAAGAAGGGGGAAAAGGATAAATTTTAGGTAGGAAAATAAAAAAATAAAAAAAGTGCGGAAGAAACAAGAGAGAAAGGCCGGACCGGGGGATGGTAGGAGAGAAAGGATGAGGTCGTAAACTACCTATCATACCGGTCCCAGTGACAGTCCTGGCCATGTACGAGTACCGTACTCGAGTACAGTACGCACACGCTTTTGCTTTTGGGCTAGCCGTCGTTACGATATCCTCGTCTTACGCAAAAAAAGACAACCATAAACCAAACGAGCGGAGGAATGAAGCCGAGATGATTATAATACCCCAAGTTACCAGCCCAACTAACCCTCAAAGGAAGAATATTACACCCAACTACGATAATATTATGTATCATAGCCAAACAATTGACATCTGTCCTCCTCCCCGAGCCCATCTCCTTCTCCCTCTCCCTTTCTCCCGCTCGAGGGGTGGGCGTAGGTTGGTGGTTGTCCTCTTCTACCCACTCCCCGTTGTCACTCGCTATTCCAACAGTTTACCGGTACTGTACTAATGATAGCTCCTTCCATAGCCTTCTTCACATTTTCCCTTCACGCTTCCATGCTTCTTCCCCTTCTCTTCCAGTCCCATTCCGAATTCTCCCCGCCTGGACTGAAAAAAACAAAAACAACAAAACGGAAGGAAAGAAGGGGAAAAAAAGGTGCAAAGTATGCATCGCGGTCCGCCTATAATCAACTCCTTGGCCTAAAAAATTTACATACGCACTCTGCGCCAGCCTGATTCAATCCATCCATCCACTGCTGCGCGTATAAAGGGTTACCGGTATGGGAGGGGAAAGGGCCCTCTGGTTGGCTGGCTGGCTGGTTGCTTGGGTTAGACATAATAGGAGGGACAGAGCGGACAGAGGGATACTCGAGTACCGGAGGCAGTCAAGATGACTACGCCGAGTATAAATAGTCTCACCCAAAGCCTCATCGCAACGAGATGACCGTTGAGCAAATCATTCGTTTATCCGATCTATTCTCTCTCTCTCCATCCACTCATCCATTCCGCCTTCCCCCCCCCCCCATTCAGAAAATCATCAACATCAAAATATCGAATCTAAGACATGTAAAATCCATTAAGTAAAGGTAATAAACATATTTCTTGTATTTCTTTTCTTACCGTATATATATGCCATGCGGTACCGTATCCGTATATCTCTGCGCATACTATCACCTCCGTTCCCCACGATACAACAAAAACGTACAAGTCCCTCCACACCACAATTATCCTCTACGCCAAAGCACCTCGCGAAAAAAAAAAAAGCTAGAAAAACTATGACACTTTCTCGAATGCCGGCTTGATGGCCGGCAACGGGTGGGCGCTGAAAGAATTTTCCTCTTCTTCCTTCTCTTGGAATCGTCGTTAGCCGTTCCACTCTTTCTCTGGTTAATTAGACTTGCTCGCTCCCCGTTCACATTTTCCTCACCCTCTCAGCTTACATGATGACATATATAGATAGACTGTGTGATATTATAAGTGTGGATCCCAGAGCGTTGATAATATTATTATTTATTTATTCCTTATTCGCTGCGGGTACATCGGGTAACATGATGGGTCTTGGGGCTCAACAAGGGAGATGCCCGCGAAAGCGTAGGGCCATTGTACCTGTTTTTTGTTTTTTCCCCTCTGTCCAATCCTGGAACACCAGTAAAATACAGGAAAATTCATGGCAAGTATGATACCCCAAGTGTGACCTAGGAAACCCAAAAACAGCAAAAGAAACTCTAATGATCCTTAAAAACGGAACAACAAAATTTGACAAACTATAGACTGTCAAAATCACCACTCATAACCAAAATCGGTGATCCCAAACCATCCTCCCTGTAAAAGGAAAAACCTCCAACCTTACAGGAAAATTCATCTGCTCGGTGGAGGAATCGTCCTGCCTGTACCGTATTGTGTTTATAATTAACGGCAGGCAATGAAGATCCAAAAGCAAGGAGGAGCAAAACGCCGACCCCAATTCAAAAATCAATCCAAAATCCACGAACCGTTCAGATATTCCCCTCCGAATCAGGAACTAGCACCATCCTAAATTCATAATTTTAGCCCCCCCCCCCTCCCAATTCATCCACTCATTCCAATCCCAGGTAAACGGAGCGAGGCTTACGCGGGGAGATGGCCTTCTAGAAGATCCCAACAACAGCAACGGCCTGCCGCAAACAAACCGCTCCTATCCCATTCCAGCCACAATCACCCGAAAGGAAAAGAAGAAGAAAATCACGGGGACACACACACCATCTACGGTCCATGCAGTAACACACCCACCGCCAATCATCATTTGTGTGCCGGTACTGTACGAATGCAGTACTCACGCACTTATATCTCTCGTGAAACATTGCACCGCCAGCGCGGCACAGTTCCTGATACTGTAAGTGAACACCTGCACCGTGCCCGCACGCAAGGAGCGAGGGATGGATCACGGGGTACGGTAATGTGGGGTCTGGCTGGGGGAACAATCCGCGGGCATCGGAGGCACATGAACCTACACACGGAGGGATGAGGGGGGAAGGCAGGAAGAAGGGCGTGCTGTGCTCGAGTACGACATGGTAAAATACCGATGGGCTAACATCTGTCCTCTTCCTAGTGAGCGAGCGAGCTAACATAGCTCCTTCCCACTGGAAAGTATCATACAATATGCACAAGGCCCTTCAATTGACGTTAGAAAGGATACGGTATGTGTATATAGTCCTTCCCATCTCAGTAATGTGCTCGTAGAGCTAAAACAGAATAAAATAGACCCTGAGATATTTTTATAATAGCCACACAAATTTAAGTTACCGCATCTGCTTGGACTTACTCGAGTAGAGCCACAAAACTTCAGGGCGGCAACGTAGGCGTGGCAGAGCGATGAGGCAGCGATGGGACAGGACACTTACCCTCCCAAATTAACGGTAGGTTAATATACCAAGACCGGTGGTTTACAGGTTAATGTCTTGGTAAATATCTGAAAACAGTCCTTTCCAAAGAAGTTAACAGCAATTAAGGTATCCCAGACATTCCCCTGCACTTACCACAACTTTAAACCCCAATAGCTCCATGAAAACTTGAGATATTTCTATTTTCTCTCTATTAGTGTTATTAGTGTGTAGAGTATCACCCACTCTATCACATAACAATGCCATACCGGTAATTCTTATTAGACTTATGGTTGAAAATCCTTTGGTGGTCAAACACGATTCCCACATAAATAGCTATGGTGAGGGAACTCGTCAGCCGGAGCACTATGCCAAGAAAATATTGTCCCTCCTATTTTTCTCCCCCTCCCTACTCCGGCGCAAATCAACCTCACTACTTCTTACTACCACAACAATCACAGCACCAAAAAATTTCAAAAAATTTCCCCACCCTTCTTTTGCCTCAAAGTTATCCTGTGGAATAAATATTTCCGCTATTTTTTCTATGTGCCAAGGAGTTTGTTGGAAATGGCGGCACTCTGGGGCCGCAATGGCACACGTATGTACCAATGGAGGGACACACAAGCTATGAAAAGTTTTCTCCCACTTGTTTTTCTTCCTTTGTCTTTTTCTCACCTCAATCCCTCGCTCCTTGTTCTAATACCTTTCCTTCTTGACTCTCATCACAATCAATCATGAACTTCTTCACCGCTTAATACAAACTCTGTGTCTTCACTTGAGCCGTTCCACTCGGCTGTGTAAAACCCTCATCGCCGATCATTACCTCCGCATCAATTATTCCCAACAAAGTTGTGTTGCTTTTGCTTGTTGATGATTGATGATATGGCTCGATTGTTGACGAGGGGCTGCCCCTTGCCTTCCCGCAGGCTACCCCCAGGCCAGAGGCAACAATATGGGAATGCTGGTGGGAATCACCACCCACTTGCCAATTGCGGCTCCCTGGGTATATAATCCTCTTTTTTTTATACTCCTAATTCAACTAACAATAATGGCGATAGTGGAATTCTATTTCAAAACCAGACAAGCTTCTAGTTGGCCTAAGAAAAGTTTCTTCCCCATGTATCTTTGGCCTTGGTTGCTAGCCTACTCTAGTCATAGGACTTCAGAGATCCTGGGCTCGGGGCAAGTAAAATTATTAGAGATCAGACCACTTGTGTCGAGATGGGGTTCGCGACCGTGCAGACCGGTTTTACTCTACTTAAGGGGAAGATCCCCATCCCCCAATGGCAGGCAATGCCACTCGGGTAGTTGGACCCTCTTTGGTGGTGTTCCTGGGGGTGATTTTTCCGTGCACTCAAATTTTCACTATTGCTAACACACAATGGCTTGTAGTTTATAGGACATACTCTCCAAAAACTCGGGGATAAGTATATCTCTCAAATTGCTAATATAATAGCCTTGGCTCTGTTCCTACATGGTAGGAACCCCAAAGGATTTACTTCACAGCATGTTGCTGATAATGGTTATTCTTAGGGAACAAAAGGCGTCTCTGGTCCAACGGAGAAGGGGGGCTGAGAAAGGGTCTAAATAAAAGCTTTTTCATTTCCATTTTGTCGTCGGTATTTGGATTTCGCCCCTCGGGGGGCAGGGGGCTTGAGCGGACTGTGGCCAACTACCGGTAGTTGAATATGACGTTTTTCCTCCCTGCTCAGCGGTACCTATTTTCCATATTTCCACCCCTTTCCCTCACTCAGCTCCCAGTTTAGCTCAACCTCCAAACCACTCGCAAATCTGCACAAATGCCTTACCGCTAGCTAGTGAGAATACTCTTTGTTCTTTTTCTCACCCTAAGGGATAAATTCTAACCAACACTGTACATGATCCCACTGCTAGGTGCAACAGGCTCTTACTCCTGCAACCCCATGCACTGCCTTCCATGCAAATGCGGAAGCAGAACATTTACCGGCGCATTAGTACCCTGTGCTAACCTCCTGAGAGCGGATTGCCGAGTGATACACTATGCGTGACCACAACTTAGTCATCCTAAATCTTTAGCTCAGCACAAGCCAACAACCAAGCTCACATGTGACATGATTAGAGTTATTAACCACGGCTAGTCCTCGCATCGAGGCTCCAACTCTGTCCATGCTTTTTCCCAATCACAAGATGGCCTCCGCAGAAGCTTCTGAGGGGGCATATCTCCCTCCATCTTTACCCTCGCCCGCCCCGTCCGATGCATCGAGCGCCTTCTCTTACCGCCCGTTACCCCACCCTCGCCCTAGCGCCCTAAAACCCGGCTCTCGACCGGAGAACTCGCTGATTGCCTTCCTAGACCACGAGCTCTTGCAGGTCTCTCGGAAATATGCGAAGAAATTTAACGATGGGGGGTACACTAATGCTGCAGAAATAGCCGATGACCTGGAGAAGCTGGTGGACCTGTTGTGGGTTTCTTCTACACGTAGGCCATCGTCTTCTTGCCCTGCTCGCTCCTTTGAGCCAATGGCTATTTGGTACTGCGCCGATGCCTACCACCTGATTGATCATCCGTGAACAATTGTCGCAGTAAAAAGGCTTCGCAGTTTTACTTTTGTTTTTGGAAAGGTAGCTAACTAAAAACTGATTTGCGAACCCCATAGCATCGTTGCAAACACAGTATCTTTTACAAATAGCCAACTCATTTAACGATTACATATCTTCGTTCCCTCCAAGATTTAAGTCCACTTTAAGATTGCTTGACAAGCTTGATCGGTGCTTCCACTCACTGATCACTGGATCGTCTGTCGATTCCTATGCCCCGCTGTCTCCGGCCTTGTCTGGCTACAGGATGAACATGACCGAAAGGGTTAGACTCAAGAGCGTTATTGAGAGGACAAGGCTGCATGTTGTCGGTTTAGCAGAAGGGATGACGGAGGCCCCGGATCCGCCCACGGAAGAAGGCGTTTCGGATGTAGGAGATCGGGAATCTGACAATCCATCGGTAGACGCTATGGATGGGGATTCCGAAGAAGAGGATGAGGCTCTGGAGATGGAATTGTCAAGGGTTTATGAGAGATGCCTAGTAGAGATCGGGGAGAGTTTGAGGCGGGAGGAATAGGGCTTTCGTAGTGCTGCTTTCTCTTTTTTTCTTTTCCTTTCTTTTCCTTTCTTTTTTATCGCCGGTATCTGAGGCAACTCATATATCTTATGAATAAGGCATCATAATTAGGCCCTGCTCGGCATGTCAGAAGGGATGACATTTTTCTAACTTTTATGGCATCTTTGTTGGTAAATAAACGATTACAACATTTCCCCTTTTTGATTATAGCTCAATCTAATACAGGCTAAATTTACCTACCAGATTCTTCTTTCCGTCACAATCATTAAAGTGATAACCAATATTCAGATATGAACCTTTTTACACCAATTGGTCGGGAAGATTTGAGTAAGATTCTGTTTTCTTATAGTATTAAGTTGTCCATATTCGCCTTATCCGGAATTTCTCTTAAGGGGGAATAAGGACTCGCAAGGACTGCGCTTTCCACTTGATGAATATGTGATCTTTTTTGGTCTTCCAGACCGTGGGAGCATCTGTAACCGACCCTCGTATTCCGTACAGTACAGATATGATACTTCTGTTGCCGCCAAGCTGTGTTGGAGTACTGTACTTGCAGATCAGCGAGAACTTTTTGGAGGTGTGAGTGTGTACGGTATTACCTGGTCCCTTGCAAAACGATCAGAAAAGGTGCACAACGATGATTTCCTGAGTGCAATCACAGCAGCCAACTCTGAGCGAGATCTGCTACCGGTGCTATCCATACATGTAATGACACTTTCTTGCAATAGCACATTAGAGGCCCCGCACAGTTTCTAGGCCACATGGTAACCTGCGTGGGCTCGCGCATATTTTCATTGCTTGAATCCGCTTTGCAGTTTTGCGGTACCAAATAGTACTGGAAAAGTGAAAGGCATGATGCCGGACATTTGAAATCAACCAAAAACTAACACAACAATAATTCTCGAAAAGTTTCAACCACCACCACATCTTTGAGATATGGCTTCATAGAAGCGTTCAGAGAACACTCCTCTGCGACAATGAACAAGGACAAATTCCACCCACAAGGGCAGGTAGGGGGAAAACGGAAAAAGGAAAAAGGAAAAAGGAAAATAGGTTAGCATTTCCCCAACAAGCTATCCAGTCAAGTTATGTAAAATATGTTAGTCTACTAAAACGCATCTCCATGACGTTTGATCCCCAAACCCCTTCCACTGCTCCATCCCCCATTGCACCATCTCACCAATTATCGGTCATAGAGTCTAAATGCAGTGCTATAGTACCTCCTGATTCTTGCACTGCCAGAGCATGCCTGGAATGAATAGATTCCATCTGAGCATCACTTAAACGGTGCTTTCCCCAGCTCAATGACGCATCATGGACAGTCCTATCCGTACCCGATCCGTAAAGCTTATTCTCCTCTAGATACCGGATATATTGATGAGAAATATTTCCTGCCATAGTCTCCTTCAAGGACTCTTCTGCCTTGGGCACTGGCATCGCCCAAGGCCAATACCATTTTCCATAGGATCCTCTGGTAAAAAACTTTTGTCGGCCTACTTGGTTGAAGGCTTCCAACCAGCGATGACAGGCACTGCCACTGGGCTTGGAAACCCCAATGTAACTAAATGCGGGAACATTGTCCCATGAATTACCATGCTTAGTCGCAAGGTACTGAATAAGCGCACATTCACAGTGGGCTAGGCACATATGCGTACCCCTCCCAAATTTTGCCGCAAGCCTCCGAGTCTCCACATCGTTCTCCTATGATGGCAGTGTCTTAGCAGCTGCAACCTCCAAAAAGGACTTCCACTCCTCTTTCGACCCAGGTAATGGCACGGCACGAGTCTGGCCCGGGACGGTAGAAATGTGGATGCGGTATGGTAAGACTGATCGGAGGCGGGGAGAAGTGACACATGAGACTAGATACTGAACGTGGCAAGTCAGGGAAGTGAGTTTCTCGAGAGCACGTCGAAGCCGGAAGGCCCGTTCGGGGTATTCTGGTGTATCTAGTACAGAAGTAAAGTTAGATTGAAGGCTAGAAAACAAACCCTACCCGCCAAATACAAAAGTATCCAGATAAGTTGCATAGCCTCTGGTAAAAAAAATCGGAATATGTGGAAATTAAGGATTCGAAACACTGTTGTTCAATTGGCCTGAGTACACTGAACGCTCCAATCAGAATCCTAGAAGCATTTTCATCTGAATCGATGCGCTTGATAAACTTCTGCCGAAGCATCTGCCAGCGCTTCTTAAGTCACTCAGAGATATCGTTCGGGAGTCACCTAAGACTAGGATATTCCTTGCTAGGAGGCCCCATGTCAAGGAAGATATTCAAAGACATATCCTAGTAAGGGTAGTTTTGATACCCATCAGTCCGAAGAGAGGTGATATCAGAAATTATCTGGAGATGACTTGGAGGTCATACATGGACGCCGAGCTGGAGGCGATGAGTGTTGATTTGCGGGCGGATACCATCAGATCATGATGGAAAGGATATCTGATATGCGCGTGAGAACATTTAACATTTCTAGTCAATTACCGATATATACTTACTATCGATGGAGTGTAGGTTTCTCCTTGTTGCGCTACACATCAATGCTGTTCTAGGAGAGGTGGCAATTCGCCAGCGGAGAAAGAAACTGGAAGAGATAATAGAGGGCAATAGACCGATGCCTACATGGCAACTCTAACTCGAGTGAAGGTGTAGAAGGGAAATATATCAGTACTCGGGCTAAATTAGATGTGGGGGTTGTATTCGAAACGGCCGCTACAAGCTCAGGAGCTCTGTCATGCCTTCGGAGTGAAGAGAGGCTCCGCGGATCTGGATCTGGAAAATATTCCTGTATTCCGGACTCTCCTAGCATCTTGTCTCGGTCTTGTCACCACCGAGGTGTCTTTGTCCACGCTCAGACTAGTACACTTCACTCTTCAGGAGCACCCCTTCAGTAATCCGATCCTGTTTTGCCATTTTCCGATTTTTTCTACCAGAGGCTGTACACCGTATGACATAGGTTTGTGGGTGGTCTAGATACTTTTGCCTAAGACCATAATGGGGGTTAGAAGGGGCGTACCATTAAGTTCCTGGGCTAAAAGCTCGCAGCCAAAATTGTTCTGATCCACAAGCACAAGTCTTGCTTTTTGGTTGGCCCACACGCTGTCATAGTATACCACTTTCCACTCATCGTCTGTGAGCTCCTGCCCAGGAGGACCATGAAGCTTACAAGCTAACTGGAATACGGAGTCCAACCCAGTTACAACCTGGTACAGGTTGAACTCAACGCCTTGTAGGGACCTCTCGCGGCGTATAAATAACTTCTTCACAAAATCGACAAGAAGACTCCACCATTTCTCTTTTAAGTTCATCTGCTTTTTCAAAGAGTGCTTGTATATCTCACGAAACAATCCTGCATTCAACTGGAGTGCCATCTCTCCAAGTATACTTGGTGACCCTTCCTCATGCATGTCGGATCCTCTTTTCGCTGCAAACTCCTCCGATAGGGCTTGCAAATTTCCCCATATACTTTTGAGATAGTCAACTAGGCGAGAGTCAACTTCTTGGTTCTCGGTGACCATTAGACGAATTTCCCGTTTTCTAGAGTTCAATTGCAAGGATACTGCAACCACCTGGGACCCTGCCTCAGAAATAGATAGGCTGGCAAGTACGTCAAGGATGCGGAAGGGGCGAGAGCTTGTCTGGGGATCGATGGGTGTAGGGTTTAAGGAACTAGAAGACCCATCTTGCCGTCCTTCGAAGACATAGTACATCAGAGCTACTAGGTCGTGCGGGTCAAGCTTGTTAGCCATAGTGCCCAAATGTGGTATTTTGCACCAATCTTCGCTGATTTGATTGATATCTGGTGTTCTGAGATCAAGAAAAAAAAGATTCCTAGAATTTTTGAACTCTGGATGTTGCGACAACCTTTTGGAAATCACAATAAGCCCATGCTAGTGCCAATTCAACTCATACAAGAACTTACTGTAGTCGGGGTACGGAACTTAGGGAGGGGCAGGGGGCGGAGAGGGAAGGGTCACAGGCACAGCTGTGACGATAGTTTGATGAGTTGCAGAAGCAGGGAACGTTTTTGCAAGGCAAGGAGCGAAGAGGTTTGGATAGATAAAGACGTAATGACTTAATGCTGTGCACTGAACAAAGGTGGAGGCAGTGCTAGTGTTGAGAGAGAAAGAAGAAAAAGAGTTGAAGGTTGATGGAACAGGTGTTGTGTCCGCTGGGGAACTAAAGGTTGTGCCAGGCCATCTACTCGAGTATCCGCCTGGAGTGGCTAGTGGGAAGGCGGCGACTAGATTGCCTGGGTTGAGGGACAGACAGCATGCAAACGGGCTGGTTTCTGCACTGTTGCCGCTGCTGTCAAACCAGGCTTCGTCTAGTGTTCAACTGAATTTAATTTGTTCGTCCCAACTTAAACCCTAATCACAGCCGCCCCCATCCAGATTTCTGGTTCACCAGGAGACTGACCTTTTGATGATACCGGGGGACAGTTACCGATACCTTGTTTGATGTTACTGAGCCACTTTTTAACGGTTTGCTCCATTTCTGTCGGAATACACCGACTCAATCGCGAAAGTCGTACTGTACTCGAGTACAGTCTACTTACCAGATGCTTCTTTCCATCACGATCATTAAAATGATAGCCAATATTCAGATATGAACCTTTTTACACCAATTTGTCAGGAGGATTTGAGTGAGATTCTGTTTTCTTATGTTAAGTTGTCCATATTCGCCTTATCCGTAATTTCTCTTAAGGGGGAATAAGGATTCGCAAGGACTGCGCTTTCCACTTGATGAATACCGCATTATCTGGCGATACTGGAAATGGTGCTATCACCGAAGGGGATAAAGAGGCGAACTGCCACGGCCGCGCTACATGTATTCAGCGATAGTGTAGGCACTAATAACCACTTTTATGACGACCCAATGATCAGAACACAACCAGGCTAGTGTAGGATCTATTTTTTTACTCCGGTGATGAAAGTGTGAGTCTTGTATTAGAGCGACGGCCCATGCTGCATAAATCAAGGTTAGATAGAAGTCAGAAGTTCGAAGCCTTGGCAGCCATGCCCAAGGCAACGATTGAGAAAAGCAAGAAATACGCAATGACACAAACTTCTTGCTGTGAAGGAGTCTTCTTCCCTCTCAAAATTTCGCCAAGAGTTCCAACTTCCAACTCCCAACTTCGATTTCTACGCGGGGCGCCGTCACTCTATTGTTGAGAAAACAAATCCCGCCATCATAAATTGTCACTCGCTTACGTAAGTTACCTTTTTTATATTCGCTAAGCTGTCCGCTCTGTCACACTAAAGCCACATGGCAACACTAAGCCTTAGCGCCATTTCCAGTATCGCCAGATAATGCGGTATGTGATCTTTTTTGGTCATTCGGACCGTGGAGCATCTGTAACCGACCCTCGTATGCCGTAATATCGAATCTCTTCCGGTCAAGGCGTCTTTGGATGGGGAATAGGAACTTCCGAAGGAAGGCCAATTCGCTTCACTTTTGCACGACTCTACAAGTACAGCTAGGGTCAAGTGAGATAAAAACCAAAGAGAAACCACAATGAAAATTAATGAAAAGGGGTGATGCGGATGGATGGATTGATGGATGCCAATCTCTCCTCTGCTTTCCTCAAATACCCCTTTTTCTATGGAGCTAAGCTAACAAAGTAACGGTATCAAACATTCACGATGTTTTCTCTGTTCCAACTTACGAGTACTTTTCCCTATGGTCATTCACGTGACCGACAGTACTTCCGTCGCCGCCGGGCTGTGTTGGGGTACTTTTGGATCAGCGGGAACGTTTTGGACACGAGTGTATATTACGTGGTACCAAACAGTACTGGAAAAGTGAAAGGTATGGTGCCGGGCACTTGAAATCAACCAAAAACTAATACAACAATAATTCTCGAAAAATCTCAACCACCACCACATCTTTGAGATATGGCTTCATAGAAGTGTTCAGAGAACACTCCTCTGCGACAATGAACAAGCACAAATTCCACCCACAAGGGCAGGTAGGGGGAAAAAGGAAAAAGGAAAATAGGTTAGCATTTCTCCGACAAGCTATCCACAGTCAAGTTATGTAAAATATGTTAGTCTACTAAAACCCATCACCACGACGTTGGATCTCCAAACCCCTTCCACCACTCCTCCTCCCATTGCACCATCTCATCAATTGGTCATAGGCCCAAACGCAGTGTCATGGAGGCTTGTGATTCTTGCCCTTCCAGAGGATGTATGGAATCAAACAATTCCATCTCTGCATCACTAAATTCGTGCTTTCCCGCGCTGTATGACGCATCAGTGCTATCCGAGCCCGATCTGTAACGCCCAGTCGCTTTTAGACGCTGGATGTATAGGCGAGAGATATTTCCTGCCATAATCTCCCCCAAGGACCCCCTCGGCACAACCTCCCCCGAGGACTCTCCAGCTATGGCCTCCCCCAAGGACTCTTCTGCCTTGGGCATCGCCCAAGGCCAGTACCATTTCCCGTGGGATCCACTGGTGTAAAACTTCTTTCGGCCCACTGAGTTGAAGGCTTCCAACCAGACGCGACAGGCACCGCAACTGAGCTTAGAAACTCCAATGTAATTAAATGCGGGAACATTGTCCCATGAATGACCATGCTTGGTGGCGAGGTACTGAATGTCTCACGGTCCCCTGATGAGATACGTGCTGGGATAACTTTGGTGTTCTTTCTTTTGTTACACGGTTGCTATGAGGGATTTCCTTTGTAAGGTTTACGACAAATTGTATTGTTTCCTTGGTTACGC
>Ga0307513_10001480_pt1 | contig 33731 bp, 45 predicted proteins | sample 15_EM_MG_FD_202174 | JGI IMG/M metagenome (GOLD analysis project Ga0307513, IMG submission 202174) | Populus trichocarpa ectomycorrhiza microbial communities from riparian zone in the Pacific Northwest, United States - 15_EM | ecosystem: Host-associated > Plants > Roots > Unclassified | place... | reverse complement strand
TGATCTTTGTGAGTCCTTTTTTCGCATCCATTTCTGCCGCGATCTCCTGAACCTGTTCTCTCGAGGAATAGGCCCACCCACTCTCCACGGTCACGTCCGTCTCCGTTGCAGACGTTCAGGAGAAGCTCGAATCCGATCCACAAGAACTGAGCCACAAATTCCCCAAGATTTCCGTCAGTCCCCCTCTTAAGAACGCCCCAACTAGTGCCGATGCTGTCTGCCCTCTACAATAGTCTACCATCTTCCATGTCCAAACTATTGTTTATTCCGCTTCGGTCGCCTCCCTCCTCGTCGCGTTCATCACCATGTTGGGCAAACGGTGGGTCGATGTTTGACTGCCACGTCCGGGTCGAGACTCTAAGTTATCGATCCATCGACACACTTTCATCTCGTCATGTTTGTCCCCCATACTTCGAGCCGCTCTCCTCAGTCACTTGAATCCTCTCCCTCTCCCTTCGCGTCTCAATTCATTTCGACAGCAGACGCAAGAAGTATCTCGAGCGATCTAAGAAGTCGGTGATCCCGCTCTCTCGTGCCCGTGGTTGTGTTCAAGCTCAATCTACCACGGAGTGAAGTCCCTTAGGTCCGTCCTTTGGTTCACCTGGATCGTATACGAAGGATCTCTTCAGTGACCATAAATCTCCCGGTCTGCTAGTTCCGTGGAGCCACCCTCTCGTTCACCCGTTTGGATCGACACAGTCCTCACTCTTGCGTCCTCCGATCAAGCTTGACTCCATTCATTTCTAGTAGCCCGTCAAGCGTGTCCTTCCTTCTCGTGTGCTCGTACCGCACGGAGGAAGCAACCTGCAATCAGCCTAAAAATGTGCGTCTGGTTAACCATGTCTTTCAACGTTTCATATTAAGTTATCGTCAACCCCCGGTGACCGCGTTTTTAGTTTCTCGTTTGAGGGGACGCGATGTCTGAGATATAGCCAACGCTCCTCCCAAGTTGCCCACGCCGGGTCCTACGACAGGTTCGAACGCTGGATCAACGGGTCCGGTTGTGGATTTACGAAGCCTTGAGCACCATGCTGATGTTGTGAGTCCCTTTTCCGCATTCACTTCTGTCGTGATATTCCAAACTTGGGGAATAGGTCGGTCCGCTCTCCGCTGTCACGCCCGTTTCCATTGTCGGTGTTCGGAACAAGCTCAAACCCGATGAAGTGAACTCTAAATTCCTCAAGATTTTCACCAATCCCTCGCTTGAAACACCCCAACCGGTGCTGGTGTCGTTTGCTTACAATGGAACAGCCCACAATCCTCTATGTTCAAGACACCTTGGTCGCTTCCCTCGCCGCATTCGCCGTCATGTTGGGCAAGCAGCGGTCCGACGTTTGACTGTCGCGTCCAAGCTGAGACACCTGGGGCTGTTACCAATCCATCCCCGGCGCAAGATGAGCAGGATGATCACTCGAAATTTCTACCTCGTCATGTTTGTCCTTTACACTTCGAGTCGCCCTTCTCGTATCAACTACTCTCTTTCCAACCCCGGCGAAGTTGTCGCCAGGGTGTCACGGGTTTCATCACATCCGGTCTCTTCTTTTGCTCCTTTTCCGCTGCCGTTCTATACCACAATTGATCCCTCTCCGGACACCCCGGAGGCTCTGGCCAAGTGGTTCTAGTCCGCTGGCATCCTCTCAGCATATCCTCCCACCCACCCTCATTCGAACCGTGCTGCCATGACCAGCTATGAAACTGTACTGTCCAAGTGGTCTCATCGCTACCAGCAATTTGTCCATCCACTTGCCAAATCCGCTCTCACTGTTCTTTGCTGATCTGCAATGTGCACCCATGGAAGTCATGCATGAGCCGAAGACAACAGCATTCGAGCTTCACTCGGTATGGTTTCGACCCACTACAGACGCAGCCGTCACTCGCTTCAAAGCCTTTCGAGGCTGTGGGGGGAGCGATGCTACAAAATCTTTCGGGAGTACGGACAGATGACGCGTCCGTTGGCCCCCGGGGCCAGTGTTGGCGTGGGACGCTGGGCGCTATGGGCGGGTGTGTTAGCGGTTGACCCTCTTTTTTTCCCTCTCGCTGGCCTCACTCCCGACCCCCCTCGACTCGTTGAATATCCCCCTCCCCCCACCTTAGTGTGATCCTCCACTACCGTGTACACATCACCGATAATAGATATCATTCTCCTGTGCTCCATCCACGCTGGCTTCAATCACGGTCGCGGGCAGCCCGCAGATGTTAGTCGGGACCTTGGCATTTACCTCGATGGTCCTGCACAGTCACTGTATGTTTTCACTATGTCAGATCTTGTTTGCAATTTGTTTGGTATTCCCAGCTGCGCAAGGTTTAGCTTGGAAGGTGATCCACGTCTTCCATACGGGAAATCTCGACCTCTTTTCGTACAATTTGTGTAGAAACACCGTGCCGAAGTGGCGGCTCAGACTTGAAATCGCAAGGATACTGGTGTAGGTAATCGCCCAGAGGACTCAGCCATAAAACCTTGGTATATTTCATACATGTAAAGGACTGGTATGGAGAACCGACACGAGAACTTGAGCGGAAAGGATCGTCAGATATCCCGCCAGATAACGCGTCTGCACCCGGGCTGAGCGCCGAGCGCTGGCACGGAATAGAGTCAAAGCCACGAGGCCAATCATCCACTATCGCACCACCATCTATCGCACCATCGCCTACGCTGATCCAACATCGACATGGACGACATACGGGGCTCGTTCTCCAAAATGAAGAAGAAAGCCAAGCACCGACTCGGACTAACAGGGAAAAAATATACACCGGACGGAATGGCGGCCAACCCCGGTGGGGAGGGACCCGACTCGACGAGTTCGCTTCCGCAACCAGAATCTCACGTTGTAGTGGGCGGAAGTTACGACGGAGAAGGGGATAAAGCCGACCCAGCCGGAGAGCCAGATTTTTCGACGGGTCCACCCCCTCAGCCAGATGGGCTAGAATCTGTGCCAGCGCGTGGGGACGACGACGGTCAAGAAGGGGAAGGGGCAGACGACGATAGAGGGGATCCCACTGGTCAAAATCCGCACTCGGACAGTGAGATCGAGGTGGAAAGCGGATCTAGTCGAGAGTCCGAATGGTTTTCCCTCTCCGGATCCGCTCCTTCACTGAGCTTGCACGGCGGGGAACCCGATGGTACGTAAACGCGGTCATTCTGGTCCTTTATCTGATCGTTCCTTTGGACGACGTAGACACCTTTACCGTTCCTGACCACGTATCGGAAGGCCTTCATCCCGACGGAAGCGTCCAACCGGGCGTTGTTGCGGATGAGAACAAATCGAACCGCATCACGTCCGGATTGCTTCGTGGAGTGAGAGACTCCGCAGGTGCCTCCGGTCCGCTCAAATCCGTCGCGGGATACCTCTGCTTTATTCTCGACAGTTGCGAGGTATGGTCTCCTTCCCGCGCGTCTGATTCAAAATGCTTACGGTCGTTCTAGCGAACGGAAGTGAATGAACATGCTATGGAATTGTTGGCGCTCAGGGTCAAAAAGGTTTCCGAGCTGCTCTCCGGACCCATCTTCCCGGGTGACGTCAATGAAGGGGAGAGGACAAACAAGCTGGAACGGTGAGCCTACATTCTCCAAGATCGAGAGCTGGACCTGACGCATGCCTGGGATCGCCAGGAAATTGGAAGAGATTGGCAAACTTATGGACTCGGTGGCAACCCAGGAAGACCTCGCGATTTTCCTCGGAGCCCCCGAGAACGCACAGAAGGTTAACGATTTGGTGGAGGATATTCGTGATGCCTTGATGGACTACCAGGTCTGATCTCCCGTGACTTGCTCTCATCGTAGCTGACATCCGCTACAGACGTCGTTACAGCTGGACATCTACGACGAGCGCTGCCAAGAGCTCGTGAGTCTCACTCCCTTCCGATCCCACATTTCATAATAACTTGCAAATAGGGAGATGCGGATTGTCGGCTTCTAGAAAAGCTGTGTCCCACAAACGGGGCCGGGTACCGTTCCGGGAACAGGCAGGGGTGTCTGAGGGGAACTAGGGCGGATGTCCTCCTACAACTTGAACATTGGCTGAAGGACGAACGGGATCACCGTGTGTTCTGGCTCAACGGCCTTGCGGGGACCGGGAAGTCGACCATCGCCCAGACGTTTGCTGAAACTTGCTTCGCCGATGGAAGGCTTGCCGCAAGCTTCTTCTGCTCACGAGATTTCGAGAATAGAAGGAATCTCCAAGCAATCTTTCCAACTCTCGCCTTCCAGCTTGCCTATCGGTACCCCCCGTTTCGAGAGAAGCTGCTCAGAGTTCTGAGGGCCAACCCTGGTGTTTCACAGGAGTCTCTTTGTTCCCAAATGGAGAGGATCATTGTTGGCCCATTAAAAGCTGCCCCCATTCCCATTTGGCTGCTTATCATCATTGATGCCCTCGACGAATGCAAGGACGAAGAACCTGCCTCTGCCCTTCTTTCCGTGCTCTCCCGTTATGTGGATGAGATCCCCAATGTCAAATTCTTTATTACTGGTCGACCGGAGTCTCGAATCCGGTCCGGGTTTCGTCTCAGGTCACTCCAACCCATCACAGAAGTTCTAAGGCTGCATGATGTAAAACGATCCTTGGTGGATAGTGACATCAAGCTGTTCTTCAGGGTTCGGTTGGCCGGGATTTCCAAAACCCGGAGTGACTGCAACTTCACAGAAGATTGGCCAAATCCATCAGACATCAACATTCTCTGTAAAAAGGCAGCAGGATTCTTCATCTATGCTTCAACAGTTGTCAAATTTGTTGGATCCAGGTACCACACACCCACTGGGCAACTGGACCAGATCATCTCCCTCCCACAAAGCACTGCCAATGAAGGAAGGTCTGGGATTGACCTCCTTTACACCCAGGTCCTTGAGCAAGCAGTTGATGACATAGATGGAGATGCCAAGAAGATCTACTCCTGTTTCAGGACTGTGGTTGGGGCAGTGCTACTTGTGATTAACCCTCTTTCAATAATAGCACTTTCAGACCTACTGGGAGTGTCCAACATCTCCACTGCCCTCCGTTCCCTCCATTCCCTCCTCCTTGTCCCTGAGAGCATAGAAGACCCCATCCGACCCTTCCACAAGTCATTCCCTGACTTTCTCATGGATCCAGTTCGGTGCAAGGATGTACAGTTCTTTGTGGAGCCTGCAGTTCATCATGCAGAGGTTCTGCTTTCATGCCTCAACCTTATGGGGGAAAGGCTGAAGAGGAACATCTGTAACCTGGATGATTATGCTGTTCTCAGTGAGGTCATGGACCTTTCTACTCGCAAGAAGGACCACATTGGAGAAGCTTTGGAATATGCATGTCAATTCTGGTCAAAACACCTCCTGATGGTCCCTAGCAGCAGCCCTCATGTTGGAGAAGTGCAGGAAGTAATTGAGGAGTTCTTCACAAGACATTTGCTGTATTGGATTGAGGTTCTTGCTCTCACAGAGAATCTTGGTGTTGGGATTTATGCCATGAATGATGTTGAGCAGTGGTACACTTTGGTAAGTGTTATGCAGACTGTTTCCTGGAGCTTGTACTCATGTTCTCTGTTTAGGCAGGTGTCTCATGCATGTGGATAAATGACAGCCAGAGATTACTGTTGGAACATTTTGATATAATCCATGACTCTCCTTCCCAATTATACCATTCAGCCCTTCCATTTTGCCCATCTTCATCTTGGCTCCATGAGTGCTACAGTTCAGAGCTCTCACAGGAGGCTAAGGTGGTCAAAGGTCTCTCAGCAGAATGGGGGATGTGTTCCCGCACAACTGTTCTGAAGCATATTCCATATTTTCTTTCATACTGGAACAACACTGTTGCAGTTGGGTGTGAAAACAGGGACATCCTCATCCTTGATGCAATCACAGGTAGCCAGACAGCTGTCCTCTCTGGGCACACAGATAAAGTGAGATCTGTCACCTTCTCATCAGATGGGACATCACTTGTATCTGGAAGTGATGACAAGACTGTCAAGCTCTGGGATGTGCAGACTGGTGGTGTTGTCAGGACATTACATGGCCACACTGGGGGGGTTTCTTCTGTTTCAATCTCAGCAGATCACACTACAATTGCATCAGGATCTTATGATAAGACAATTCGCTTGTGGGACATTCAGAAGGGGGAGTGTTGTCAAATCATAGAGCACCAGCAATGGGTGAATTGTGTCAGGTTCTCCCCCACAAACCCCCAGTGCCTCATATCTGTATCTGATGAAACTGTTCAACAGTGGGACATCAATGGTCACAAAGTTGTACCCACATATGATGGTTACCACATTGCATTCTCTCCAGATGGCACCCAGTTTATTTTATGTGCAGAGGATTATGCCACAGTTCACAACACCAATTCTGGACTTATTGTGACAAAACTTCACATGGCTTACACCAGTATTGCTTCCTGTTTCTCCCCTGATCACAAGCTTGTGGCTGTTGCTGCTGCTTTTTATATTTATGTTTGGGACATCACTGGCTCAGACCCTCACCCTGTTAAGACCATTGGCCATACCAACAATATTACCTCCCTTGCATTTTCTTCCCCCTCTACCCTCATCTCAGCAGGTTGGGACAAGTCAGTCAAATTCTGGCAGATTAGTGCCCTATCAACAGGCCCAATTTTGACTGATCTAAATTCCACACCCCTCACCTTAGCCCCAACCAGGTCTACTGCTTTGAAACCAAAAAATGAGCTTATTATCCCCAGTGATTTACCAGATGGGGTGATACAGACCTGGGGTATCTTGACAGGCCTCCACAAGGGATCCCTCCAAATTCTAGCTCAAGACCCCCACCAGAGAAACACCCAGCTGATTGACAACAAATTGATCCTTGTTTGGTATGCAGATGAGAAGATCAACATCTGGGATGCTGAGAAAGGGGAACTTCTCCAGACAATCAATGTGCCTGGAGGTAGTGTTAAGTACCTCTGGATATCAGGGGATGGGACCAAGGTTTTCTGTGTATATGAAGAGTCCATTCAAGCATGGGATATCCAGACAGGAGAGGTTGTGGGCAGGATGAGGGCCCAGGATGTGGACTTTAAGGCTCAGGGTGGAATGGTGGCTGGTGAGAGAATGAAATTTGAAGGAATAGAGGGCTCAAAAATCTGGGCTATAGTTTGGGAGCCAAAGTCAGGCCATTATAGGGGATGGGACTTTGGGATCCCAGGCTCACCCCCTGTCCTGTTTTCAAGTGGTGAAGGTTCCCCATCCAGGCTCCACCTCAATGATAACAAGATGTGGGAAATTGAGATGTCTAGGATGAAGGATATAGTCACTGGGAAGGTAGTTGTTCAGCTACCTGTGAGATTTTGGAAGGCATTTTATGCACAGTGGGATGGCCATTATCTTGTTGTTAATTTGAGGTCAAAAAAGGTGGTGATTCTTGACTTCAGCAATGTGTCTCTGTAGTAGACCTATATGTAGAACATGTATTCTCTTTACTTATGCCTCAGATCATCCATACCAATATTTGCTGCAGAATGAAGCCAAATAATGACAACTTAAACAAATCTGCGCATTAGAACCTGGACAACCTTTCAGTGTTCGCATCACACACTGTTGTCTTCAAGGACAGCATTTCAACATCAGCACTGTTTATACCAACAAAATGTTTGTCTATTGATCAGAGATGGCACTTGCCTGCAAACAAGCAAACCTTGGCATCACATCATAACCTGTACATGTACCAACCTCCCTTCAACTACTCTACCATATAATTGTCATCGTGGACGATTTTCTTCTTTATTTTCTTATGTTTCTACATCCCTTTGGACCCTTTACCTTTATCACACCCCACATTCCTTACTCGGACAATTACTTTCACGCTTTCATGACACAAGAAAAGGGGTATCATTCAAGATGCCTACTCAGGAAGATTCACAAAGGCAAGATGAGTGTCTACAAGGGTATCTACCATCCACTCCATCTCTGCTTCAAGACGAACCGCCTCTTGGAATTCGGCGTAGGAGGACCATCTAAGGACATCATACCCTAACAAGACCCTCTCCACCTCATACCTACTAGGCGGACCAAGCTCGGGCAACTCCCCCAGACGACCTGGACTCTCCACCCGTGGAGGAGTCAACAAAGGAGCATCCTCTAGACGTGCTTGGTCGACCACCCTCCGATGACGTCTGTCACTGCTCCCAAGACGACTTGCCTAGAAAGGAACACCCCATCAGAGGCTGTATAGGCCCAGTACGACGAGCTCGCTGACCAACACGAACCGGACGAATCTCAGCCATCACTGGCAACGGATCTGGAGAGGGAACACTGGATGTCTCCCCAGTACACCCTGAACAACGGGCGACCTCCAGGACCTAGAAGATGACTTTCAGTACCGCTTCACCAAGGAAGGCGCTGGAAGTCATCTTACCGCGATGGTTTCACCCTCGATCCCCAACACAGGTTGTTCCTCAGACATAGCTGGGTAGGAGGTGTACTCCAACTTGTCGTCAAGAACCTAGAATGTATTGGATGAGTTCCCTGAAGCGCAACAGTTCAGGAACCACCAAATACCTCAATAGGAACTTCTCGGCTCCCAGAAAAGCCACACTTGCAGATCTGGTCCTGGAAACATTGATCTCAGTAAGGGTACAAAACACCCCAAAGGGACCAGTGCACCTGTAAAGATTCCATGCGTCCACGCAACTCCATGGAAAACTGCTCCTCTGCCAACCAGAGCTTCTCAAGGTCCACCAGATGTTGGGAAAGATCCCGGTTCTGCTGGAACACCTCCTCCACCTTGGAAGCCTGTGCCATATAGGCAGTTTCCATCTCCCTATGTCAGGGTTGAAAGCCTGCTTACTTGTCACTGGGCACCAGAGGTGTAGTAAGCGTTGGGTGGTTAGGGGTGAGGGGAAGCTTTGGAGCATGGGAGGGTCTGAGGTTGGGTGAGCGATGGTCGTAGGGGTAGACAGGTTTCCAGAACTTGTCTACAAAGTCGACGAGGGCGTGGGTGAAGAGCCAAAAGCTCTCTTCAGGGGGATAGATGTCGGCTTGAACTTCTAACCAGGCGATTACTTCTCCAGGAAGTGCAGTAGGGAAATCCCACCAGCTAACAACGCAAGACTCACAGAAGAAGACGGGGTGTTTGTCGTAGGTGACAATGGGTTTTTCCTGTGAGTATGCGGGGTGAACGATGAAGGTGATCACTGCTAAAGTGTGGTTAGTGTAAATAGATCTCCACTCGAAGTAGTGATCGGCAGTGGCGAGGAAGGGAGGGGAAGGAGCTCCTGAATCCAACGATGAGAAGGGCTTATAGTAGGGACAGTGCACAAGCTGGCCTCTGGTCTGGTTAACACTGAGGCTTGTCAGCAAGCGTTGACTCCACAAATAAGGTCTTATGTCTTCGATTGGAGGGAGAGGGAAAGGAGATAGGAGATTGGGGTTTGGGAGAGCGGGTGGCAACATACAATAGCAGGAGACTCCTGCTAAGTACGTTAGTATAAAGGGTAAAGTGATTTATTGGAGAGTATCCAACTTACTAGTGGGAGTAGTGGGTTACAGAGAAGATTGAGGATAAGGGGAAAAGAGAGCCAGAGGGGCTCGTCCTTATATATTCCCAGATCCTGGTCACATGATCTACTACTTTCTAGGACTAAGTCTACTCTTCCCTTGGAAGCGTCTACTGATGACTAAGTGTGACTCATATTTAATCATTGAGGCTTTGTATGACTCCTTCTAGAATATTCTGACTCCTAATTGATAAACGGAACATCCTTCTATTTGATGTGATGTGAGGGCTGCGTATTGATGGGCGGTGCTTCTGAGAAGTTTGATGGCGTTTCAGGGAGAAATCCCCAGATCTAAAACTCCCCCTCAAATATAGCTTCTTTTGGATATATTTGATGGAAGAGTCTGATGGAATCTAGGATACGGCATTTCAGGGTTAGGGTTCTTACCAACTATTTAATGATTGGTCGATAGCTGGTTTCTTTCCCCAGTCTGCTTTTCCTTTCCCCCCCATCACTCATCTGCTCCCCTCTTCTTAAAGTTCTTCCTCAATATCTCCCCGCTATGTCTTCCTCTTCCATCAACATCAACCTCTCCCTGCCTATTACTATGGGCTCTCAGGATGAGGTTTGGGGTCATGACGGTGAAGACTTCTTTGAAGGTTCCGATCCATTGGTACGTGTGGTGAAGCCTCTGGGGATTTATCCTGGAACTTACTTCATGTTTAGATTGATCTTTTGTATTGTGCTCGTGAGAGCATATTCCAACATCCTCCCTCCACGGTCCCTCAGCTTGCTGCTGAGGTTCTCTGCCTTCACATGAACGAGATAGTTGCCGGTCAACTACATGCCAACGCTATCAATATCCAGGATGCTCAAGCTGCTCGGATTCTGGAGTTGGAGAGGCAGGTCGATGGTATGGGTCTGGTGATCCATAACCTTCATACTAGGGTTGAGGGTCTGGCTGGGAAGTTGGAAGAGTCTCATTCGTTGTCAGTAATGTGTCAAGCTTTATTGACTCATTACGTGGAATCTCACTGGGTTCCTATTGCTGGTCTTATGGAACAGATTGGATCCTACACCAGCTGTCAACTCGTCACCAACTCATCACTCCCTGAGCCCTGTGATCTCTCAGATGCAGGGATTGTCGCTGAGGGAGCGAATGAATCTCCCTATCCTTCTTCCCTCCCCTCCATCGACTCAGTCTACTACACCCCCGCCTTCCTACAATCATCACAAGGAACAGTGTTGTTCACGCTGCCAGAAGTCGTCCCATTCGTCGTGGAAAGAAGATCGACCACCCCGCCAACATTGTCTCCCTCATTCCCAGGCAACACAGAGTCGTTTGGCCTCCTTGACCAAGGAGTCATTGATGAAACAGGCTCTACAGGATTTCCACTACTTGGTGATGAGGGATGGAGTTCAGGAAGCGGTGGAAGCGATGCGGTGGGTTCTCTTGGAGGAGGGTATTGAGTTAGAGCACAATGTTCTTGGATGTTCCTATTGTCAGGTACAAGACGGGCGATTTGTTCATTGTCCTCGTAGTGTACACCATCCCTGTCATATATTACATGATCTTCTTGTAGAGGATCACTCTGTATGTGGCTGTGAACATTAGGTAGTTCTTGTACTACTGCATCTCCAAATGAATGGACTTTGATCTTGCTCCTGTTTCTTGTCTTTATGTCACGAATCTCGTTTGTAACTTGTTTAATTTGCTTGATCAAATCTTGAGTTCGTGACACCCTACGCTCGTTGCACTCACAAGTCACCTAGAAGAGAGGGTTAGTCGAACGTCACCCAAAGACATTTGATGCCCTCACCTCCTTCTCCAAGACGTCGATCCAACTAAGCAACCGACTCCCAATAGAGGACGCGTGCCTCATCTCCAAACTGGTCGGAACATTCCTCCCTCTTGTCGACATACCTGGCTCCCTACTCGAACACAAATCCTGCACCCCCATGGTGATCAGACAGTCCAAGACCCTATCCCTCTTTGGTTGACCAATTCTACGGTCACTCTGGAGCCAAGCCGTCTGAATAGACGTCCCCCACAAGAAATCCTCGTTGTAGAGGTCATTCATGGGATTGTCCAAGTAGGAGTTGCCATCCCCATCCAAACGGTCGATGATACGAGTGTTCTTGGGATACGGGTCAAAGACGTTGGCACGAGAGTGAGGGTACTTCCCCTGGTCGGTGCGAGAGACGGAGACTTCAGCCATGCGATAGGTGTTGTGGGCAATGCGAGGCATAGTGAGGAGAAGATGTAGGGATGAGGAAGAGAGCTAGGATTGTTGGTTTTGGAAGACGAGTGGATGATGAGTTGGCACCCTAGGATGCCCCCTTTTATCCACCTCTCCCAAACCAGGACACGTCACCACTTCCCTCATCAATCCCCTTGACAACATCAGTGGTGCCACTCTTCCTATTTTCTTATTGGCTGTTCCCACGCTCCACAGTCCTCCTTTGTCATGAAATTTCCCATGGTTCATTTTTGTTCTAATTTTCCCACCACCCACTTTTACTCCGATCATGATGTCATGTCACAGTCACATGTCACAGGCCACTCTGGTAGTATATAAGGGCCTCAGATAGCACATGTATTTCTTTAGTTTTGTTATTACAGGATTTCCTCTGCCTGAAGACCCTCTTTGGACAAGCTCAGAGATCACTGTAAGAAACAGGACATCAGGCCTGTTCTCTTCCACTCTATCATCTCCTCTCTTCTACCCTCGTTGCTCCTCAAGCTTCCTCAGCCCATCAGCTCAGCGTTTGCTCCCCACCAGCATCAGAAATCCCCTTAGGTTTGAAGACCTCTACCCTCTATCGAGGCTCATTATTGTCTCTGTCTTGCAAGGGCAAGCTACTCAAGAATCGGTTAGTGACTCATAGTAAAGAGTCGTCTCCTGGAGTGTCTAGGCGCAGAGTGGCCCTGACAATAATCATCTCACAAACTTTCAGATTTCTATCCATACAGTTGATCGGGGGCAATCATTCAAAAGTTCCCCATGGGTGTCGCACACCAAGTTGGCTTGGATGACTATTGGTTGATAGTTGAAGTGTAATGAGCCTACCATGCTTTATATAAATTTGAGATAAGATTAGATAGCAAACAGAGAAGATTAGATTAGATAAGATCAACTCTTATCTGATAGAGACAAGGGCTAGGAAGATGGACACACCTGAGTCAACAGACACAAGGACACACATCCAGACATAAAGGCCCAGGCCTGAAGGGACCCTCAAATAGTCACACAACCATTCAAGCAAATATAGAACGCAGGAGACCAGGAGACATAGCATGCATCCCAGGGGAACCTAGAAGATCATCTCAGATCCCCATGGAAACCTCAGAACCTTCCAGAATCAAGAGGAATCCAATAGATCATCAGGGAATCCCAAGGAACCTTATAGAAACTATGGCAACTGACAGAATCTGACAGAATCCCACAGAACACCATAGAACATAACAGAACATTCTGGAACATCAAGGAACCTGAAGGAATGAGGAATTATGTAAGCAGATGGAAGATTCTGGAAGCAGAAGGAAGTAGATAGAATTAGATAGAACTTAGGAAATTCCACCAAGAAGCTTGGAATGTTCCATGGCCTTCTTGACTGGATTTCTTTAAATTAGCCTCAACCCCTTTTCTAAGAGTAAGTTACCTCCCCCCCACCTTTGGCAGCATCTGCTCAAGAAGACCTCCAAGTTACATCCTCCCCTTTTCCCCATTCCTCCCCATCAGCACCCACCACCTATCACCCAAACAGACACTTACACTCATTACCTTTGACCTGTGTGGCAGAAGTGACATTTGCTTGTCATCTTATACATCTAGTTCTCCCAACATTGCATGATTGATTGTGTGAAGACCATATCTCAGGCCACCTGATTGGTTCTGTATTTGCTGGCATCCAGATCTCTGTTTACAACTGAAGCACAAGTCTTCAGGGTGGGGAATGTCAGAAAAAACAGACAGGTGATTGCTATATGAGTGGACATCCTCAGCAACCTTCTCAACAAGTTATCTGAACCTTCTGCTATCTGTTACCATTGATTCAAGTCACTCAACAACCACACAGCTGCCAAAGCATAGTAAGCTTTGTTCCCCACCACATTCCTTCACAGCAGCTTCCCCTGATGAACCCTCATCCCCATGACAAACACAGAGCCCTCCAAACCCAAACACAGCTTTCCCAGAATACAGATTTCAGATGACATAGCCCCCTTGATTCCGCACAGCCCACAGAAGCCAGCAACAGTCACCTCAGCAACAGAACTCTGATATATTGATCCCTTCTCTTTCACAGCCTCATCAAGTTACCACAGCAACAGAACACAGCCTCAACCAGACACAGCCTCAACCCAATCACCACAGCAACCATCCCCTTAGCAACCCTTCTTCCCCTTCCATTTCCAATCATCAAGCAGATCAGGAACCCATTTCCCATCAATCCCCTCCATCCCTCAGGTGTAGAACAACAAGGTTCAGACAAGGAGAGAGTGTGAAGGAAGATTGTAACTGAAGCCTTTCAAACATTACTGAATAAATCACACCCCTTCAGTGAACTCAACAGGACCACAAGACCAGACAAAGTCAATCCCGCTTACCCTGTGGAGTTGTTAGTCAAGTTCATCCAAGACTTACAACCAGCCTTACTTGTCTAATCAACAAGTGAACCAAACAGATCAACTGTTACTGCTCAAGTATCAGGCTATTGATTCCAGAACTCAACAACAGTTGTTGTTGGCCTTCAAAATTTCCCTCAATGCTGTGGATTGTAGGGTTTGCCTTCTAAATCCTGTTCTTTTTCCCTACCCCCCCATCACTATCCCTTTCATTGCCAGAAGGTAATGACCCAGTGAGCTTCCCACATTTCCAAGCCCTGGGGTTCTGTCTATCCTCCATGCCTGCTGACAAGCCTTTGCAGGTAGCGAGTCTGTTGCAGATACATATATATATCCCCCTAACCTGTACATGTGATTTGTTGTGGTGAAGCCTGGTGCCATACCGAAGTATATAGGTCAAGCTCATGACAACTCAGTGAGGAAGTTTGTCTGAACCTCCCCATTACCATTTGCCAACATGACTTCAATGAAGCAAATTGCTCCCCACCACCATTGTCAGGGTGGCATTTCACTGTTGAATGCCAGGCATGTTATGTTTATTCATATCACAGGGGTTCATAGCACTCACACCAAACACCCACCAGATCTGAACCCCCAATCCCAGAAAATGTATTGTACCATATGAGGATTTCGTTTAACCTGTCTGAAGCATTCATTTTAAACAACTTTGATCATATCTGCAGTAACAAATTGTCCATTGAAAGTTTAATCACCATAACAGTTTTCAGTGAGGTGAGATTGTGTGAAGGAAATTTAACCCCTCCTATAGGTATATATAAGTTAGAAAACTGGAATGGAAAGACTTACATTTTGTTTGGCTTTTCTACAGTATGGATAGTGTGACAGGAAATTTAAAGATTCTTTTCCACTTTTTGATGGATTGAAAATTGTGAGAGGGGGTAATGTTTTCTACAGGGAAATGTGAACGGGTATGGTAAAGAGAGTAATAATATCTTACAAGATTTCCATTGATGAAAGGTGGCAAGGAAAGTCTAAATGATCATGACAGTATTCAGCACAATGAAGATGCCAATGGAATTTGTAATTTCATCAGCATTTTTGACACCATTTTCCTCCCCTGAAAATGATGCTATGCACCCTGTGTCTAGACCTGTGAGGACCCAGTTTTTGAGGGCAGCCATCACAATTATTAGGTGTACTGTTTCGAATCTTACAACTGGGGAGAAGACTTGTTTGTAGTCCAGTCCCTTAACCTGTAAGAAGCCTTTCGCTACTAAGTGGGCTCTTTTCCATCCATCAGATTTGACGTTGAATACCTAGCAGTTTTTTATAACCCTTCTTTTGTGAGGTCGCTTTACCAGTTTGAATACCTCATGTTTGCATAGGGTTTCAAGCTCCATCTCACAAGCCTTTTTCCATTCTTCAAGATCTGCTGGAGGTAGGTTGGTGATATCTTGGAATTTCCACTCTCTGTGGGGTTTTTCCTTAGGAGTTGGTGAGACTGCCTTGGAAATGAGGAAGTTCTGGAGTGACTCCCCCTTTCCGACATAGCCTAGCAACGAGGCCTTCTGAGTCCTCTTCTTTAAAATTGGGAGGTTTTAGGGAACCTTCTACCTCTTTCTCAGAATCAGAGTCTGTTTCCTCTTGAGGATTCTGTGCAACAGATTCTCTCTCAGAAAGTTGAGTGCAGCTAGGTCCGGGTATAGGACAGCTAGAACTTTCACCAACGATCTTCTTCCAATCCTTAATGCTTGTGGTTTCCTTCTCAATGTCTACAGGGTGCTTATCCCCATAGACATTTCCAGGCTTAGTAGGGACCTTCTGGGTGTGTTGTGGTCTTTGACCAGCCCTCTTTGTGGCAGGAGACAGAAGGACATGTCTCTGCATAGCAGGTGGCATTTCCTCTGAGGAGGATGAGGAAGGCAAGGGATCTTGCCGTTGTCGCGTTCCGGAATCGATGGCCTGATACTTGAGCAGTAACAGTTGATCTGTTTGGTTCACTTGTTGATTAGACAAGTAAGGCTGGTTGTAAGTCTTGGATGAACTTGACTAACAACTCCACAGGGTAAGCGGGATTGACTTTGTCCGGTCTTGTGGTCCTGTTGAGTTCGCTGAAGGGGTGTGATGTCTTCAGTAATGTTTGAAAGGCTTCAGTTACAATCTTCCTTTTACACTCTCTCCTTGTCTGAACCTTGTTGTTCTGCACCTGGGAATGGAGGGGATTGATGGGGAATGGGTTCCTGATCTGCTTGATGATCGGGAATGGAAGGGGAAGTGGGGTTGCTAAGGGGATGGTTGCTGTGGTGATTCTGTTGAGGCTGTGTCTGTTGAGGCTGTGTTCTGATGGGCTGTGAAGGAGGGCTGTGTTCTGTTGCTGTGGTTACTTGATGGGGCTGTGAAGGGATCAATATATCAGTGTTCTGTTGCTGAGGTGACTGTTGCTGAGTTCTGTGGGCTGTGTGGAAGCAAGGGGGCTGTGTCGTATGGAATCTGTGATCTGGGAAGGCTGTGTTCGGGTCTGGAGGGCTCTGTGTTCGTCGTGGGGATGAGGGTTCGTCTGGGGAGGCTGTGGTGAAAGAATGTGATGGGGAACAAAGCTTACTACGCTTTGGTGGCTGTGTGGTGTTTGAGTGACTTGAATTGATGTAAACGGATAGCAGAAGGTTCGGATAACTTGGTTTGAAGGTTGCTGAGGATGTCCACTCGTATAGCTATCACCTGTCTGTTTTGTCTGACACTCCCCGCCCTGAAGACTCATGCTTCAGTCGTAAACGGAGATCTGGATGCCAGCAAATACAGAACCAATCAGGTGGCCTGAGATATGGTCTTCACACAATCAATCATGCAACGTTGGGAGAACTGTTTGTATAAGATGATAAGCAAATGTCACTTCTGCCACACAGGTCAAAGGTAATGAGTATAAGTGTTTGTTTGGGTGATAGGTGGTGGGTGCTGATGGGGAGGATAGGGGAATTATGGTTCTGCTGAGCAGATTGCCACAAAGGTAGGGGGGAAGTAATCTACCCTTAGAAAAGGGGTTGAGGCTAATTTAAAGAAATCCAGTCAAGAAGGTCATGGAACATTCCAAGCTTCTCAGTGGAATTTCCTAGGTTCTATCTAATTCTATCTACTTCCATCTGCTTCCAGAATCTTCCATCTGCTTACATAATTCCTCATTCCTTCAGGTTCCTTGATGTTCCAGAATGTTCTGTCATGTTCTATCGTGTTCTGTGGGATTCTGTCAGATTCTGTCAGTTGCTATGGTTACCAGGAGGTTCCTTGGGATTCCATGATGTTCTGTGTGGTTCCTTGTGATTCTTCAGGATTCCAAGGCTTCTATGATGTTCTGGAATGTTCCTCCTGTTTCCATGGGGATAGGTCTAGTCCTCCTGCTCTCCTGTGTTCTGCACTTCTTTGGATGGTTGTGTGACTGATTGAGGGTCCCTTGAGGTCTAGGCCTTTATGTCTGTGAGTGGGGCCTTGTGTGTCCATCAATCTGTAGGTCTGGGAGAATATATCTGTCACGATTTCGCCATTCTCTGCATGACTTTAACGACTCTTTTATGCCTTTGGCACGTGATTCAACATCACGAGAGCATTCATGTGATTTGAGATCACACAATTTTTGGACTCACATGACGCTAGACGTCATGAACATAGATTTCTAGAATGATGTCATTGATGACATCATAACCCTATTCTAAGGGAACCAAGACAGGACTATCTACTCATAAGGAGGCGGATCCTGATATTCAGGAAGAGCCAGACCAGAGATCACCAACCTATCAGCATGGGCATTGGCCTCCTGATAAGTCTCTTCCCTCTGTCTCTCCACCTCCTCTTGATAGTCGGCAACTCCCTCACCGTCCTCCGAATCAGAAACCACATTACCATCCTGATCAACAGATTCCAGATCAGGCATCTCCTCAATGTCAACAACCCTAACAGGTTGTTCACCTAGAAGAGGAGTTGGTGGTCTAATTCCTGGACGGAAGAAAACCATGTGCCTACCATCTTCCAACTCAATCCAACGATCCTCAATCGTCGGAATCGGAGTATCCTGCCTCTCTTGGATCTCCGCTGCCAACTCCTGTTGAGTCAAATACCTTCCATTGACCTCAACCACCTCCTGTACCTCTTCATCCTCAATCGGGATAAGAGTACGAGGTCCAGCAACAGGAAAGTTCTGAGGACGAGGGATTTCCATCACCTCATTATCATCACTCTCATCGTCGACCTCCATCCTAGAAAGGCAAATCTTCAGTAGGACTTCCATTAATCTGGAAGCACGAAGATGCCTACCTGTCGACACGCTCTTCCAGAGCCTTCATCCGAGCATCAAGCTCAGCCTCCTTATCGAGAGCCACGACCCTCTCGGCGATCCTCTTCTCCACCTGATACATCCTGTCCAGCAGGCAGTTCCCCATACGATGCACATTGATCCTCAACTGATGGGTAAACCTATCAACGATTTCTCGTTGTTCAGCAAACCCGACAGTCATGACCTTATGCCTCGATTCAAGCTAGGAAGATCATTTCAGTCACACAAAATTGTACAGTGACAGAAACGAACCTCATCATTGATCCTTCCTACTTCCCACGCCATCTGGGTACCAATCACCCCAGCGTACCCAATGGCCTGCTGCAACAGAAGATCTACCTCTGCATCAGAAGTATCATCCTGGAGACCTCGCTCCAGGAAACGCTTATAATTAGTGGTACAACTTACGTCTCGAAGACGTAAGCGTTGTGTCCTCTTATGAGCTAAGAGGAAATCGTCGAACACTAGTTGATCCCAAGTGTGATCAACACAGGCTCGCTCTCGAGCCTCCATCCAGATTTGACCCGCCGGGGGATAGGGAGCCGGTCGCCGTTGACGACGATGCTGGGCCCTAATATCATCCCTAGATAAGGCATTCTCAGTAAGCTTGACAACATCGTCAGGCTAAACGAGAACACCTACCGGTCAAAGTTAGTCTGGAAGGTTAGGAACTCTTGATCGTCTTGGAGACCCCACTCTCTCTGTCAGGGCCACTCTGCGCCTAGACACTCCAGGAGACGACTCTTTACTATGAGTCACTAACCGGTTCTTGAGTAGCTTGCCCTTGCTGGACAGAGACAACAATGAGCCTCAACAGAGGATAGAGGTCTTCAAACCTAAGGGGGATTTCTGATGCTGGTGGGGAGCGAACGCTGGGCTGGTGTGCCGAGGAAGCTTGAGGAGCAACGAGGATAGAAGGGAGGAGATGATAGAGTGGAAGAGAACAGGCCTGATGTCCTGTTTCTTACAGTAGTCTCTGAACTTGTCCAAAGAGCGTCTTCAGGCAGAGGAAATCCTGTAATAACAAAACTGAAGAATACAAGTGCTATCTGGAGTTCTTATATACTACCAGAGTGGCCTGTGACATGTGACTGTGACAGGAGATCATAATCGGAGTAAATGTGGGTCGTGGGAGTATTATGATATCATGATCGGAGTGAAAGTGGGTCATGAGAAAATAAGAACAAAGGGAAAAGAATTGTGAGAACTTTCATGACAAAGAAGAACTGCGGGGTGTGGGAACAACCAATGAGAAAATAGGAAAGAAAGTGACACCATTGTCGTCAGGGGGACTGATGGGGGAACGTGGGAATAGCCAATGGGAAAATAGATGGAATGACACCACTTGTGTTGACAAGGGGATTGATGGCAACAGTGGTGACGTGTCCTGGTTTGGGAGAGGCGGATAAAAGGGGGCGTCCTAGGGCAACAACTCATCATCCGCTCGTCTTCCAAAACCAACAACCCTAGCCGCTTCTCAACACTCTTCGCTTCTCCCTACTACCACTATGCCTCGAGTTGCCCAGACCATCTATCGTATCCACGAGGTTTCCGTCTCTCGTTCCGACCAAGGGAGGTATCCCCACTCTCGCGCCAATGTCATCGACCCTTATCCCAGGAACACCACCATCATTGACCGTCTGGATGGACCAGGGAACAGGTATCTCAATTTGTATCAAAACAACTTGTACAACGAGGACTTCTTGTGGGGGACGGCCATTCAGACTGCTCGTCTTCAGAATGAGCGTCGGCTAGCTCATCCAAGGAGGGATAGGACTTTGGACCGTTTGATCACCATGGGGGTGCAGGACTGGTGTTCGAGTAGAGAGCCAGGTATGTCGACGAGGGGGAGGAACGTCCCGACTAGCATGGAGATGAGGCACACGTCCTCTATTGCGAGTCGGTTGCTTAGCCGCATTGACGTCTTGGAGAAGGAGGTAGGGCCTCGAACGTCTTTGGTTGAAAGGCATTCGACTAACCCTTCTCTTTTTAGGTGACCCGAGAGCGCGAGGAGCGTAAGGAGATGGAGAAGGCCTTCATGGCTCAGGCTTCCAAGGTGGAGGAGGTCTTCCAACAAAACCGGGACTTGTCCCAACGCCTGACCGATTTGGAGAAGTTGTGGTGTGCTGAGGAGCAGTTCACCATGGAGCTTCGTGGGCGTGTGGAATCCTTGCAGGTGCCCTGGTTCCTTTGGGGTGTTTGTAACCTTATTGACGACCAGTGTTTAGGATCAGATCTGCAAGTGTGGCTTGTCCGGGAGTCGGGAGGTTCCCATCGAGGTGATGACGTCCAACGCCTCCCTGAGGAAGCATTGCTGACGTTGTCAATAGGTCCTTGATGACGAGCTGGAGTATGTCTCTGTAGTGTCGGAACAACCCGTGTTGGGCCAAGAAGTTTCCATGGAGGTACTTCGTGGTTCCTGGATTGTTTGTCTTCAGGAAACTCACTTAGTGCCTGTTAGGTCCTTGAGGTTGCTCGTTGTTCGGGGTGTACTGGAGAGTCGTCCAGTGTGCCTTCACCCAATCCTGTGCCCGTGATGGCAGAGATCCTGCCGGTTCGTATCAGTCAGCGCGCTCGTCGTACTGGGCGTAAGCAGCCTCTAATGGGGTGTTCCTTTCTAGGCGAGTCGTCCTGGGAGCAGCGACAGGCGTTGTCAGAGGGTGGTCGACCAAGCACGTCTAGAGGACGCTCCTGCGATGACTCCTCCACGGGTGGAGAGTCCGGGTCGGCTGGGGGAGTTACCCGAGCATGGTCCACCTAGTCGGTATGAGGTGGAGAGGGTCTTGCTGGGGTATGATGTCCTTAGATGGTCCTCTTATGCCGAGTTCCGCGAGGCTGTGCGTCTGGAAGCGGAGATGGAGTGGATGGTAGATACTCTTGTAGACACTCATTTCGCTTTCGCGAATCTTCCCGAGTAGGCGTCCCTTGAATGATATCCCCTTCTTGTGTCATGAAGTGTGAAATGAAATGTCCGAGTAAGGAATGTGGGGATTTTTAGAAGATAAAAGAGTCCAAAGGATGTAGAGACATAAGGAAAAAGAAGTCCGAAAATCGTGTGCGATGACACTCTCCTAGCACGACGAGAAGGGGAGGCACGTTGAAGGGAGAATTGAGAGAGAGAAGACATTGTGAGGTAAGGGAGTATGGGATGTGGGAAAAGCAAAGGCGATTTGCTGAGGAGATGATCCGCCAATGAGCGGCCTTCTTATGCAACTAGCCCAATTGCTTTTCCTCCAATCAGGTTCGCTCCCGGAACCCTAGGCCCTGTGGGAACTCTCCCACACCATGAGGTAACGCCCTAGACCCTTAGTCCGGTCTTGGTCATGAACCCTGTTTCACATTTCTATTGGACTTCTATGATCGCTGATCGGGGTTTACCATTTCGGGTTAACACCTCCTCCGATCAGCTTCTGGACTATTACATATGTTCCATCAGACACTTCTGGACTCTTACGTATGTTCTCTCGGACCTTCTATGCTTCTCTTCCATCAGAGGCTTCTGACCGGATCTTAGCCGGTCCCTCTAGAACATTCTATGACATCATGTATGACATCATGTATCGTCATATCACGCCATTCTTGCACGATATGACTCATTGTTTGTATTGTTATACGGACCAAACATGGTCCGTGCGCTGGCACAGCATGGTCTGTGCGCAGGGAGCTACTAGTATATAAAGATAGCTAGGATAGCGATGTAGCTCCCCAGTTTTGATATCTCAGGATCTCCTGCATAGTCACCACTGCTGTGTGCTATAGTGAACTTGGTCTTCCTGGGACACCTCACCTCCTGTGTCCTCCCTTCGTCCATCCTCTCCTCGTCGCCCCTCTCTTCACTATCCCTAACTAGGATAGTATAAGTAAGAGAGCTCGTCATTCTGGTCTCAGTGCTGTCAGTGACTAACCCTCGCTAAGACAGTGGAACACCTAGGGTCCCCTTTGACCACCTATTAGACTGTGTGTCTTGGTATAGGTGCGTCTGCCAGTCATAGGCTGCGGATATCAGCGAGTGACTCATACATTTGGGTGGCTGTGCAGCCTTGCCTGACAATATCCTCCTAACCTTTGCCTCTATCAGATAAGGATTGATCTTATCTAATCTAATCTTATCTTGATTTTTATAATGCGTGGTTGGCGGAGTACACTTCAACTATCTACCAATAATCACCTAAGCCGACTTGGTGTGCGACACCGTACCTCTTTACCTTTGCTAGAGGGGCCTGTAGGGGAAACAAATTCCTGAGCCAGGGGCTCATTGTTATCTCCATCTTCATCTAATGGAAGAGGGCATTTACAGGATTTGCCTTTTTGGCAATCACTAGGTTCCAGCACAATTTCATGCAGCCATTCTGATCTTGACATCTGTGTTTGGGATATCACTGGCTCAGACCCTCACCTTGTTGGGACCTTCATTGGCCATTCTAATGATATTTGTTCCCTTGCATTTTCTTCTCCATCCACCCTCATCTCAGCAGCTGATGATGGATCAGTCAAGTTCTGGCAGATTGGTGCCTCATCAATAGGCCCAATTGTGACTGATCCAAATTCCATACCCCTCACCTTACCCCCAACCAAGGCTACTGGTCTGAAAGCAGAAAATGAGCTTATTATCCCCAGTGGTTTGCCAGATGGGGTGGTACAGACCTGGGGTATCTTGACTGGCCCATACAAAAGATCCCCCCAAATTCCAATTCAAGATTCCCACCAGAGCAACACCCAGCTCATTGACAATAAATTGATCTTTGTTTGGTGTGCAGATGAGGAGATCAACATCTGGGTTGCTAAGAAAGGGGAACTCCTTCAGACAATCAATGTGCCTGGAGGTGGTGTTAGGAACCTCAGGGTATCAGGGGATGGGACTTTGGGATTCCAGGCTCACCCCCTGTCCTGTTTTCAAGTAATGAAGACCCCCCAGATGGGCTCTACTTCAATGATAACAAGGTGTGGGAAACCAAGATGTCTGGGGTGAAGGATATAGTCACTGGGAAGGTAGTTGTTCAGCTATCTGGGAGATTTGGGAGGGTATCTCATATGCAGTGGGGTGGCCAGTATCTTGTTGTTCTTTTTGAGGAGTCAGAAGAGGTGGTGATTCTTGACTTCAGCAATGTGTCTCTCTAGTAGACCTACATGTAGAACATGTATTGCCTTTACTTATGCCTCAAGTCCTCTGTACTAAATATTTCATTGCTTGACAAGCACTGTGTTCAGACTCATACTATACAACTAGCTGATAGATTCAGAGAGGTTGTCCATAAAATATATGCATGCAACAAGCAAAGTATGTGATCACTAAGGTGAAGCCCCACAGAAGTGGGGTCCACATTCATGGTAACGTGTTTAGGACAGAAAGACCTTGAGCAGAAACAGAAACAAACTAACAAAAAAAGATGAAAACTACATAAACCACAAAGCGACAAACAGAGGTGACACAATAACAGATATGTATGTGAGGAGAGGCGGACGAGAATGCACTAACTATCAACACGATCAAAACAAAATGGTGGTCAACCCCTCTTGAGAGTGACCAACGAGACCCTGGCCTGTTGAAGATTATTGATCTTCGTCCTCAGAGCCAAGGCAGCCGGGTCCGTAGACCATGTATTGTACTGCGTCAACGCGTCCTCGGCCTTCCTCAGCTCAGAGTCCATCACTGACAGGTACATGTCCAGGTCCGTCCTTCTCCTACCCTGTGCGACCTCCTTCGTAACAGTCTCCAGCTGCTCCTGCACTTGAGGAATCAACTCTTTATACTTCAACCACAAGATTGCCAACCAAAGGACCATAGCCGCCGGGTTTTCCACGTTCGCGATCGCGTCCATCAATTCCGGATTGTCGATGCACCTCCTGAGAGGTTAAGAACCGTCCGGCACCGACGTGAAGTACTCCAAGAGTTTCCATTTCTCCGTAACGATGTGAGGACGCCAGTGAGAGGAATTGACCATTCCAAAGAGGACCGCGAGAGTAGCCTTCTGAACGTCATAGGTGTGCTCGATGCCGTCGATGGCCGAGGCCCAGTCGACGCACAAGCTCCTCATTTGATCGGGCTCCATGATCGGGTGAGGAGTGTTGAACCATCTGTCCCCGATGAGGGGGAGGAAGAATAGCGCGGCCTTGCGAAGCTGGAAGGGTTTGTCGTTCTGGAACACATAGTAGATACCGCGGACGAAGGAGGGTTCGGTCGGGTCGAACCGCTTGAGGGCCTCGATGGTGACTGGTCCAGACGCGTAGGCCAACGCGCGAAGAGCGTTCTGGATCGGCTCGTCCTGGTTCTGGCCACCCCTGGTGGCCAAGTCAAAGTGGTGGTCCAGGAACGTGAGGATATCTTGAGGATCTTCGACTAACGGCAGAAGCTTGTCCCATTTGTAGGTCCCGTGCATGGTGAGGCGAGCAGCTTCCCACTTCTTCTCCGGGGAATAGGCGAGAGAGACGAGGGTCTGCATGACGACGTGGAACAACTGGTAACTCTTCTGAACGATATCGTTCTCGCAGAGGGGAGCGATCAGCTCCATGGCCACCAGCGCGCAATCAATCTCGTTGGTGGTGGGATTGGCGCTCCCGAATGTCGCGATAAGCTTGTCGTAGATCCTGGTGATCTGGGGGCTGCATTCGTGACTATGACATGTCAATGGTTCAGCCTTGTATCGTAGAAAACACGTGCCAAATCAACTCACCTCTTGTCAACGACCGACAGGTCATCGATGTGTAGCTTGATTCCGAGAAACAGGCCGATGATAAGCAGACAGTCCGCGACGATCGGCGCCGGAGGGGGAGGTTCCAATCGGAGGGAGTGGAGGACGAACTCCTTGATGTCATCGGGCAGAGCTTCACCTTTCCTGAGAACATCCCAGGCGCGGTAGAGAATATGGCCCATCCAAGCATGGTGGGGAATACTGAGGGTAAAACTCTGCTAGTACATGGGTTCAAAGTCGCCGAAGACCCAATCGATGATCCCGAGGGTCGATTCCACATCCGAGTCTCCCTCGTGATGTCTTCCCATGACCAGATGTCGGCTCGAAATGGCCTTGAAGACCGCCTTGTCGGATTTGTGACCGATGCACTTACGCTGGATCGCGAGGTAGAGGAGGGCCGCGGCGCTGAGGTAGGCCTTGTTCCTCAGCTTGGGGATCACCACGGGTCGTCTGGATGATTGACCGAAGTACTTGATGACCGTGTCGTAGAGTCCTTCGAGTGGAGTGGTCCGAATGCCGGCGTACCAAACGACCTCGGGGATGAATCTCATCATGGCCATGATTACGTCCGTGCCCATCGACATCTCAAATATCCAGGCGATGCAGTTCGAGTCTAGGACGTAGCCATCCTAATCAGTCTCCTTATTGAACAGTGGGGTTGGCTGGTCGGCAGTATTGGCCATTGGCAACTCGATATGTTCCAGGCCGGCTCCGTCGAATGTCCAAAACCTGCCAAAACCGTAGGGACCGCCGGGCTTGGGTCGTGGTAGCCCCTTCTTCCGAGTGAAGATGACCTTGAACCACTTCTTGGCTCGCTTCAGATACTTCTTGTGCTTGTCGTCGAAACGAACCAAGAGGCGAAGGATGAGGGAGGTAGGGGTTTGGAAGGGACAGTTGTAGGATAGGTAGCAGCGGAAACAATGAGCAAGTAGAAAAGGAGACCGAATACGGTGAATCCGATCAGGACGCCGGCGACTGAAGAAGAGGTAGTTGGAGAGCGCGTAAACGAGAAGGAGGAGGGAGGCTTGAAGCATGAGGGGCAAACATTCCATGACGAAGTCGAAGTGCTAGGTGACCATCCCGTTCATCTTGCGCTGCCGATGGCGACTGCGATTGGTAACGGATCCGCGCATCTCGACTTGAGCGTAACGAATGTGCCGTTGCTTGCCCAACATGGCGACGGACGCGGCGAGGAGGGAAGCGGCCGAGCTGGAGTAGAGGATGGCTTGGACGTGGACGACAGTGGGATCGGGGCCGGTCTATTAAGGGATAGTGTCGTTTTCGCCGGTGAGGACCTTCCCTAGCGAGACACTGGCCGTAATTGTGAGGAGTTGGTAGTTGATTTGCTGGTAATCAGGTTGTAGGTTGTTTTGGACACCGACAATGAAAGCGGATGTGACGGCAGAGAACAAACCAGACTATCCCCCGCAAAGTTAGAATCACGATTGAGGCAAATACGAGATGGAGAAAGAATGCTCACGAAGATCAAGGTGGTGTTCAAGTCTTCATCGTATTTCTTCATGAAGTCACTGTCGTACTCGTCGGCTTCTCGCTGAAACTTGTCGTAGAACTCGACGCGGGCATTGCAAGCTGTCCCAAGGAGATTCGGAATGAGATGGTAACGCCTTGAGCATTGCATCCTCCAGGCTTGGAACGAAAGCAGCGCGTTAGTAAACGATTGAAGAAGGGCAGGCCCTATCAGACGCACGCATTTGGGCTGATAGTTGCTTCCCCCATGATGCGCTACGAGGAGCCGGGGAGGAATTCCAAGGAAAGTTCACGCTCGACGTGCTGCGGCAGACGAAGGGGGTCGAGCTGAGTGGTGGGAGTGGGTGGCAGGAAGGGTGAGGACGGCACCCAATGTCGGGAGAGGGGGAACCAGCCGCACCCAGAACGGGGATATATATTGGACGTATTACGTACGGAGCGCTGATCCAGATGGGTCCGCAAGAACATAGATGGCTGACAGGCACCGGATGGAATTACGCAACCGTACCGAGTTGTGTCGCCCCGTCTTCAAACCATCTCGATGTTCTCGCACGTCATGGTGGGATACGCATTGGCCAGTGACCTGGGGCCTTTCTCACGACGATGGAGGAGGGGGAGGACCAACCGGCGCCGCTCTAACCGACCTAAATTCGAACAGCGATCGGTCACACAACGGACACATATCAGGAAATTTAAGGTGCTGGGGATATCTCCTCGTATCGTGGTTGCCAAGCACTCCCACAGACGGTTACTCGCACCGTCCATCCACCTACAAGCAAGGGAGTGAGATATTCGAGACCCAGTCCTGGATCCCCGCGCGGCACATGCAGATTATGAAGCCCGTAGGGTTCGTTCTTTGGCAGCTATTGAGTCGATCGACCTGATTACAGGCAGGCGATGAGGAAACGGACCAAGTTGCGAAGTCTCCAGAGTCTTACGAGACCGGCTCCAGGCGTTTGTCAAGATGAACCTCTCCATTCCCTGGCTTGTCATCTCAATAGATCCCGCCCCCAATCCGTTTGGTGCTTTCCTCGCCATCCGGAGTAAGATGCGTCTTCTGTACGGAGGACTTCGGTGTCTTCTCTACTCAGCGACGATGGCAGAGATAGCCAAGGCCGTGACATCCCTTGAGGGAGGCACATCTACCCGGAATCAAGTGCCGGTCCCGGACTTGCCACAGATGGTGCTTTGTGTTGATCACGAAGTGCGCCGTGTCAGCTCTCCCCTCCTTCGCTCCCACCCGTCCAGTGCAGTTTCCTCGTCAGCCGTCACGGATGCGATGGCCAACCACTCAAAGTCTTCTGGGTTTGTTAGTTCTATCACCACTCTGAGGCGAGGGCGAGACCGATATCACCGACATCCTACTCGCAATAAGAAAACTAGGCGGTACGTCTTTCTATGCCGGCAGTCTGAACAGTGCCGATGTAGATGAGGATACACGCTTTAACCGTCGCAACTCATGCTCACCGCATTAGATTACGAACAAAAGGGAGGCCCCATCCAGTTCGCGCGGCTCATGCAACGCATCCAACACGCATTTAACGAGGTGAGATACACCTTGTATTTTCCTCCGCTGTGGTATCCTCCCCGAGCTACATCCCGAACTACATCTTGCTCATCGGTCGTTCGTCCATTCCCATCCGCCTCGCCTCTATAATCTGCAGCTCGTAGGGCTAATGCAAACAGACGCATCGTATAACTTGTTGAGTGATGTTCGCCCCACGGGATCACGATTTTCCGTGGCAGGGCTGACAACATATAGGAGTCGGAGGTTGCAATTGTAGTTGGACACCACCTGTCGAACACAGGGTGGAGGTTTGAACAAATGCACACGCGTTATGTGATGGCCGCAGGCGAGCCCGTGAAGAGACCCCACGACGAACTATATGAGATGGTGACGGCCCACCAGGCAGGTTCTCCCTATCTCGTCACCTCCTCACGGCTCTTCTCCATGTTTGGCACACTCTGGATATACCAGGGAACACAATAAGTGGACTGAAGATGAGCAAAGAGTCATCTTTCCTCCATAAACGGTTCAGGATTAAGTATCCGTAGCAATGAGACGCCGTCAAAGACTGGTCGATCTTGACGCGTCTCTCGCGAAAGGTTGCGACGCGGCAGATGGGAGGGACTCCGGGGGAACAAGGTAGCGTTCCAAAAGGGAAAAATGGCCCCCTTTTCAAACACGTTCTGCAACCAGGATGAATTCGACAGGGCAAGATTTGTACAACATGTGACGGGAAATAGTGAAACACCGTACTAGGGATGAATTATCGAAGCACATGCTGCACAGTGGTGGCGGGGTGGAGTTGTCGCAAGCGGGCAAGCCAAAGTCCTTGTAAAACCGGAGGGTAAGAGGGTTAATCTCGACTGTTGTAGCGTAGCGCGAACGTTAACTTTTGCAATCATAACGGCGTGCTCTGGGGAGGCTATTGTAGTGTGAAGTACACCGGCACCGTCGGTAGCGTATACTCCCGGAAAACTCGGTCGGACGAATACCGGTATCCGTCAAATCCCCGACCCGCTGAAGTGGATTTGAGGTAGATGCGTTGTCTTATTTTCACGGGAGAAGCATCGTGATTTCTACACCGGTCCTGATGCCGGGGGAGATAGAGGGTTAGATCCGAAACCCAGAGATCGAAACGTTGGGAATAAACGGAATTCGGAGGAAGAAACGATCTCCGAGAGCGAACGACCACGGGAGATGGACAGGACTCACCTCGAATAAGCATTCTCCGAGAGGCTCTCCCGCGGCGATGGCCTCAAACCCAGCCACCTCCGAGTCCCGGCTTTGCGAAATACCATTGGCATGCGGAGGGGGCCATCAGACGTCTTCTCCAGATCGACGTGCGGCTGAAACGATCACAGCGACTCCGGACTTGCCCTCGTGGTGGTACCAGCCCGTTCTTGCAGTACTGGGGCTGGTGGTCGGCCGGTAGTCATGTACGCCTTGACGTAATACAATTCCTACACCGGGCGGGGGCGTCGACGAGAAAGGGAGCGGGATACGAAGATGACGAAGGAAACCACGAAAGCTAGTCTATGGCTTCCGCGTGCGGGTGGGAGGGCGCGAAGGGAAGGGGGTGTTGACTTCGGGGCCTGATCTCGACGTGTGGGTACAACAGAGATGCCCACAAACAAAACGCTTTCTCTCACTCATCACCACTGAACTTTACGAAAGCATGACATCAAACAATCACGTCTGTTGGGCGTACACAGCAGTTAGCCGTTGTGGTGAAGAAAAGCGTGCGGGGATTTCATCCACAATGGCGGGGAGGAGGGTCAGAGGAGGAAGGTGAGAATCTCGAGCTTCAAAGCTAATCTGAGCGAACGGGGTCTCTAGAAATCCAAAACACGGCTGTTTAAAGCCACCGCTTCACCGTCTCAGAATTGCCACTACACTCGCATTCAGTTATCTCTCCAGTCCCTCCACACCCGTTCGCAGGAAAAGCCTCGAATCCGACGAGCCCAACCACCCTACTGACCTCACCCAGCGCCATTCCAGACGAGACCCATAATAGAGGCCAAATTTGATCCGGATGACGCCAGGTTCGAGAAGAGTGAGCGTGGTAAGATGGTCCTGATCACGTTGAGTGAGGTGCTGATGAAAAGCGTGACGACGGAGACCACTCAGAGAATGTGCTGTTGGGCGAAACCTCCATCTTCCAGGTGGAACGCGGCTGAGGGTCGTGCGATGACGCCTGGAGCGATACCGGTCTGAACGTTGATGTCGAGGTCTGGAGACGTCGATCATTGGTGAGGCGACGAATTAACGATGGGGTGTAACAGGTGTAGGTTCACCTCTCGGGTTGTTTGAGAATAGGAATGGGGTCTGAGCGTGATGTTGATCAGTGCGAACGCTCGTCTGCTGTCGTGCGTTGAGTCTTAACGAGGGAAACGACCTGAGGGCAGACAGATGATGAGGAAACGAACTGAGTTGCGAAATCTCCAAAACCGACCTAGACGACCCCCTCCAGCCTCTGTAACCTGTCACCGTAACAGATGTCGCCTCAATACGCTTGGTGTCTTCCTAGCCATCCGGAGTCCAGTGTAGAAAGTCAGATGCGTCTTCTGCACGGAAGGCCTCGATGTCTTCTCCTATGATTCGTACGTAGTGACGACGGTAGGGATAGCCAGGGCCGTGTCATCCCTCGAGAAAGGCAAGAGGGATAGCGACGAGGGAGACGCATCTCAGCTCAACGTTGAAGGATCGGTCGAAGGTGTTCGACATCCAGTCCAGCGGCGAGAAAGCGAACTTGAGATCAAAGGAGAAAGTCGTCTGGGTTGTTGGCTGTCCGAAGAGAAGTGGTAGATCGGCTTTGATCCGGAAGTCCGGAAGTCCGGAGGTCTTCCTCCCCCTCGTCCACTTGCACCATACTCCCAGGGTCTCGTCGTGGGAACAGTTCTGCAAGGTTGGCTTTCTTCCCACCGTTGCCCGCGGTGTCGGAATCTCAGATGTTGGTCTCAGGTTTGCCACGGACGGTGCTTTGACTGGAGCATGCCCACCCGAAGGCTCACCCCATCGTTTTCCGGCGTCATTCGCGGGGCGAACAGCATCAGCTCTCCCCTCGTTTCCTCGTCAACCGCAGATCAGACCCGAGTGCCACCACGGAAGCGGCGACCAACCACCACTCGAAGCCCTCCAGACTTGTTGGTCCTGTCATCGCTCTGAGTCGAGAGCGAGTACGATCTTATCAACTTTCCACACTAAATAAAGGCTAGCTGACCTCAAGGACTGGAAGAGCAGGTGGTACGCCTTTCGATGCTGTCGGTAAATTGAGGGTCAGCTGAATAGTGCTGATGCTAGATGAGGACACAATGCTTTATCCGTCGGAACTCACGTTCGTAGCATTATATTGCGACCACACGGACGGCCCTGTCGCCAGTTCATCCAGTCTCCACCACTCATACAACGCACACAACATGGGTTTGGCGAGAGGACGCCCCTGTATCTTCTTCTGCCGTGGTATCCTCTCTGAGCTGTATTCATCTGGTACATCTGGTGCTTCGTCCGTTCCCATCCGCCCCACCCCACACTCTGTAACTCATGGAGTCAAGGCAGGTAGATGCATCCGTTGGGTAATACCCGACCCGTTGGATTGCGGTTTTCCGCGATGGGCTCGTCAACGCATAGGAGTCGTAGAAGGTTGCCATTGTAGTTAGATACAATCCGTTTTTGAACAAACGTCCATGCGTTATGTGGTGATCACAGGCGATCCCGTGGAGAAACTCGCGGGCGAACGATGGGGTTGCGTGAACCGGTACAGGGAGGAACATTGCTTGTGAGCCGGACTGTCTGATTCGACACCGGAGAAGTCGATGATCTTGTTCTCTCGTGCTCACGGTCGCATTCAAGTCCAAACAACCATGGAGCAGAGTGTCTCAGGTCCATCCCTTGGCTCAGCTGGACCGTGTGCAAAGGATCTCTTCAGTGACCGGAAACCGCTCCGGTGCATTCGCGGGGATCCTCGTTCACCTATCTGGATCAACGCTGTCCTCACTCCTGTACCTTCTCGTCAAGCTGTAGTCTCTTCGTTTCTCGTAGCCCGTCAAGCACCTCGTTCCCCCGCGGATCTTCGTACCGCACGGGGGAAGCAGCCATCAGCCCAAAAATATGCCTCTATTTGATACCCTTCCTTCGTCTCAACGTTTCGAATTTTCTTTGCCAACCCTCGGTGATCGCATCTTTCGTCTCTAGTCGGAGGGATACCACGCCTAAGATATACCCATCCCTCCCCTCAAATTGTCAGCAGCGTCCACGTCGGGTTCTACGACGAGTTCGAACGCGGGACCAACGAGTTCGGCCTTTATGAAGCTTTGAGCACCACGCTGATCTTTGTGAGACCTTTTATTTGCATCCACTTCTGCCGTGATGATCTGAACTCGTTTTCTCGAGGAATAGACCGGCCCACCTTCCACGGTCACATCCGTTTCTGTTGCCGTTGCTTCAGGAGAAGCTCGAATCCGGTCCACAAGAAGTGAGCTGCAAATTCAAGATTTCCGCTAGTCCCCCGCTTGAGAACACCCCAACCGGTATCGGTGCCGTTTGCTCTCAATGGAATAGCCCACCAACTTCCACGTCCAATCCATCATTTGTTCCGCTCTGGTCACTTCCCTCCTTGCCACGTTCATCGCCATGTTGGGCAAGCAGTGGCTCGATGTTCGACTGCGACGTCCAGGCCGAGATACCTAGATCCGTTGTCGATCCATCGCCAGCGCGGGATGAACGGGATGGTCACCTGGTGTTTTCATCTCGTGTTTGTCCCCGCCGCTCGTCTCAGTCACCGCATCCACTCTGCCCTGCGATTGGCTCCTCACTCACCCATCGCTTCTCGGTCCGTGTTGACAGCGGCCGCGAGAAGTACTTTGAGCGACCTAAGAAATGGTTCGGACGCACCATACCACACCCCGGCGGTCCCTGTGGAATGGGCAGGTGTAAATGCCGGTGGGAATAGCTCCAACGATCACATCGAGTTGACCATATCCGACCAGCCGCATCCGCTCACCGATAAGAACACCAATCGAGATAAAACTCGAAACGCCTCTCCTGGATGCTCCGGGTGACCGTGAACATGGAAGTTACCCTTGCCATTACGAGGTTCATCCCCGAGATCGTTTCGCACACCGTATCTAGGTTGTTCCGGTGGAAAGGCCCTACGACACCATACCCGGGTGGTTCGATAGTTCGCCTGGGAGCCCCGTTTTGGTGATAAAGCTCACTTTCGTGCCAAAGCCCTTTCCTCACTTCGTCATCCAACGCAGGTGTACCGGTAATAAGTGTCCGATTATGGCATCCGAGCCCTACAACTCAGACATGGAATCCGTTACCGATCGTGTCTTCTGCGATTTCGAATCGATGCTGTGCCCGACAATGCGCTGGCCCACAAATATCCCGAAGGCTCTGGCCAAGTGGCTCCAGCTGCTGACATCCTCCCAGTGCGTTCTTCCACACGTTCCCATTCAGATTGTGTTGGCCATGACTAGTTGGAATTTCATTGTCCAAGTATTCTCACTGTTGCCACAATTTTATCTACCTGACGAAAAACGCGATGACGGAGACCACCCGGAGGATACATTGTCGGACGAAATCCCCTAATCCACGTGCATCAGCAAAACAGGAACCACTTTAGAGGTCTTTAAAATGGCAAAAAGTCGCAAAGTGTATAAACGGTCACGCCCTTTTTAAAGCCCTTTAAAGCGGTCCGACCACCTTTAAAGTCCTTTCAAGT
>Ga0307513_10001479_pt1 | contig 33732 bp, 49 predicted proteins | sample 15_EM_MG_FD_202174 | JGI IMG/M metagenome (GOLD analysis project Ga0307513, IMG submission 202174) | Populus trichocarpa ectomycorrhiza microbial communities from riparian zone in the Pacific Northwest, United States - 15_EM | ecosystem: Host-associated > Plants > Roots > Unclassified | place... | reverse complement strand
GGCGGATCTGCTTCTTTGCCCTTCGTGTCTGGATTAGGTGTAGATGTGGATGCCATCGTGTTTCTTCTTGTAGGTACTGCGTCCGTTTCGTCCGAATCAGAACCTTCTTCTGAGCTATCTGTTGTGGGGCTTGCGGCCCGCGAGTGTTGAATAGACTCGGCTAACGCTTCTCCCAATCCCTCTAGGTCGATCTCTGTTTCAGTGAGGTCGATCTCCTGATCGACAGGTTGTTGGGCCGTTTTTTATCGTTGGGTGTTGCGATGAGACGCAACCAAATGTAACAATCCTATTGTTAGGTAGTTATGCAACAGGCAACGATAGTGGTTTCTATTTCTTCAGATAGTAAGGTGGGTGGATTGTCGTGCTTGATAGAACTATCACAATTGTCCTATGTTCGGGCAACCTGTCGAGACTATCACAATAGTCTCCAGGTTCTTAGAGCGTAGGTTCTCGTAGAGGAGGAGTGTAGGTAAAGAGAGTAAAGCGTAATCGTATTGCAATATCTTGAGTATCAAAAAGTACTTAGATGGTTGCGTGAAGATCCTACCCCTTGGTCGGCACCAAGCGCCTTATAGAGGCATCTTCTCACAACCCTAACCTTGGTGACTCAACACCTCGCGCTACGTAAACCTCTATGACTCATAGTGAGTCATAGCGCGAAATCCATGAATGACTCATACGAGTCATCTCCCAACCTTCCGTTAACCAATCAAAAATCATAAACCAAGTCATGTGCTCAAACGAGTCCCACCCGCGAAACTCATCACTCATAGTGTGAGTCATGTGCGAAAGTCATTACATCATATGACGTCACAATCGTGAGTCATGAAACCATCAACCAATCCTAACATAACAATGACTCGCAAGTGCATAGTCATGTGAGAACTATGAGTCAGGTAACGTTATAGTGTGAAATCCAACATACCTTATGACTCATAAGTAGGAGTCATGTGAAATCTGCCTTGCTTAGTCACGATTTGTGACAAGAGGTATGAAATGTATTCTGACATCTGCAAGTGCTCCCTGTTTCCAGTGCTGACGGCTTACTGTATTTCCTGGTGTGGTACTCTGCCTGCCAGGTAAACTGTGGTACCTATGATTGGATTGTTGGACCAGACTCACCACACCAATTTTTCGGGGGACAAGAAAGCCTGGCCGGTCAACATGACGATTGGCAATATCCTTTCCCAAACGAGAAACACCTCTCCCAAAATGTCAGTCCTACATGTGGCATTGCTGCCAGTACCACCATAGCTCACAGGTGAATCAAGTGGGGCCGATGAAACCCAATGGCAAATAAATGCGGATTCTCTGCGGGCTGTCTTTGATCTTGTGCTCTCACCTTTGCACTCTGTTTCCCATGAAGGCATGGTTATGGATTGTGCGCATGGTAAAACACACCTTTGTTTTCCCATCCTGTCGGCATGCATGGCGGATAATGCTGAACATACAACCTTGCATGGAATAGGCCCCAAGTCATCCCCAAAGTGTGAGGTTCCATGCAACGAGCTTGTTGGAAATCGGCGGGAGGTATATGAGGTCCGCGACTACGCCATATATGAAGTGAAATCTAGGCAGCTTGAGTCAGGGGAGGCTGGTTGCACCTGAGAGTATTTTCGGCAGGTGTGCATGAACATATGCCGCATCTATTGAAGGGATAGCACCGAGTGAAGCTGTCCGACCTACACAAGCTGGACCTCCTGGACAACATTTACCGCCGGCTATTCAAACATATGATGCAATGGGTAGAAGAGTTCCTGAAAAACCAGGAACCACAACAGGCATTCGAGGATCACGGGAAAGAAATTCTCACTTATCCCGGATTCTGTGTACCAAAAAAGGCCTATTGAGAAGTTACAAAATGGCAGGGAAAGGCAATAGACCACCTTGGCCGGTGTATGTTGGCCGTACTGGCGTCCGCATTGCGAAATGCGGACAGTTCTCAGTATCACGATGTTCCGCTTGCCGTGCAGTGTGTTAGTGCTCTGGTTGATTTCGCCCTCATGGCCCAATATCACAGCCATACACCAGATAGACTTTGCTACCTCGCAATGTATCTGCTGACATTCCAGCAGACGAAAGACATATTCCTTGAATTCCATACCGCGAAGGCTACCCTCGCGGAAGCAAACTGCCAGGTTCGGGAGTTTCAGGAACTAAGCACCAATAAACGTCCTCATGAGATTCGCCGTACCTCTGTGGCCAAACAGGGTCGGCAGGCCGATCAAGAGAGACTTTAGAGGGTTAATCTGTTGGCGGATTTGATCCGCCGGGAAAACCACTTCAACTTCATCAAAATGCACTATCTTAGTCACCTTTCCTCCAAGGTAAGACGTTTGCGATCCATATAAATGTAATCCACTGAGATCGATAAGCTTGCACATAAGGATCAAATCAAAGACAGCTACTACAGGTCAAACAAAAATGAAGCTACCCGCCAGATCTTGTCATACTATGGCCGCCAGGATGCCCTAGGAATGAGGCTACAGACACAAGACGTTCTTTTGAAGGCAGAAAATGTCGTCGCAATAGAAGGCAATGGGAGGGAGACACCGGCTACACCGGGGATAATTATTAAAGGCAGGATGAAGAACGTCATCCGACGGACTGAGCTCTGCAGAACCTGCAACATCGATTATGGGGACATAATTGTTGAGATGTTACGTTTTACTAAGCAGACTGTAGTGGATGACCATGTACTGTCTTCTGACCCTACCGAACTCAGCTTACTTCCTGTAGAGCAATTTACGCACCTTGAAATTCCCGGGGCTAACTTTGAGGCAACAGACCTTTTCCAGATTCACCGAGCCCGCAGGACCGGAACAATAGCTTTCCGCAGCCCTGGTCCCAGAAATGATTGTGTATGGATGCAGGCGGGCTCGGAGGACAGTTATGGAGATCTTCAGGGGTGGGGGGTGGCCCAATTGTTAGCCCTTTTCAAGATAAGAAACGGATTCAGCGAGGCCCCTGGTGTCCGGCGCCTAGCACTACTTCGCGGACTTGATCGGATCAATTCTGGTAGATTCCATCTCGCAAGCGGACATCTACAAGTCGGGAAGCGGCGCAGTGGTCGAGAGATGAGAATAGTTGATATTGGGAGACTGATTGGACAGGCACATGTAATTCCCACTGGGGAGGGCCAATGGATAGTAAATCATAGGATGGATCGGCAGACATTAAATCAAATATATTAGATTATTCTATAGTACTGGTTTGTGTATAATATGCACACGGCTCAGTTGCAGCCGGAGGCTTAACATCGCAATTGCCACTAGGGTTCCCGGTTTCAACTCGGCCTTAAGAGTAGGGCGGATGTGTGATATACATTGCGGATAAGACTAGAGAATTGTGAATAATAGGCACCCGGCCGGGTTGAAGCCGAACACGTGAGATCACAATTCCCATCCAGGTCCCCGCATTTAACTTGGCCATGAGGCTGTAGCAGACTACCCTTCTTGCCATAAATAAGATTATATACAGGCTGTGCTAGAAATCGAGAGGGTAGAAGCGGACGAAGGTAGGCGTCTGCCTCCCGGGACCGGCAGGGTGCCGACGAGGGTAAGAGTCCGCGAAGGATGCCGGAAGCCGGCAGACAAGGGTAACAGTCCTGGAAGAGTGCCGGCAGGGGGCAGAAGAGGGTAACTGTCCACGAAGGGTGCCGGCAGGGTGCCGACGAGGGGAGGAGTTCGCGTAGGCTGTCGGTAAGGTTTTGCCAGGATTATGGGCCATCGCCTGACCAATCTAGGCTATCGGCCTCCCAGAATCTGGCAGGTATACTCGAGAGACGCCCGGGGGAGAAGAGACTCAGGCTGGGTGGCTGGACGGAATCAGGCAGTGACAAGTCCCCCCGGTGGTGAGGAGGGGAGCAAGGGTGTTGGGAGCCACCAGGCTCAGGAGGTGCAATCGGAGGACGCCCCGACATCCAGGACATACGGGACGCAGAGGACACAAAGGCGGATGTTTAGGACGTATGGAACGAATGGGGCCCACCAACGCCGGCCGCTGGCGGGCCCAATGCTTCTGCAGTAAACGGTTTGTTTGCTGATATCCACTACCAGCCGACAGAGTGGTTGGCCAAACTGTCCTCCGCCGTGCACTCCCAATCTGGGCCATGCAGCGTCCCCTTCTGAGCATGCAGAGGCCACAAGGTCGGCCGAGCATCTTTTGATGCTGGCCTCAAGGCGCGAGCAGCCTGTGAACACATGGGGGACCCAAGTGGGGACGCCCTGCAGAACACCTTCCCCCTCCAATTCGGCTTCAAGCGATATTTCTGCTGATGTTTCGCCAGCTGGAGAAGCTGGAGAAGAATTCGCCCAGCGGCTGACTCCCTAAAAGAACGAAACTCCATATACTACACCTGGCAAGTTCTGGTTACGACTACCAGGTCTTTGATCAATTCTGTTGGTAAGCGATTCAGTAGTACCGCGGGCAGAAACAGGGCTTCAGAGCTCGCTGAAGCCCGTTTCAGTCCTGGCTCACTACCTCTGCAAACAGAGGTCCCCTGCCACGCCTAATTTGGCTAATCTCTGGCTAGGAGAAGGTGCCGGTCACTTTCAAGCAATTTACATGTTCTAGGCCGCGATGGACTCTTGCACTTTTCTTTTTGTTGTTTTATTTCTGGTGTTTTCATTTTTGTTTCTAGAGCTAGTGTTTTTCTGGCTGTTTCCTGAGAATTTCTGTTTAGATTAGCCCGCTACATCTGGGCTCCCTTGCTTGGTACTATTAATTTAAAGCTAGGACTATCTCCGGCGGATATTTCGCGGGGGTGTTATTCATTTGGAGTTTAGCATTTAGATATTCGTGAGCTATCCTTGCTCTTTTTTCCCGCACATTTCTCCTTTGGATTGGCCCACTGAGGTTGCCAAACCCCATCTAGTCTACGGACACTGGCTATTTTCGTTTACCGGGTCCGCTCCGCGGACCTGCTCTTGGAATCTTCTCACATCATTCTTCTTTTTTTCCAGCTCGCTTTCGTCAGGAGTCGGTTTTTGCCTTCCGCCTTTAGAGATCTGCTCTTTTGATTTGCTCGCATTATTCTGATTCTTTTCTAGCCTGATTTTCATTTGAAGTTGCCCCTTGCCTCGCTTTTCCTATCCTAGCTTTATAGCTTATATCCTATGTGTTGAGTCTGAGCGGCACCTTACACTTTCTGGGATTCGAGGCCGGGCTCTGAGCCCTATCCTTACGCACAGTTGTTACCGGCCGCTTGGTAGCCCTACTCAATATAGATTAGTCTGTAAATACTCATAAACCTTTTTTCATCACACTCAAGAATATCAAGTACTAAACACTGGTGTTGCCCAGGGGAAATAGCACCGCTGCTAAGTGGAAGCCGGACACTTCGGGTGCAAATTCCTATATCAGGTAGGAAGTTGGAACTTGGACGTACGAGTGTCTGCCAACACCAGCAAACATAAAAGCGAGTGATGAATGATGAACATTCTTATTTGTTAAGGAAACTGGGCGGACCATTTCTATCTTCCAGGTTCACACCCCCTATGGCGCCCTTAGCTACATACCAACAGAGGCTTCCTGACACTACCTACTCTCAAACATCATACCCAACAATGCGATTCTATCACTATGCACCTGCATACTATGTCACAACATCAGTGGTGGGTTATGACAGACCCAATACCTTCATCGAGGCAGGCGAGGCAAAGGCCAAACGAGGTTCTCCGCAGACGGTTCAGCAGATCTGGGGCCTCGGACAGATTAACTATAATAACATCACCCAGGGTTGAGTCTAGTATGGCTGGGTCCTCTGTAGGTAGGAGGAGGGATAGTGTGCCGGAGCTGGCGTCTTCACGACACAATGTACCAGAGCCTGTCCTTAACCGGCAGCAGCAGGTCTTGGAGTCCGGGAATGAGAGTCGGGCCTCTAATAATGGGGAATCTGCGGGCAATGATGGCCAGACAGAGGTGAGTGAGGAGAGCGAGGAGGAGAATCTGTTAGGCCAGGATCGGGACGAGACGGATCATCAATCGATCTTGGGAGCGCGGAGACCTATTGGGCGTGAGTTTCTTAGCTGACAGGGCTCGATACTGACAATAACGCGCGGAAATTTACAGGGTTCTGGCAAGAGGCTTAGTTACACCGCATGGACAAACCATGCCGCTCTAGGCGTTAGCCCCTGTGGTTATATATCCGCAATTCCCTCCCGTTGCCCACTGTCTTAAATCCAAATTCGACGCCGGCCGTAACCCAACTCACCACGATCCAACTATGGTGGAATTAGATAGCGGAGGAGGACAGCAAGGCAGCAGTGGGGGAAATATGGCCTCAGGGCTGGAGCGTAGAATTCTGGCCAGAGGCTGTGACCTGATGTCGGACTGGACGATCTTTGTCAATCTGTTTCGCGACCCAATTGCGATGATGAAACAAGTCCGCACTTTTTGCATCAGCAAAAAAACCTTTGTCAGCGGATATATCGAGCCCGCGTGCGGACGAAGCCAGCGGGCTCTTTGCCTCCTGACCTTTCGAATCTCGTGTGCCCTCTTTGCCTTTCATCCCTTGCGTCTGGTGTGTCCGGACCCACCACTTTCCCTCCAAAGCGTCTGATGTGCTCCTTGCAACCCCACACCCTCCGAGCCCCTTCCTGTTGTATCCACCCCCTTATCCTCTCGTCCACAGGCCTCCTGCCTACTCTTACCAACTACGCACATGTGGTGGCCCTCCCAGATCCCCTCTTACCTCTAGCGACCTAGATCTTTCCGCTCCCCTCCGCTGACATCCTACGTTGCCCTTTTCTTAGCCTGTGCCCTACTGTCAGTTCCATAATTCCCTTACTGTTCACAAGACGGCCGGCGTGACTGCCATGGAGACCCCATACTTTGGTTGGCTTCGTCACAGGAGAGAACAAATTGATATCATTAATCATCTGCAGAACTCACGCGGCCGAGTTGAAGCCAAACACTTTCGAAGGGAATAGCAACCTGAAGTCGCCGGCTTCAACTCGGCGCCCTATTCAATTCAACCTATTTAAACTATTCCCTTAAACGCCCCCAGATCGGGTATTACTCCCGCGGCCGAATTCATCCTGGACACTCACTCTTGGAACTGCTATCGTAAGTGTACGGCTTCCCCCTGGCCGCATATTCATGCAGAACAATTCAACCTATTTAAAATATACCCTTAAACAGCAGGAGATCGTGTAGTACCCCGGGCGGCCAAGTTGAAGCCGGACCCGCAAAATGAGCACTGCCATCTTAAGTGTCTGGCTTCAACTTGGCCGCATATTCATGCAAAACAATTCAACCTATTTAAAATATTCCCTTAAACCCCTGTGGATTGTGTAGTACTCCTGCGGCGGAGTTGAAGCCGGACACTCAATATACGAACTGCCACCTTAAGTGCCCTGCTATAACTAGTATAAATACTGTACATAATTTGATAGAATAATTTAATATATTTCATTAAACGTCCGCGGATCAATTCTGTGATTCAATATCCATTGCCTCTCCCCTCTAGGAATTACCGGTGCCTGTCCCATCACTCCCCCTATACGGACTATTCGCATGTCTCGACCATTGCCCCCCTTGCCGACTCAAATATGTCTGCTCGCAATGTCCAATCTGCCACTATTGACCAGATCGAGTATGCAAACCAATGCCAACCGATTGACAGCCCCCGCCCAACTGAGATTATTTCTTATCTTGACAAGTCCTAGAAACCGAGCCACCACCAGTCCTCGTAAATCGCGATAGTTTGCTTCCCTACCAGTCTGGACCCATACGCAATGGTTTCCGCGGCCACAGTTACGGAATGTCTTTGTGCCAGTGCACCGGGCCCGGTGGATCTGGAACCCTTCAGTTTCCTGAAAGTCGGCGACCGGAATTTCAAGCCGAGCAAATTCTTCTACCGGGAGTAACCCTAGTGCAGTGCGGTCAGCTGGCAACCGCAGGTCATCGGCAGCTGTCTGCCTAGTACAACCTAGTATCTCCTGCATCCTGTCGGAATAATGGATATGGAGGGTTGCGCATAGTTCGGCCAGCATGCTGGTGTTCTTCATATGGCCTCTAAGAACCCGGCGACTCATACTGTCACTCGAAAAAGCCGGCGAGGCGTACTGTGACTTGAAAAAGCTGGCGAGGCGTCCTGTGACGTGAAAAAGCCGGCATTTCCATCCCACTATCTTGAGCCGCGATCACACCTTTAACTTTCGTAAGTGCTTCTATAGTCTGTAACCTTATTCCTAGGCCATGTTGGCCGCCATATTGCGACAAGATGTGCCGGCCGGTGTCATTCTTGTTTGACCTGCGGTATCCATCTTTAATCTGATCCTTATATGCTAGGTGACCGATCTCTGGGGAATATATCGATATGCATCCAAAACGCTGTATGTTCGAGGCAAAGTGACTCAGGTAGTGCATCTTGATGAAGTTGAAGTGGTTCTCACGGGGAATCAAATCCGCCTGCTGATGGGACCTTTCAACCCTCTCTTGATCAGCCTGACGACGGCGATTAGCAACAGTTCAATGGTGGCCTTGCTCAGCACGCTGATCCGCCATCAGTTCCCTTAGCTCCCCATCCTGGCGATCTGCTCTGATGCCTGTAGCTGTCGTGGTACGGAACTCGAGACAAATGTCCTTTGTCCGGTGAAATGTCTGCATTTACCGATCCATGTAGGAAAGTGTATCTTGTATATGACTCCTATATTGAGCCATGAGAGAGAAATCAACCAGTGGGCTAACAGACTTCAAAGCGGTCTGGAAATCATAATACAGGGGGCTGTCCGGATTTTGCAATACGGACGCCAATACGGCTGAAATATACCGGCCGATATTGCGCATCTCCTTTACCTGCCATTGTCTGATTTCGCGATAGGCCTTTTTCGGTAGACTGAATCCAAGGTAAGGAGGAATTTCTTTCCAAGCATTGTTGAACGGTTGTTGTCGTTTATCTTTTTTCATGAATCCTTCCACCCACTGCATCATATATTTGAATAAGCCAAGGTAGATGTTGTGCAAGAGGTCCGGCTGGTATAGGTCCCGGGGCTTACTGCACTCAGTCCAATGAATACATTGTTCCCTATTTTGACGCCCAACCGCTGAAAGTATTGTGCAATCCCGGCCGCTTGTGCCGGCTCATGACTCAAGGCTTTCTCCCTATATCGCATGTTGTCTAAGATCTCAATATCCCCCGCAGATCCCCACCGAGCTCCTCGCACAGAACCTCACACTTTGGGCAAGACTTACTACCTATTGCGTGCAAGGATGGATGCTCAGCATGAGCCGCGATCGAGGCCGACCAAATGGGAAAACAAAGCTATGTTTTGCCATCCGCACAATGCATTACTGTTCCTTCTTGGGCAAACAGCTGTAATGGTGCGAGGACAAGATCGAAGACAGCCCGCAGGGTATCCGCATTTGTCTGCTGTTGGGCTTCGTTGTCACAGGCTGATTCACCAGTGAACTTTGCGGGTACTGGCAGCAATGCCAGAAGCAGGATTGGCATCTTGGCAGGTGTGATTCTCATCAGCGAAAGGATATTGCCAATCATCATCTATACTGGCCAGGCTTTCTTATCTCCTCAGAAATTGTTAAGGTGGGTCTGGTCAAACAATCTGATAATGGGAACCAGGGTTGACCCGGCCGGCAAAGTTTTTTACCATGAAACCCAATCGGCAGTTAGCACTGGAAACACCTCTCCCAAGACCAGTCAGGACCTATCTCATACCTGTATATCCCACCACCAGTCCGCCGTATGAATCTCGGAATATCATCCCTCCCCACTCAAATCACATTCTCGAATTGGTGCGTAGACTATATCTGAGCTATACGCTTCCTGGCGGATCAGGGAGCGGAAACCGTCAATAATATTTTGATAATAGAAACTTGTTGCATGTCGAGCATCATCAATACTGGCTTCAGCCGACAAAAAGTAATGGCGAAATGGGTCCAGTACGTCGAGGTCTTGTCGCAAGGTATTGGCCGACCGGAATGCTCTGCTATCGGTACCCCGCAAACTTTGGGCAAACTACCTGTCGATCTGCGACTTGGCTACCTTGCGCCGGACAAACCAGCCCGCGAAATTAAACTCGTCTTCAGATGTGAAAGGGCGGCAAGGGTTATTGGTCATGGCCTTGCTGAGCTCTGATAAGCCAGCAAGTTCGCCAAGAGGTCTGCCGGCACCAGGAATTGTGTCTTGACACTAAGGGCACGCCCTGACTGGTGGAGGGGAGACGTCTTCTGTGACTGAATCGTTGTGCCTATCCTCTATCTCACTAATTGTTGTATGGATATCGGCGATCTCGAGCCCGGGATCAGATTCTTAGTCTGAGTTGGTCATGTTTTCAAGTTCATCACGAACAAATGTAGGTCGTGCCGTGGAGCATGCAGCCTCCGCAATGGCATTGCGGGATAGAACGATATCACAATGCATTATTTGAAGATGTTTTTTGTATTCAGCGGCTAGTTGATAACGTCACCTGCAATAAGGACACTTTGTTGTCCTGGAGGTGATCTTGTGTGGTGTTTGTTGGTTTCTCTTTCAAGTAGTCTGGCGATGCGTGAGCTGATAGGCAGACGGACTGCAGCAGACTTAGTATCTTTCCACGTGAAAGGTAGGATTCTTGCAAGCGGTAAATCGGGAAACTTCAGGTTTGTTTAGTCAGATAACTAACAGGTCCGGACATTGAGGCTGCCAACCAGTATTCAGGGTTTAACTTGTGAAATCTACTCTTGCTTAAGAGGATGCTAACCCTCCTGTATTGTGGGCAGACTCCAGAGGTTTGGAAGCGTGTTGGCTTGCAGCTCGCGGCTTGCGTGCGGCCTGCATGCGACTCTGTTGCGGCTTAAAACCTTATGTGAAGCCTATCTAGGGTATGTCTTTGTGCCTGGATCACATGACTTTTCACGATATCAATATTCAAGTTTGTACAGGGTACAATCCTTCGAACCCCACTAAAACCTTCCTCGTGCTGCCTATATAAGCTCTCTCTTTCCCCACCCTCCATCTTCTCTCCACAACCCGTTCCCAAATCACAATCATAACTTCCATCCACCAGCCCATCCTAACAAGACCCACGGAGCTTAGCACAACCTCTCACTTGTCCGTAGCACCACTAGTATATCCTCAGCTCATTTCAAATTTACCTGTGTGCTTTTCCCTAGCTAATAACCTTCTTGCGTAGCCATTTACCATCCGCAGAACTCCGTTTACCATCCGCTAGGACCACTCTATTTCCATTTGCGGCGCTTCCACAATCCTGCATCCTCAAGCGTACTCGTGTCTGCTAGCGGTCATCTTGCATCCGCTCAGGGACCTTTTTTGTTTAAAAAAAGCCTCTTTCCGATCCAGCAACCACCCCCCGCCCCAACCAGTAATCCAATGGCAGCCTCGACAGTTGGCCTCACTTTTGAAAAATCGGGTGGCTTTAAAAACCCCGGCGCTGTTAACTGGTGTAAGCACATTTGCGGCTTCGCCCACCCACAAACCTCTGGTCAGGGGTATAAAGCCTGGCGAAATGCTATGAAACGTAAGATGGACCAAGACAGGATCCCGAGGTGGAAGCAGAGTACAGCAGCCCAATGGGCGGCCATGCAGGCATATGCTATTACCCTCCAGCCTGTTAGCTGCAGGTCAGGACTCTGGCAGGCTAAGAAGCTCCGTAGTGAACGTTTTACCGAATGCCTTGACTTGTTGCTAAAGGACATAGCAAAAAAACATCAGGGTATCTTAACAGACAAGTTGAAAGTGCAGCCTGTTGCCGCTATTGCGGTTGCGGACCCTGCCCGTGCCAGAAATGATTGTAAGTTAGCCCCAAGCGTCCGCATTAATGTGCCATATATCCTAATCCAACCCCTGCCGGTCTCCCCAGTCCGCGCTCTGTCGGTCTCGAGGTGGATCTGCCATCCGAAGTCTGCCCAAGCAGCCCACTCCCTGCCAGGATGGACAAAGTCCAGTGGCAAACCCAAGACCATGTTTACTGGATAGAGCTAATGGAGCCCACCCTTGCGAAACTGCTTGCGGGCATAGACAGAATCTTGTCATGTGGATTCGGATATCGTATGCTCATTGGTGCGACGGGAGAGCGTACCCATTTGCTTCTAGACGATCCTGAGGAGCAGTTGCCGCTTGCAGAAATGATCCAAATCACAAATAGCAGGCATGTCCGGATTGGGTGGTCCTTGAATCCGACAAGCGAACCAATGGATCTCCTCTTCTGTGCCCATCGCAGCACCCATACAGAAGATCGCACCCCTGCTCTTGGTGACCTCCACTTTGACCAAGGCGATAACTAGGTCACCCCTTCTGATAAGGAGTGGCCCAGTAGCGATGAGGAGCGGAACTCTGGCGGCCACCAGCCAGAGTCGTCCACGGTGGCCGCAAAGTGAACCACCTCATCGAGGACCGGCAGGAGCGGTAATACCAGAAAAAAGACAGAGCGAACACACCGCATCAACTGGGCGGACGTTGGCGAATCAGAGCCAGAGTCCGATGTCGCTGCTGATGGCTGCCTTGATTTCGCAAAAGGGGCAATCCCAGCCCGGGATTCCAGCCCTACATCATCTCCTGGTAAGCAAGCTTCTGTTCCTTGTGCTAACTTGTGCACTCGTGTTTTGAGTTCTGGTAGACAAATATGACAGGGGACTGATCTAAACAAAGCACCTCTGACGCCAGCAAATAACAGTGGTAAACGCAACCTGGCGGTCATGCCCGAGGCTGATGAGCGATACAGTTTGGATGAAAGTCCGGAACCCCACCGGAAGGTGGCCAGCCAGGTGGTGGGAATGGAGGCCAGCATTGAGGTTGAACTGGACACACTTGATGGGAAGCTTAATCTGAGTCCGCTACCTGCTGACAGGCCTGGTCCGCCAAACAGTCCTCGGCCGTTGCCTCCCAATCTGGGCCATGCGTCGTCCCCCTCTGAGCATGCAGAGGCCAGAAGGTCCACCCAGGATCTTTTGATGGAGGCCATAGGGGGCGAGCAGCCTGTCAACACATTGGCGACCCAAGTTGGTATGCGAACCAGAATCCATGCCGCCTCCGATCCGGCTACAAGCCATGAGTCTGCAGATAATCCGGTAGTGGGAGAAGCCGGACGAGAATGCAGGCCGGCCGCTGACTCCTCAACTGACCTAAGTGCAGAGTCTATACGTCGTAAGTTCTGGTTACGACTGCCAGGTTTTTCATCCATTATGTTGGCAAGGTCTACCCTAGTACGGTGGGGAGAAACCGGCGTTGGGAGCATCCGCCAGTCCGTTTCTGTCCTGGCTCACTAGCTGTGCCTGCAAAGCACTCCTGCTCCGACCCATGTGCCCAATATGTAGGTAGCACAGGGTGCAGGTCCATTTCCAGCAATTTACATGTTCTACATCAGCAAAAAAACGGTTTACTCAAGACGAATAGGGCCCGCGTCCAGAGGGCGTGCGTCCGCCGCATTTGTTCCGTACGTCCTAAACTTCCGCCTTTGCGTCCTGTGTGTCCTGAACGTCCTGGTCGTCCTGAACGTCCTGGCGTCCTAGGATTGGACCTCCTGCGCCTGGTGCCTCCCAACACCCTTGTTCCCAACCTCACCACCTGGTGCAGTTGTCACGGCCTGATTCGGTCCGAATACCCACCTTCAGTCTCTTCTCGCCCGGCGGTCTCTCGCCTATACCTGCCAGATTCTCCGTGCCCGCCGGCCTAGATTGGTCCGGTGACGCCCCATTATGCTTGCAACACCGTACAGACACTCTACGCGGACTTCTCCCCTGTTCCACACCCTGCCGGCGCCCTTCGCGGACTCTTACCCTCGTCCGCACCCTGCCCGTCCCACTACGCAGATGCCTACCTTCATCCGCTTTCACCCTCTCGATTTCTAGCATAGTCTGTATATAATTTTATATCTTTCAATAAGGGTAGTCTGCTACACCCTCCTGGCCGAGTTGAATCCGGGTACCTGGATGGTAATTGCCATCCCCAGCGTCCAGCTTCAACTCGGCCGGGTGCGTATTATACACAATTCTGTAGTCTAATCCACAACATAGTTCACAAATCCGCCCGACTCTCACGGCCGAGTTGAATCCGGCCACCCGGGTGGCAATTGCCATCTTAAGCGTCCGCCTTCAACCCGGCCGCGTGCATATTATACACACTTCTGTAGCCTAATCCAGAAAGTATTTCACACATCCGCCATACTCTTATGGCCGTGTTGAATCCGGGCACCCGGCTGGCAATTGCGTTCTTAAGCCTCTGGCTTCGACACGGCCGTGTGCATATTATACACAATCCAGTAGTATAGAATAATCTAATACATTTCATTAAACGTCCGCAGAGCAATCCGGTGATTTACTGTCCATTGGCCCTCCCCAGGGGGAATTACATCCCCCTGTCCAATCACTGTCCCTATATCAACTATTCGCATCTGTGGACCACTGCGCTGCTTCCGAACTCATATATGTCCGCTTCCGAGATGGAATCTACCAGGATTGATCGGATCAAGTACGCGAAGTAGTGCGAGGCACCGGACACCAGCGGCCTCGCTGAAGAAGTTTCTTATTTTGAAAAGGGGTAAGAGTTGCGCCACCCCCCGACCCCGAAGATGTCCATAACTGTTCTCTCCGCCGGCGTGGATCTATACATTATCATTTCTGGGACCACCACTACGGAAAGCCATTGTTCCGGTGCTTTGGGCTCGGTGTATCTGGAAAACGTTGGTTTCTTGAAAGTTAGCGAAGGTAATTTCATGGTACGTAAATAGAGTTTGTTACGGGGCGGACGGGGCCCCGAAAAACGCAAGCCCCCGACCCTTTTCCCCGCCCCGCCCCACTCAATAGCCTGGGGCGGGGTGTCTTTTTCGGCATTGCCTGCCCCTGTCCCCCTCAGGCCCCCGCCCCACCCATACCCCAGACGGGTCCCCGTTAAAAATAGGTGGTAACAAACGGGGCCCCGTCCAGGGAATGAGTGCGGGTGGGCCCCAGAAGGGGGCATGGCGGTGATTACCCGAAACATACCCCCCCCGGCCCCGTGTAAGGGCGGGGTCTGGCGAGTGAAAATCCGCCCCGCCCCGCCCTGTAACGAACACCTTGCGTAAACTGCTCTATGGGAAGTAACCTCATTCGGTAGGGTTAGAAGACAGCAGATGGTCATCTGCTACACTCTGCTTGGTAAAACATAACATCTGCTCCATTATGTCACCATAATTGATCTTGCAGGTCCTGCAGCGCGCGGTCTGCGTGTTGAGGTTCTTCATCTGGCCTTTGAGAATTCTCCCCAATGCAGCCGCTGTCTCCTGCCCGTTGCCTTCTATTGCGACGACATTTTCTGCCTTCAAAAGAACGTCTAGTGTCTGTAGCCTCATTCCTAGTGCATGCTGGCGGCCATAGTGTGACAACATCTGGCGGGCAGCTTCATTTTTGTTTGACCTGCGGTAGGCCTCATTGATTTGATCCTTATGTGGTAGCTCACCGACCTCGGTGGAATACGTTGATATGGATCCAAAACGTCGTACGTGGGAGGAAAAGTGACTAAGATAGTGCATTTTGATGAAGTTGAAGTGGTTTTCCCGGCAGTTCAAATCCGCCCGCTGATTAACCCTATGAAGTCTGTCATGATGCGCCTGCCGACACCGTCTGGCCGCAGAGGTACGTCAAATCTCATGAGCTAATTCATTGGCCATTAGTTCCCGTAACTCCTGAACCTGGCCGTTTCCTTCGGCGCGGGAAGCTTTCAAGGTACGGAATTCAAGGAAAATGTCCTTCGTCTGGTGAAATGTCAGCAGAAACCTTTCCAGGTAAGAAAGTGTATTTGGTGTATGGCTGTGATATTGGGCCATGAGGGAGAAATCAACCAGACCACTAACATACTTCAAGGCAATTAGAAAATAGTGATGCTGAGAACTGGCCGGATTTCGCAATGCGGACGCCAGTACGGCCGAAATACACGGCCAAGGTTGCGCATTTCCCTCCCTGCCATTATGTGACTTCTCAATAGACCTTTTTTGGTACACTGAATCCTAGATATGGCGGAATTTCTTTCAAGGCAGCGTCGGATGCCTGCTGCCGTTTATGCTTTTTCAGGCACCCTTCACCCCATTGCATCATATGTTTGAATAGGCCCTGGTAAATGTTTTGGAAGAGGTCCGGCTTGTGTAGGTCGGACCTGTTCACTCGGTGCAGTCCTGTGAATACATTCCCGCCCATCTTCACGCCCACCTGCCGAAAATGCTCCTGGGTGCTACCAGCCTCTTCCGACTCAAGCTGCCTAGCTTTCTCTTCATATATGGCGTAGTTGCGAACCTCATATCTCTCCCGCAGATTTCCACCTACTCGTTGCATAGAACTTGACACTTTGGGCATGACTTGCTGCCTATCACATGCATGGTCGTATGTTCAGCATGATCCGCAATCCAGGCAGACTGGATTGGAAAACAAAGCCCTGTTTTACAATGCGCACAATCCATAACCATGCCTTCCTGGGAAACATAGTGCAAAGGTACGAGCACAAGATCATGAACGGGCGGCAGACAATCCGCATTCATTTGCCGCTGGGTTTCATCGGCCCGGCTTGATTCACCAGTGAGCTTTAGCGGTCCAGGCAGCAATGCCACAAGTTGGACTGACATTTTGGCAGAGCTGTTTCTGCTCGGGGAAAGCATATTGCCGATAGTCATGTTGACCTGCCAGGCTTTCTTGTCCCCCGAAAGATTGGTTTGGTCAGTCTGGTCCGACAATCGGATGATAGCTACCACAGTGGACCCGGCAGGCCGAATATTCTACCAGGAAATGCAATAAACGGTCAACACTGGAAACAGAGGGCACTTGGAGAAGTCAGGACATATTTCCTACCTGGGTATTCCACCACCAGTCCGCCGTATGCATCTCCGAGTATAATCGCTGCCCACTTGAATTGTATTCTCAAACAGGCGCGTAGACCATCTCTCATCTATACGCAACCTGGCGGATCAGGAAACGAACTGAGTCAATCAGATTCCGATAATACAAGGTTGTCACATGCTGACCATCGTCAATTGCGGCTTCAGTCCACAGCAAGTAATCACTAAACGGGTCCAGTTCATCAAGATGTTGTCGCATAGTATATGCTGACCGGAACGATCTGGCATCTGTACCACCCAATCCGTCGGCAAAGTACGCGTCAATTTGGGACTTGGCTACATTGTTCTGGACAAACCAACTCGCTAAATTAAGGTCTGCTTCCGACGAGAAAGCGCTCCAGGGGTCATTTGTTGTGGCCAAATTGAGCTCTGTATAGTTAACAACATCGCCGCGTAGTCTTCCAGTACCTGGAATAATCTCTTGGCTGGATGGGCGCCCGCCAGCCGGTCGTTCGGAAGTGTCCTCCGCATCTGAATCGTCTTGCCTATCATTTTCTATCTCGTTATATGCGCACTGGTCTTGAATCTCCAGCTCGGGATCAGATTCATGGTCTGAGCCTTCCGAATCGATGTTTTCATGCCGTCTGAAAGCGGGCGGCTGCGGTGAGCCCTGGTCTGCAGTTTCACCAACTCGCAGGGATAGAACACTATCAAGATGCATTGTTTAAAGGTGCTTTTCATATGCAGCTGCATGTTGATAGCGTTGCCTGCAATAAGGACACTTGGTTGAGTTTGAGGTCATCGTGTTCAAGTGTGGTGTTTTTCTTTCAAGTGGTCTGACGGAGCAGACGTGTGCTGATCAAATGAGACGGCCTGCGGCTGGTTTAGTCTTTCAAGGACAACAGCAGGCTTCTTTCAACAGGGGCAGGGTAACTTCAAGCTTGTTTGATAGGATGGCGAACAGGTCCGGACGTGTAAACTGTCATTCGCTACTATTCACTCTGACAATCAACTTGTGAAATTGAACTTCGAGGTTGATCCGCTGCTGTTGACTGATAGTCCCGTCGTCTTCTCAATATGGAAGGGAGATGTTTAGGACGGTCTTGGCTCAGACCTGCGGCCCTTGGGCGGCTCCGTTGCGGCTTAAAAGCCTATCTTGAGCTTACGCCCCCTTTGTGTGTGTATCACGTGACTTTTCAAGATCCCAATATTCAAGTTTGTACAGGGCACAATCCTGCAAACCCACCGTCCTCATGCGGTCTATAAAGCTCCCCCCTCCCTCCCTCATCTTCTCTCCATACTGGTTGAATGAACCACAATTACATCCTTCCTCGAACCGCACGTCCATCCTGATAGAACCCATTGACATCAAGCTCGGCGCACTTCTTACTCGTCAGCGGTACCACTAGTATATCCTCAGCTTAATTCAGCACTGCCTATCTACCTTTCCCTAGCTAATAGTCTTCTCAGAGCCAGTTATCGTCCGCAAAACCCCTTCCATCATCTTCACACTCCTCTTATCGACCGACTCCTCTTATCGTCCGCAGACTCCTCGTATTGTCCGCGGACTCCTCTTAACGTCCGCAGACTCCTCGTATCTTCCGCGGACTCCTCTTACCGTCCGCAGAGCTCCCCAATCCTCCGCTGAACTTCCCTTATCATTCGGCCGGCCGACCCTATTGTCATTTCTCTATTCAGCAGACAGAACTCACACGCGAAGCTAACATGGCCCCCTCAAAAGCTGGATTCACCTACTAAAAAACGCCGGGCGATGAAAACGATAGTGATGTTTCCTGCTGTAAGTATGTCTGCCCCTTCCAGAAACTAGGCATTACGTATCAGGATTAAAGTAGCTGGCGGAATGGTATCAAGTGTAAGATGGAGCAAGACAGGATCCGAAGCTCGAGGCAGAGTACGGATGACCAATGGGCCGCCATTCTGGCACATTCTCTAACTCTCGCACCCGTTGCTACTCCAGGCGGAGGCAGGGCTGCACTCTGGCAGAATGACACTGTTCGAGGCAGACGTTTTACAGAATACCTCGACTCTTTTGCTGACAGACGTAGGAACAAAACATAGGAACACTCTGGAAAGCCTAATGAGAGCACGAGCTGCTCCCATTCTGGCCAGAAATGATCCTCAGTTGTCTCGATGAGTCCGCATTTAATCTGTATACTGTAGGCTAACATGTTACCCGCAGGTTTGGCCGGCCCGGGCAGCGTCCGCCTCTGGATAGTGGAGCCGTCCAGTTCGTGCCCGGGTGCCCCCAACCCTCCTGGATTGGACAAGGTCCCATGGCAGACAGGAGAGCAGGTTTACTGGCTCGAGATGGCTGAGCCCACCTGTCACAACGTCCTGGAGGAGATAGACAGGGTCCTAGAACACGGATACGGATATCGGGTGCTTCTTCGTGCAACCAGAGAAGGTACGCCAATGCTCCGGAACGATCATGATGAGCCACGGCCGCTTGGTGAAATGGTGGCACTCCTCTGTGACCGGAATGTCCGCATTTGGTGGTCAATGAATACGCTGAACTAACCAATGGATCACCTTTTTTATGGCCATCGTCCAATAGCTGATGAATACAAGACTCGTTCTCCCGTCAGCGGATCTTTCTCAAGTCGAGATAATAGAGGTCCTTCTCCTGACAAGTGATAGAGTTGAGATGATAGCTCAGAAGACGGCATGAACTCAGAGTCATCCGCGGTGGCCGCCTAGCGAGGCACTCGGTCGACCAGGATGAACACCATGACAAAGATTGGAATGGTGCGGCGCAGTGGCCCGGCTGAAGTCGATGAACCAGTATCTGACAACGATTGTGTTTCTGTTGTCAGCGCCGATCCGGCCAGCACTGCGATCCTCGCCTCACCTGCCAATTCCTTGCCATCTCCTGGTAAGCATTCTTCTTACCCTCGGGCTAACTTAAACCACCGTGCCTTGCGGCCTAGCCAACAAACCAGAAGGGAGACTAATATCAAGGAAGTCTCTGAGCTAGCCGCCTGTAGAGTCAATAGCAACGGCAAGCGTGACCGTACGGCAATGTCCGAATCTGAGGAGCCCAACCATCTGGCCAACTCTGGGGAACCCCCGAGAAAGATCGTCCGCACAGTGCCCACAATTCACCCTCCCATCATGGTTGAACAGGAAAGACCCCATCGGGAGGCCAACCAAAGTCCGCTACCTACCGTGAGGCTAGGTCCACCCGATAGCCCTTCTCGGTTCGCTTCCAATCTCAGTGACGATCTCGCAGCTGCGGCCTCTTCGCAGATCCTAGTGGAACCATCAGCCCAGCCTCTTGTGATACTGGCCTCAGGAGCCAGGCAGCATGCGGACAGGTCAGGGGAGACACAAGTCACAACGCGCGAGAGGGACCATTAGCCTGGTGATTAGCGGTCCGAATATGTTTATGTGGACATACTGGTACCAGAGGCCGCACAAGAATCCAACCTGTCCACCCTCCCTCTGGCCAACGAGAGTCGCAGTGGATCCTCTACCCGCGGTAAGTTGCCGTTACAACTACCAGGTTTTCCATCCCCTATGTTGGCAGCAGGTTTTCCAGCTGCGCCAGCAGAAACACATATTTGGAGCCCTCTCCGGTCTGTTTATGATGTCGCTTAACCTTTACCATCAAGGCGAGACCATCCTTGCACCAAATAACTAATAGAAGCAGGAGGGGTAGGCCCGTTTGAAGTAGTCTACCGATACTAGCTGACGGATGCGGATGCAGATGCTGGGACCTTTCTTTTTTGTGGTGTGCATTTTCCCTTGTAGCATTTGGCGGATTGTTCCAGTCCTTCCCAGTCTTTTTCCATTTCAGATTAGCTGCCTGCGGGTAGCCCAGTGCGCCCTGATCCCCGGATCCTGGTCGGACGGAGCATGGACACTTACTTTTTTGTATTTATCATTTGGAGTTTAGCCTTTGCAGTTTGCTAGCCGTCCGCATGCTCTGCTCACAGCGCATTTCTAGTCACGATTAGCCAATTTGCGTATGGCCGGCCGGGTTTGTCCATATCCAAAGATGTCTGCGGACACTGCTTGTTGAGAGCGGACACGGGTGCTTTTTCTTTACACTTTAGACTTTTGTGCTTTGCATATTGGATTTTGGTTTTCGGGGTGCTTTTTTTTTGTTTCGGTTGTAATTTCTTTTGTTGTTTTTGTTGGTGGCTTTTTTTCCTTTCTGGCTTGAGATGCTTGGGCTGCAAGCTTTGCAGACCATTTCTCCACCATGTGATTTTGGTTCGGAGTTGTCCTGTTCCTTATCTTTTTGCGTCCTATACCTCATTTGGCAAACCCGTGAAGCACGGTGTTCCTTCTGATATTTGTGTTCTGCGCTCCGAGCACTAGCTTAACCTCATTTGTTACAATATCCTTGGCTGACCTACTCAAACTAGATTAGTCCGCGCGTTCTAAGAAACAACCTTCAAGTTCCTCCCCATCATGAACCTTAAATACATAACGTTCGTATTGTGATACAGTTCACGCCTGGGTGCAAGACTGCTATCTCCCGTGCACATTCCAATAACAGGTGGCAATTCAGTCGCGCGGATATCTCCCCCTGTTATCGAACATGAAAGCGACTGACAACCTGTGAACTGCCCTGGCTCTTAAAGCAGGCGTTCATACTACTTTTCATCCGCTAGGTTCAAACCCCATATCACCTACTAATAGGCATTTTCCAATCACTACAATTCTATTCTATCACTATATACCTACACAACATGTCACAACAACAACGGCGACTGATGGCGGACAGAACACGTTCGTTGAGGCAGGGGAGGACAATACAAACGGAGGTGCGCAGTGGACGGGTCCGGAAATCCAGATCCAGAGACAGGTTATCCATTATCCCAACCCCACTTGCATCTCGTCCGTCAGGGTCCACCGAAAGTAGGGGTACCGGCCTAGTGCTAGCCTCATCACGACTTGAGGTACCAGAACCTACTCTTATAGACAGCGGGCGGCCGTTAGCGGATGACAGCATTGACTCAAAAGATCGGGAGTATGAGGATTACAATGGCCAGAGTAAGGAGATTGACATGGATGAGGTTGGGGAGGAGGAGGAGGAGGAGGAGAAGGAGGAGGAGGAGGAAGATTTAGAAGACGGGGAGGAGAATGAGAATTTATCATCGGGTTGTGGGGCACAAAGATCAATTCGGTATAGGGTTCGTGAACCACAACCTTCTATACTGACAGTCACTCCCGGGCATAGGTAGAGTTCCGGCCGGGGAATTGATTACCCCAGACGGAGAGCACCTGTCCCAGTAGGTGTTAGCCAAAACCGTTCCACACCTGCGATCCGCTCTCACCCTCCCACCGCCTTGGGTCCGCTGGAGACACCAGCAATAACTCTGAGCAACTCAGGTCCAACAATGCCCGAATTCGATAGCGTGGGTGAACAACACACCAGCAGCCGACGAAATATGGCCACTGGACTTGAGTGTAGCATTGTGCTCAAAGCCCATGACCTGATGTGGGAGTGGACAATATTCGCAAATCAATTTCCCGATGCAATTACCCTAACCGAAGTAGTCCGCAGGTGTTGGAAGAATGCCCTGAGAGAGCTGGGCATTCCAAACTTTGCCGATGCTACCCCGGCCTCTAATGATCAGGTAAGTTACCTTTAATCAGTATCTTATATCTGATCCGCCAGACTAAATAGACCGGCTGGCGCCCGGGGTTTTTGCCGGTTGGGGCAAAGCATAGCGGATTCAGATCACAGTAATTGCATACTGCAAAGGGGTGTAAAACTGCACTCTATATGCTAGATATGGAGCATGCTGCTGGGTGTGCACGAAGGGTGGCATACCTACTAGAGCAAGACAGATTCCTTTGCCCACCCGACAAATATGAGGTATCGTGGTGCAACAATTTTCACGATTGTCTCTGACCCCAGCTAAAAAATCTATTCAATACGGCGGACAGGCAATTTCTCTTAGATTCCTAGTGCCACAGATTCCAAGCCTGATATTTGCGCTATTGTATTCTAGTGCTAAAAGGAGAGGCATGACAGATGCGAGATTCATTGGTAAGATTGACGGTCTGTTTATCTGTCTGACTGCGGCCATGCGGTGCCATTCAGTGCGATGCTGGCACACCTGAATCTTTATCGATAAAGTGGTTTTCAGGTGGTTTAATGCTGGAGGTAAGGTAAACCCCACGGACTTGTGGTTTTCAGCAGTGTCCGGATGCCTTTTGGCCAAGGCAGTCAGATACTCTCGAAAACAGCAAGTACTTGAGACGGGTGATAAGTGAGCTAATCGAAACGTAGGCCTGCTGGAATGTCAGACACAGACATGGCAGAATACTGGAGAGCGCTTTCAGGGGCTAATAATTGCGTGGATCAAGACTGGGTTGGGGGCCAACATTGCCCATGAGCGGGGAAACCGTGCTGAGAGAACAGCAGGGTATTTCAATGATGATGATACATGGAGGCGGGAATTTGAGATTGATCTGGAGCCCGAAGTATCAGAATCGGCGCGGGGCAGCCGCGCGGCCATAGCGAATGCTTTGGGAGGACTGGTCGAGTCAGCTGTGTCCGGAGAACCGGCGGATACGCGGGAGCAGGTTGGAGAAAGTGACCGACAGGACTTGAGGGATTCTCGTATAACTACACTATCATCATAATATTATATATGCATAGTAGAGGAGTAATAGCATAGATAATACACATAGCAAAGGCGCCCAGAAGCCCAGAAGCCAGGAAGTAACAAAACTGTAATAGTGTAGAGGCCCTGAGAGGGTGGACGGCAGGAGATGATATGCGGCTACCACGTCGTGATGTGTCGGGCGGGTGATTCGAAGATCCCCAGCTATGGGCAGGTCTTCTGGTGGCTAATTGTAGGTTCTGTAGGTTCAGAAGGCGTGGAAATCTGTCAGGTGGAAGGTCAAAAACCAGGGGCACATCGTAGGACATCCGGCCGACCGGAGTGGTTGTATGGGACGTCTGGTCGAAGGGATAGGTCGAAGGAGACGTCCGGCCGCCAAGATGGCCTGTAGAGGACGTCCGGCGGACGTGATAAACTTTAGGGGCCCCTGGCCAAGTAGAGTGGTTGGAGAGGGCATCTGGCCGACGACATGGGTTGTTGGGGGTGTTCGCAGGACACCCGCGAAATAACATCAGGATTCGGAGGTGGTGAGGGAAAAGGTCAAGGGCTGGAGCATGCCTGCTGGATGAGGGGAGATAGACGATGGGATTGAGAGGTAGAGAGCAAAAAGGAGTGTATCAGAGGGGGTGCTGGACGGAGAGGGGAAAGGGAAGGGAACTCAGGACGGAATCTGGAGGGCTCAAGTATCATAGGAGGACTCCTGGTGGGGGGGGGCGGGTTGTAGGGCATGTTAGGGAGAAGGAGATTGAAGTCGCAGGATGTCAGGAAAGGGGTAGCATGCGGCGGGGTACATGGGGTTTACAGGGACGGTAGGGTTGTCCGCAGGGCGCAGGGTTGCTGGGGGGGACAGCTCCTGGTTGCGTCCGGTGCGTCCGGACGGACGCCTATCACGCCGGGACAATGCGCCCGCAACGTCCAGTGCACAGGGATGGCAGCACGCAGGAGGGCACACGTTGATATTTTTACTGATGTAGGCCGCGATGGACCTTTCGACTTTTCTTTTTGGTGTTTTATTTTTGGTGTTTTCATTTTTGTTTCTAGAGTTTGTGTTTTTCTCACTGTTGCCTCACTATTTCTATTTAGATTAGCCCGCTACTTCTGGGCTCACCTGCTCAGTACAATTAATTTAGACCTGCGACCATCTCCTGTTCACATTTCCTTGATGGTTTTTCATTTGGAGTTTAACCTTTAGAGTTTTGCGACCTATCCTTGCAGTATTTCACTCACATTTCTTGTTTCGATTAGCCCTCTGCGGTTGCCCGAACCCAATGTAGTCTACGGACACTGGCTATTTTTGGTTTACAGGATCAGCTCCTGGGACCTGATCTTGGAATCTGCGTAGATCATTCTTGGTCTTTTCCAGCTCTTTTTCCTCAGGGATATGTTTTCTCTTCAGGCTTTATAGATTTGGTCTTTGTATTTGTGCAGATCATTCTCATTGTTTTCTTGCTCGTTTTTCATTCGGGGTTGCCCCTTTAATCGCTGTTCTTATCCTACCTTTACACCTTATATCCCATCTGTTGAGCCTTAGCGGCAGCTTTCACCTGCTGAGATTAGCGTCCGGGCTCCGAGCCCTAGGCTTACCCACATTTGTTACCCTCCGCTTGGCAGACCTACTGAAACTAGATTTGTCCGGAAATACTAATAAGCCTTTTTTTATCACCCTCAAGAATATCCAGTCCCAAACACTCGTGTTGCTACAGTGAAATAGTGGCGAGGTCAAGTTGCAGCGTGACGCTTCGGGTGCAAATTCGTATATAAGGTATGCAGTTGCAATTTGGACACGCGGGTGTCTGCCAACACTAGCAAACATAAAAGCAAGTGATGAACTATGGACATTCTTAGTTCTTAAGGAAGCCGGACGGACCATTTCTATCTTCCAAGTTCACATCCTATATCGTGCCCTTAGCTACATATCAATAGAGGCTTCCTGACACTACCTACTCCCCAACATCATACACAACAATTGTATTCTATCACTATCCACCAGCATACTATGTCACAACACTAGCGGCACGTTATGACAGACCGAACCCCTTCATTGAGGCAGGAAAGGCAAAGGCGAAGAGAGGTTCTCCACGGACATTTCCGGAGATCTAGGTCCAGCGATAGATCAACTATAATACCATCACCCAGTGTTGAGTCTGTTACGGCTGGGTCCGCTGTAGGTAGGAGGAGGGATACCGTGCTGGAGCGGGCCTCTTCACGCATGGACGTACCAGAGCCTGTCAGTAACCACAGGGGGCAGGTATTGGAGTCGGCGCATGACAGTCGGGACTGTAATGATCAGGAATATGATAGCAATGATGGCCAGAGTGAGGAGAGCGAGGAGAGCTAGGAGGAGAACGAGTTAAGCCAACATGGGAACGATACGGATCATCAATCGGCCTAGGGAGCGCAGAGACCAATTGGCTGTGAGTTGCTTAGCTCGCAGTGCTCGATCCTGACAATCACCGATGGGAATACCCAGAGTTCCAGTAGGAGGATTTGTTACCCTGGAAGGGGAATAGCTGGCCTAGTACGCCTTAGCTAAAATGGTTATACATCTGCAATTCCCTCCTGTTCGCCCACTGTCTTAAATCTAGTTGCCACCCTGGCGGTAACCCCAAGTCACCGAGATCCAAAAATGCTGCAATTGAATAGCGGAGGAGGACAACAGGCCAGCAGCAGGCGAAATATGACCACAGGGCGTGAGCGTAGCATTCTGGCCAGAGCCCGTGATCTGAGGTGGGACTGGACGATCTTTGTTAATCCGTTTCCGGAGCCAATTACCCTGACCGAAGAACGTGGCACATGTTGGAGCGAGGCCTGGAGCAAATTAGGCTTTCCCGACTTTGCTGATGCTACTCTGGCCTGAAATGATCACGCAAGTTACGCCTACTCGATAACTGGCATCCCATCCTAGACCACATGCTGTGGCCGCTGGTCACTGATTTGCAGATGGCAAAGCACAGCGTATGCCGATCGCAGTATCTGCATACATTAAAGAAGGCTATAATAGCAATCCATAAGCTCAATAGTGAGGATCCTACAGCCTGCGCATGAAGAGTGCAATACCTACTGGAGGATGATAGGTTCATTTGCCGGCCTGGCAGCTATCCGGTATCTTTTTCACATTTGTCGGGATTGTTTCTGATGGCAGGGAGACTAAATCAATCAGATTCGGCGGACAGCCAATGTCTCTTAGATTTGTAGCACCGCAGATTCCGGGCCCGATAGTTGCTCAATATTAAGCCGCCCCCAAAAGGAAAGTCATAACTGATCAGGGTTTCCTAGATAAGATCGATGGCCCGTTTATCTGTCTTACAGCGGTCATATTATGTCATTCACTAGGATGTTGGCGGACTCGCCTCTTCATCGATAATGTGGCTTGCCCACGGGCCATTTGTGGGGGTAAAATAAACTATGCGTACTGGCAGGTTTCAAAAGTGTCCAGATCCCCGGACAGCCCCGGCATCTGGATACTTTTGATAACCACCTGTACTCGAAAGGTGTGAAAGGTCAGCTAATGGATAGATGATCCGGCTTGCATGTCAGACACGATCGTGGGGCAAAACAGGCAGAGTTTGGCAGATTCGAATAATGCGGCGGATAAGGCTGACATGGAAGGCCAAAATCGCGAAGGAGCGGGGAAACCCGGTCGACAGGACTGTCATATATGACAATGATGAGGATGCATTGAAGCAGGAGTTCGGTAGTGATACGGAGCTGGATGAATTAGAGACGGCTGGTGGGCGCGCGGGTTCAGGAAGACACAGTCAGCGCGAGCCGCAGCGAGACCATGGGCCGAATCCGTGAGCACTGGGTTGTGCAGCGCAGTTCCGAGAACAGAGGGACACGGAATCGCAGGTTGAAGAAACCGATCGAGAGGATAGGGAGAATGGTTTTATGACCACTCGCTCATCGTGTATATATATGTAATAAAATCAAGTTGGATTACCCATGCTAAAAGGGTCAGGAATGATCAAACAATAGTAGTGTACGGGCCAGGCCCGTGTCCAGGAAAGGCAAGAGAACGAACTGGGCAGATAGTTATAAGCTGTGCCAGCATGAGTAAGTCATCTAGCGGGGAATTGTAGGTTCTGTAGGCATGGGAATGTGTCGGGGGATGGTTATAAACTGGGCAGGTTTGGTTAAGTAGTCTAGCGGGCAGTTGTGGGTGAAGAGGCACAGGAGTGTGTCTGGGGGACTGTGGGAAGCCAGGGAAGACAGTGGGAGCCCAGGAGGGGACAGCAAGAGTCCGGGGGCGGACCGCGAGAGAAGCGGGGCCAACAAGATAGGATGTGGAGAGCTGAGGAAAGAGCCTAGCGAAAGGGCAAGGGGGTGGAGAACGTGCGCCGCATATGGGAGCATACAGGGTGGGATCAGAGGGATGAGCAAGGGCTGAGGGCCTTGGGAGGAAATAGGGTGAAAAAATGAAGACTGGAAAACGTCCGCTGGATATGCATCAAGACAGAGGGAATCTGGCAGTGGGGGAGAAACAGAGCTGATGTTGGACAGGTTCAAGGTGAGAAACAGATTTAGAGAGAGGCTAGTGACGAAGTTAAACAAGAGAGGGTATCTTGGGAGGAAAGGTGGCGGGCAGGCGTGTCAGGGGGGGGCGCAGTGATGTGAGAGGTTGCAGTTGAAAGGCGTCGGCGGAACAGTGGCATGGGAACGTGGACTTTAGGCATGAAGGGAGGAAGAGGCGGGGTGCTGGAGGGAGGGTTTCTGGGGGGGGGGTCTAAGGGGTCTGGACGCAAGAAGGTCGCGTCCAATGCATCCAGACGCTTCCTGGGCCGTCCAAATGCATTGGAGGCGGCCCTTTCCCTTCCGCACGGAATGAATCCAGGCGGACGCACCAAGAACTGGAGTTTCTGTAATAAGCGCCTTGAACGTCCGGGGCATAGGGTGAGCGGGGAGAGATGGGGCGCAAGATGATATTTTACTGATGTGGAGCAAGGCCCAGACCGAATTAGGCTTTCCCGACTTTGCTGATGCTACTCAGGCCTCAAATGACCAGGTAAGTTCCCCTTAATGGATAACTCTCATCGCATGCCAGACTAAATTGGGTCGTCGCTCATCACTGATTTACAGACGCGGGCAAACCCAGGCGGATGCTGATCGCAGTATGTGCACAGAGCAAAGAAGGCTATTACAGAACTCTATAAGCTCCATAGTAAGGATCGTACAGCCTGCGTACGAAGAGTGGAATACCTACTGGAGGAGGATAGGTTCTTTTGCCCCCTGGCAGCTATGAGGTAGCTTTTGCACATTAGTCAGGATTCTTTCTAATCTCAGAGAGACTAAATAAATCTGATCTGGCCGATAGCCAATCTCTCTTAGATTTGTAGCCCAACAGATTCTGGGCGTGATATTTGCTCAATATTAGGCAAGCGCGAAAACGAAAGGCATCACAGATGGGGCTTGCGTTGATAAGATCGATGGCCCGTTATCTGTCTTACAGGGGCCATCTTATTTTATTCATCGCGATGTTTGCGGACTGGCATCTTGATGGATAATGTGGTTCTCACACGGGCCAGTTCCGGGTGTAAGATATACTATGGGCACGGGTGGTTTCACAAGTGTCCGGATTCCCTGACTGCCACCGCATCCAGAAAGTTTTGAAAATCGCCTCGGCTAGAATTGTGTGCAAGGTCAGCTAATGAATAGATAGCGCCACTTGAACGTCAGACAGGATAATCCTGCTGAGCTGGCAGAGTTTGGCCGAGTTGAATAATCTGGCGGATAAGGACGCCATTGGAGTGTAAAATCGTGAAGGAGCGGTATAAGGGGGGTGAGAGGACGGTGGGATATGACAATGATGAGCATGAATTCAGGCGGGCGTTTGGCAGTGATGCGCCGCTCGATGAATTAGAGACAGATGGCGGCCGGGTGGATGGTGGAAGACATAGTCAGAGCAGGCTTCGGCGAGATGATTAGGCGAATCCAGGACCAGTGGATGGCACAGCGGTTTTCCGAGAACCTAGGGACACAGAATCGCAGGTTGAAGAAGCCAATGGAGAGGATAGGGGCAATGTTTTTATTACTACTCCCCTTTCGTGTATATAGATGTAATAAAATCAAGTTGGATTACCCGTGCTATAAGGTCAGGAATGAGCACACAATAGTGGTGTACCGGCCAGGCCCCTGTGCAGGAAGGGAATGAGAATGAACTGGGCCGATAGTTATAAGCGGTGCAAGGATGAGTAAGTCATCTAGAGGGCAATTGTTGGTTCGGTAGGCATGGGAATGTCTCGGGAGATGGTTATAAACTGGGCAGGCTAGGTTAAGTAGTCAGGCAGCCATTCGTCGGTGAAGAGATGCATGAATGGGTCGGGGGGACTGTTAGAAGCCAGGGAAGACAGTGAGAGCCCGAGTGCAGACAGCAAGAGTGCGGGGGTGGACGGCGAGAGGAACTGGGCCAAGAAGATAGGATGTGGAGAGCTGAAGAAAGAGCGTAGCGAAAGGGCAAGGGGATGGGAGACGGTTGCCGGAAATGGGAGCATATAGGGGGGGATCCGAGGGTGGAGGAGCCAGGGCTGAGCGCGTTGGGAGGAAATAGGGGGAAAAGATGAAGACTGGAAAACATCCCCAGGATATGTGAGACCAGGGAGGGAACCCGGTGGTGGGGGAGAAACAGACATGATTTTAGACGGGTTCGGGGGGAAAACAGATTCAGAGAGAGGCTAGTCACGATGTTTCAGGAGAGAGGGTCTCATTGGAGGAAACCTCGTGGGCGGGTGTGTCTGGGGGGGGGCCGGGATGTGAGAGGTTGGGGTTCAAAGGCGTCCACACAACGGAAGCATTAGAACATGGACTTTAGGTGTGAAGGGAGGAAGATATTGGGCCCTGGAGGGGTGGTTACTGGGAGGGGAGAGGGTCTATGGCGTCTGGAGGCAGAAGGGCCGCATAGAATGCATCCAGATACTGCCTGTGGGGTCTATACTCATTGGAGGCGGCCCTTTCACTTCTGGATGGAATAAACCCAGGGGGACACACCTAGAACTCGAGTTGACATTATAAGCCCCAGGAACGTCTGGCACACAGCATGACCGGGGAGAGCTGGGGCGCAACATGAATTTTTTTGCAAATGTAGCTAACCCTGCACCAGTGCTACATGCCCCTTCCATACCCGGAATGCTAAATATATACTTCCAGCCAAGCTGACTAAACATAGCAAGACGATAGGATAGCCTATCTGACTCAGAGACAGTGGGGGAGCTGAAATCAGATCAAATAAACCAAATACATTGCAGCTAAAGACAGGGTATCCTGCAATGACCGCTCCTGTGTACTGTTACCGGAACATGTTCACATGTTACATTCCCTTATTCTAAAAGATCAACCATCATTCCTCAGTCCTCGCTGTTTTCAGCCCTCTCGTTGGTGTCCAATAGGATGCTGTCGTAATCTGTGGGGAAACAGTCCTGCTCAGAGATGCTCGAATCATATGCCTCATCCTCATAGGATTCCAACACGTCGTCTGGGCAATGGCTTCTGGTACAGGGTGTGGAGGAAACTTCCATGGGTTCCAGGAAGTTTTAATGTAGTGGGAAGTGAGCTTGGGCGTCGGTTCTGCTACGTGGTTTGCATCTGAGTCTTCCTGTATGAGGTCCAGGGAGTGGTCGAGGTTCGTGATCGGTTTCCAGGAGCCGTCAGCTTGCTCAAAGGCTTTCGAGTAGAGTAGGAATTCGTGCCTGTTGTACTGGCGGCGGTAATCGAGTTTGTGGTCTGCTTCCCATTCTTCTGGATTGTTCATTAGGAGGGGTGCTGGCTTGCCTATTTTACCGGACTTGAATCTATTGGGGTCGTTCTCGGAGTATTCCTTAAGGGAGGAGACGTGGAAGTATGGTTTGTGGCGTGCCATTCTGGGCGTGAGATGTAGCTTGTAGTTGTCTGTGTCAGGTAGATGTTGTAGGTCCTTCAAAGGTCCAAACCACCGTGGATCTAGCTTCTTGGATTGTCCACGGGAGCAGGTATAAGGGGGGCCTCTAACAAGAACTCTGATGCCTTTCTGGAAGGGCGCGGTTTGCGGTTTGCAGTGTTTGTCTGCCTGGACCATCTGGCGGAAGGTTGCAGGCTTTCTCACCATATTTACTCCTATTGTCGTTGCACTGAGGGCATTCAGAATGTTGTCCCAAGCTGGTACCTTGCTGGCGGATCTCTGGACATGGCGGAAAACCTTCGCGGGGCGTCCATACATCAGCAACAAACTCATCTTGCGCCCCATCTCTTCCCGCTCACCCTGTGCACTGGACGATCCAGGTGCAGATAACGTACACTCGAGTTCTGGGTGCATCCGCTTGGGTTTATTCTGTCCGGAAGTGAAAGGGCCGCCTCCAGTATGTCAGGATGCCACAGGCACCATCTGGAGGCAGTGGACGCGGCCATTGTGTGTACAGATGCCTTGGACCCCCGCCGCCCAGAGACCCACCCCCTAGCGCCCAGTCTCTTCATCCCTTCGAGTCTAATGTTCACGTGTTCATGCGGACGTTTAGCGGACGCCTTTCAACCGCAACCTCTCACATCCCGGCACCCCCTGAGACGCCCGCCCAACAGCTTTCCTCCCATGATACCTTGGTCCTTTAACCTCGTCACTACCCTCTCCCTGAATCTGTTTCTCACCCGGAACCCGTCCAACATCACCTCTGTTTCGCCCCGGCTGCCGGATTGCCTTGGTCTTCTCCCATCGCCGGCTGACGTTTTCCTGCCTTCATTCTTTCACCCTATTTCCCCCCAACCCCCTCAGCCCTTGCTCCTCAACCCCCTGATCCCACCATGTAGTCTCCCATATCCTGCGGACATCCCCCACCCCTGTGCCCTTTCACTAGGCTCTTTCCTCAGCTCTCCACATCCTATCTGGTTGGCCCTATTCCACTGGCCATCCTCCCCCGGACTCTTGCTGTCACCACGTGGGCTCCCACCCTCTTCCCTGGCTTCTAACAGTCCTCCAGACACATTACCCTGCCTCTTGACACACAACTGGCTGCTAGACTACTTAACCAAGCCTGCCCAGTTTATAACCATGCCCGACACATTGCCATACTACAGAATGTACAATTGGCCGCACGATCACTTACCCATGCTTGCATGGCTAATAACTATCCACCCAGTTCGTTCTCATCCCTTTCTGGCACACAGGCCTGGCCCCTACACTAGTATTGTTTGCTCATTCCTGACCCTTTTAGCATGTGTAATCCAACCTGATTTTATTACATATATATACGCGATCAGCAACTGGTGATAAAACCATTCTCCCTATCCACTGCATCTGTTTCTTCAACCTGCAATTCCGTCACTCTAGGTTCTCAGAAATACACTGCACCATCCAATGCTCCCTGATTCACCCCCTGTTCTCACAGCGGCTCCCGTGGACGGTCTCGTCCTGAATCTGGGCGGCGGACAGCAGCCTCTCATTCATCCACCTCCGTATCACAGCCAAACTCCCACCTCAATTGCTGCTTAGCATTCTCATATCCCACCCTCCTACGAACCCGCTTTCCCCACACCTTCATGATTTTGGCCTGCAATAGCGCCCTTATCCCTCTGATCATTCAACTCTGCCAAACTCTTCCTGTTCCAGTTGATGATCGTGTCTGAGGTTCAAGCAGTGCTATCTATCCATTAAGTGACATTTCACAATATTCGAGTGCAGGGGGTTTTCAACGGTTTATAGATGCGCGGGTAGTCCGTGAATCCGGATAGTTGTTCAACCTGCCAGTACGCTTGTTTTCTCTTGCCCCCGGAACTGGCCCGTGTGAAAGCGTCATTATCGATGAAGATGCCAGTCCGCCAACATTTGAGTAAAGGACATAATATGGCGGTGGTAAGACAGATTAGCGGGCCATCGATGTGATCTTTGAAAGCCGGATCTGTTATGGCTTGCTGTTCCAGAAGGGCGTAATATTGCGTAAAAATTGCACCCGGCATCAGCGGACGTACGAGTCTAAGGGAGATTGGCTGTCTGCCGCCTATGATTGATTTAGTCTCACTGCCATTAGAAACAATCCCGTCATATGTGAAACAGATACCTCATAGCTACCAGGCGGGCAAAGGAACTTGTCCTACTCCAGTATGTATTTGTTACGGGTTAGCTAACACGGTAGGATTCCGAGTTATCTAGGCCGAGGATATTCGAGACAACGGATTATAGGTCAGGAAGGCTTAAGAAGAATTGTTTGATAAAGTAATAGAGGAATATCGTAATAACTTATAATATTGTTAAGGTCTCTTCTCCGTTGCTTGATGATGTTCTCAACCATTGGGGAGATCCCTACTATTTATACTAATGTTCACGCTACTTTGACTTCTCTAGTAAAGAAGTATCTTTTTAAGAATTCAGTTCGTCAGAACAAAGTGCGAACACTGTTTGACCCTGAATCTTG
>Ga0307513_10001478_pt1 | contig 33740 bp, 20 predicted proteins | sample 15_EM_MG_FD_202174 | JGI IMG/M metagenome (GOLD analysis project Ga0307513, IMG submission 202174) | Populus trichocarpa ectomycorrhiza microbial communities from riparian zone in the Pacific Northwest, United States - 15_EM | ecosystem: Host-associated > Plants > Roots > Unclassified | place... | reverse complement strand
ATCTATTGAAATTGCAAGTTCTCATTTATTAACTAAATATATTTTTATTTTACTCGAATTTATTAATGATTTATTAATGAAATAATTTATTGATTGCAAATATTCTAGTTGCTAAAATGATAAGTAATAAAGTTTTAAAGACAAATAATTTATCATTAACAACAAAAATCTCATTATTTTAAATATATATATTTTTATTATTAATATACATGTTAGGACTTTGAATTAATATAAATTATAAATCTGGATTTATGCTTAGTATTTTATATTATATCTGTGTTGAAAACATGTTTGTCATAAATTATTATTTTGCATGCCTATAAATTTAAACTTGGATGAATTAGAGGCTTTTTTTTAAGATATTTTTATGCATAACATGACTTAATAAACTAAACATTATTATTCACTAATTTAATATATTTACAAACTTTGATCTACAAATAATTATATTATAATAAATCAATAAATATAAAATAAGTCATTTCTTAAAGAGGGTCACATTACTTTTTGTCTCAAGTGTGTTCAACAATGGAAGAACATAAATTAGATTCTTTTAAGCCCAGCAGCATATGCCAAGAAGCAAGGATGCCCCTCCAAGGCCTAAAAGAGCCTAGATTTTGAAGTATTCATTCATCCACGTCATCTCCCCGAACTATGGAATAACAAGGTTGCTTGATCCAAAATCCCCTCAGATTCCTCACATCTCTCTCAAACCATTACAAGTTGAATGTTAAACTTTCCACTCAAACAATATTATTTCTCAGAAAGTAAAATAAAATGATATATATAAAGGAAAAGATTTGAAACAAAGTTTGATCAATGAATCCAACATTCCAACAATTTATTCAGCAATTCCTTTACACCATTGATCAATTCATACATGGACACGAAACAAAAGAAAATCCTAACAAATCACTAAACCAGATCAAAGGCAATTACCTTTCCAATTTCCTGCTAATCCAAATTTGTTAATTACACAATATCAAGGTGAAGACCCCCAAAGAACTTCAGCTACAATAGTAGCAGCCTCGGCATTAGAAACACAAGCATTCCTTACTGTCTTCAATATCTCTTGCTTGAATGCCCTCCTCTCTCTCTGCCTTAACCCTTCTCCGACCTCTAATTGAACTGCAAATCTTGCCACACAGCTTGCAAATGGGTGATTCTCTAAGAACCTCGTCTCTCCCTTACCTCTCTCTTTCTCGGCATCAAACATTCCGATGTCAATCAAATCCCCACCAAGTTTTGATCTTTGCAGCTCCACTAGCTTCTTTATCAACGCTTCTCTAAGCATAGCTTCGATCGCCTCTTTTCGGCCGAAATAGCCAATTTCAAGAATGCAATCCATTGTTACAACTCTCAAATGCAAGTCTTTATAGTCCAAGAAACTAATGATTTTTGGAATCTCACCATTAGACTCAATCTCGTCAACAAGTGGTGATTTTATTGACTTAATTAGTGAACAAAGTACCTTCATTGATTTCCAAGAAGCCATTGAGACAACACCATGAATCAAGCGACCCATCAACACTTGACCAACGAAGACATCCTTGTTGAATCTAATCAAAGCTGAAACAACGAAAGCACACTGTTCTCTTACCTTTCTTGAGCAACTGGGATCACATGAAATTCTCTCAAGTAAACAAAAAATCTTTGATTTAAGCACCAGGTCTTGTAACTCACGATTAAACCCTTGTAAAACTCGGTCCTCAAACTGACTCAACAAACCCACCAACTCATCATCCTCAATTTGCAACGGATCTTTCAAACCTTTCATCAATCTGTCTATACTCTCGCGATCAATCCAAGCTTGAATCTCCGACTCGATCGACCCAGCAACTCGGGATATAGACTGAGTCGAGACTCGGCGAGTCAAGAAACTTCTAAGTCCATGCCCACAGCTTCTCTGTAGAGTGTCGAAAAGGGATTTGAGGCTAGCAAGGTGTTCAGAGAGGGTAGAGAGAAGGGGGTCTTTAGAGAGAATTGTATCTGATTCAGTCTCGAGCTCTAACAAAGCTTTAAGGGCAGGAGAGTTGGACTCGGCCGAGTTAGGACCGGGGTGTGTCTGCAAGTCATGAGAAGCTTGTTTTAGAGCTTCTAGGACTTTAAGGACTCGTGTAATCTCTTCTTTTGATGGTGTGTCTTCCATCATTTCAGTGCCTGGTTTTGTTTCTAGAGAAAGATTGAATCTTTATATATTTCTGGAGAGACGCGTGATGAATTAAATTCTATGCGAATGAGCTTCTGAGAAAATGACTACTTCAACGACCAGTCGCAGAGGTTCAGGTTCGTGTAAAAAAAGGAAATTAGTTTTATATATATATATATATATATATATATATATATATATATTACACTATATGACTAAATCTATACTCTATTCTGAGAAAATATTTATATATAGGTAACTATTTATTTATAGCGAACTACATGCCATTCTCCAGAATACTAATCTTAATTAATTAAGCTTGATTGACACTACTTAACAAATTTGATCTCCCGGATAAGTAAGTTGACCACGTGATTTAGAAAAAAATTTGAGAAAATGCCAACGGCAAAGAAGTAATCAGCAAGGCAGTCGAACATGCCATCAGAACCATGTTGGGGGTACAGAAACTGTTTTCCTTTTTTGTTTTTTTCTACTTTTTTTAAAAAATATATAATGGGTCCAAATTAACTGGTTGCTCTCTTGTATTACCCCTCCACGTAGTCATGGCACTCAGCTCTTAAGATAAAGAAACTAATAGCTTCGATTTAAATAAATTGTTGGGGTCCAAAGAATATTATTTAATAAATTAACTGTATCACTGGTTCATTTTTTTTTTATTTGTAACTTAGAGCTGCAAATCCCTTCTCTGAATTTTGCCTTCGTCATGCTTTAGCGAGCGTCCACCGTCGAAACTATTTGGGCTACGCTAGAACTTGAAAGAGTCTGGGTCGAGCTCAGCACCAATCAAAAGAGTCCAGTCCGGTAGGGAAAGGGCAATCAATCTTTTTATGTTCTCTTCGTTAACAGGCCAAGCCCTAACAAATCTGCTGAGAATACAAAGGGTGGCGAAATTGCTTTCAATTAGCAATTGGCATTCAGACAACCTTTACAAAGATGCCAGTAGTTTCACTAATAAAATCTCCATCGAATCAACTCCATCATGAAAGAATCTTCGCTCTGTTCAATCTCAATTTCTGCAGACTGAAGGAAAAACCGTCCAAAATGTGAAACTATGGAACTAATATTATTTATACTTCAACAGCAGATTTCTGCAACTAGAAAGACTTGATTGGAATTTGGAACAAAGTAGTAGCTATACCCACAGAGAAAAACTTTAACCTTGGAAAAGTCACCAGGAAATTCAGCAAAGATACATTGTTGTCACTGCCTCAGAGGCATAGCAATCCTGTCCTCACAGAACCTGATGGGATAGCATTTTGCAAAACAAATGGTGTTTAGAATAGAAAAGCCTCAGATTAGGTTGTTTTCATAGCAATAGCTCATGGTATATTTAAATCCACCATTGGCACAAAAATATATAACTTATACTTGTAAACAACTCTGCTCTCACAAACACTCAAAAATCAAAAAACAAGGAATTAATCTATACGAAACCAATCAAATGAGACCCTGAATTAACTCGAGGTGACACTAAGTAAAAATCCAACTTATAGTCATTACTTTGCCTCAGAGGTAGTGACAATAAGATAGATATCATCATGATACTCTTATCTGATAATACGTAAATTCTATTGCATCACAGGCAAAGTAGGTCAATTTTGTATACCATTAAGTGCACTGACATCAATGAAAGCGATAAAAGAAAGCAAAATTCAAACACAAACACATGAAATGCTAAAATCAAACATTGATTTCTAGAAAGTGATTTGTGCATCAGAGAGATTCCCATTTAGACAAGTCAACATTCTCCAATTTCAATTGGAGTGGCTGATGTCCCTGTCTGTTCTATCATCATCTGCACAATTTATAAATGCAAATTTTTTTTTATAAATGAACAGTTTTTAAGCTATAAAAAAGGCATCAGAGAGATTCCCATTTTAGACTTGGTCATCATCCTCCCTAAAAAGAGAGTAACTGATGTCCCTGTCTATTTTATCATCACCTGCCTTTTACTTTAGCCATAGCTTACATTTAAAAAAAAGAATTTAAATTCATAATAACATGCAACAAAAAAAAAATTAAGCAAAAAAAAGAAATAAATAAATGTGCCTAAATAAATGCCTCAGGTTAAATTTTTTTTCATAGATATATAAGTCTCGGAGTATATTTAATACCATCATAGGCAATAGCAGAAGAAATTATACTCTACACAGACCAAAACACTATTACTGCGGAAGGAGGCCTGGAAAACAGAGGATGAACAAGAGGAAAAGGAGGAGGAAGCGGTGGTGATAGCTAAAGAAAGTGGAAGCAATAAGAGGCTATAGCGGAGAGAGCCGCTGCAGATTTCTACTAAACCCTAATAGCTGCGACAAACGGCCATAGAGGAGGATTCATTGTTGCGGTGGTATTTATAGTAATGTGTTTGGGATAAATTGAAAGCTAGGGTTTGGTTTTGTGTTTTTTTTTTTTTTAATTACAAGACAAGAAGAGAAGATAGGTATAATACGATGCCGCCTCGGGCTGGCTTATTCTTGAGAACCCTCTCCTCTTCTCTTGTGTTTCAAAACCTGGGCTTAAAGTCCTTTACTCGTTGAACTTGCTGGTTTGGGCTATAGCCCAAGTAATTTTAAATTCAATGAAATCATCTTTCTCACTTAAAATTAAATTGTCAATAAAATTATTTTTACATGAGAAGAAAGAGAGTATTGAATAATTTCTCAGAGAATCGAGAATTTTTTAGATAGTATTTGATTATTGTTTTGAAATAAAAAATAAAAAAATAATAAAAATAAAATAAATATATCTCTTTCACTCTAAAAACTACACTAGAGATAAATTTATTTTATGTTTCATCTAATTTTTTCAATTAAATAATATTTTTTTTATTTTTTAAATAAAAATTAACCAAATATAATGCTAAATAAAAAAAGATTGAGAATGAAGTATTAGGGGTGAATAATACAAAACCTTTATGACTTTTCAATTCCAAAACTGTGATTAGAATAGCAACTCAGAAGAACAAAAGACAATGCAGATTTTTCAACAAGGCTTTTCCTTCTTTTATATTATGCAATTCTTTTTCTTTTTTTTTTAATTATATAACATGCAATTTAATTCTTATATTAAAGGGTTCTTTCAACTATACCCTCCCAAAAGTTCACATATTTGATTTACGACCCTCTTCCCTTACTTTACTTTACTTTTATTCTCACCCTCCTTGAAATAATTTCACTCTAATTTCCTTCTCGTTAGGAATAAAAAAACATTTAAAATTGTTTAATTATTGTCATCTTTTAAAAAAATAATCATTCTTATTCCCCTAAATTAAGATCACCAATTTTTCTATTTTATTGATAATATACCTTAAAAAAATTCAATTTTGATATAGAACTTATAACTACTACCGCATATGGTGGTTTAATTTAGAACGAGATGACATGCTCGAGCGCTGCCGCGGGCTTATAAAATAAATGTACTTGATAGTATTATAATTATGAACCAATGCTAGATAAGTAATAGAAATTAAAGGTATGATGGAGCAAATATTTCATGACGAAAAAAAAATTGTGTTGGTGATCAAAAACTTAAGACTGAACAAAATGATTTATAGCAATCTACAGTGTTTTGTGAGGAAAAATACAGTATTTTCGCCACATGATTTAGCTTTTCAGTTAATAAAAAGCAAAAAAAATTACAAAGCTAAATTCTCTACCAACTTAATATTAAAAAAAAACCAACAAATATAATTTTGGAAGGAAAAAAACCAATGAGAAAAAACGTTGCAGCAATTGACAATGTTTTGCGAGGAAAACTATAGCACTTTTCCCAATAAAATAAAATAAAAAACCATTTAGAGAAATAGTGTAGCAATCCACAGTGTTTTGTGAGAAAAACTACAACGTTTTCCTCATATGATTTAGCTTTATTGTAATTATAATTCTTAACCAACTCAATAATAAAAAAAAATCGAAAAAGATAATTTTGGAAAAAATCATAAAAAAATCATATGGGAAAACACTGCAACAATTCACAGTGTTTTAAAGAAAAAAAAATTACAAAGCTAAATTCTTAATCAGCTAAATATTAAAAAAAAAACAAAACAAACACCAAAAAAAGAAAAAAAATCATGTTGGAAACACTGTAGCAATTCACAGTGTTTTGTGATGAAAGCTACAGTGCTTACCCACATGATTTAGCCTTATTTGTAATGACTTGTAATTGTAATTCACAAATAACTCAATTTTAAAAAAATAAAATTGAAAAAGATAATTTGAAAAAAATTATAACAAAAAAAAACTATGCGGGGAAACACTGTAGTAATCCACAATGTTCTAGGAGCAAAGCTATAATGCTTTCCCCACATGATTAAGTTTTATTACAAAATTAAATTTTAACCAACTCAATATTAAAAAAAATCAAATCGACGAAGATAATTTTGGAAAAAAATATTACAAAAAAAGAAAACACAAAAGAAACTGAAAAAAAACCATATGAGGAAAAACTGTATCAATCCATAGTGTTTTGTGAGGAAAAACTTGTATTTACTTGTAATTGCAATTCTTAACCAGCTTAATATTAAAAAAATAAAATTGACAAAGATAATTTTAGGAAAAAACATAATAAAAACAGAAAAAAACCATGTGGGAAAAAGCATTGTAGCAATCAACAGTAATTTTCGAGGAAAGTTACAGTGTTTTCCTCACATATTATAACTGTAATTTTTAACCAGCTCAATATTAAAAAATAAAATAAAAAAGATAATTTCAGAGAAAATTATTAAAAAAAACCATGCGGAGAAACACTGTAGCAATCAACGATGTTTAAAAGAAAAAAAATTACAAAACTAAATTCTCAATCAGCTCCATATTAAAAAAAATCGACAAATATAATTTTAAAAAATAAAGAAATAAAATAGAAAAATTATGTGGAAAAACATCGCAGCAATCCACAGTATTTTAAAGAAAAAAATTACAAAGCAAAAATTTTAACCAGGTCAATATTTAAAAAATAAAATAAAAAAATAATTTTGGAAAAAAAAAGAAAAAATAAATGAAAAAAAAATAGGAAAGTTGAAAAAAAAAAGTAATTTTGAAAAAAAAAGAAAAAAAACAAAAAAGAAGAAGGAAAAGTTAGCAAAAAAAAGAAGAAGAAGAAAGCACTGTGGATTACTGTTGTAATCCACAATGTTTTGTGTGTGGGGGAACAATGATTCCCCCACGCCATTTAGAATATGCGAGATGATATGCCCGCGCGCTGCCGCGGACTTATAAAACAAATGCACTTGATAGTGTTATAATTGTGAACCAGCGCTAAATAAGTAATAGAAATTAAAGGTATGATGGAGCAAATATTTCATGACGAAAAAAAAAGTTGTGTTGGTAATTAAAAACTTAGAGACTGAACAAAATGATTTGTAGCAATCTACAGTATTTTGTGAGAAAAGATACAGTGTTTTCCCCACATGATTTAGCTTTTCAGTTAATAAAAAGAAAAAAAAATTACAAAGCTAAATTCTCTACCAACTTAATATTTTTTAAAAAAACCAACAAAGATAATTTTGGAAGGAAAAAACCCATGAGAAAAAACATTGTAGCAATTGACAATGTTTTATGAGGAAAACTATAGCGCCTTTTCCAATAAAATAAAATAAAAAACCATTTAGAGAAATATTGTAGCAATCCACAGCGTTTTGTGAGAAAAACTACAACGCTTTCCTCATATGATTTAGCTTTATTGTAACTATAATTCTTAACCAACTCAATATTCAAAAAAAAAAAAATCGACAAAGATAATTTTGGAAAAAATTATAAAAAAAATCACATGGAAAAACACTGCAACAATTCACAGTGTTTTAAAGAAAAAAATTACAAAGCTAAATTCTTAATCAGCTTAATATTAAAAAAAAATTGACGGAGACAATTTAAAAAAAAAACAAAACAAACACCAAAAAAAGAAAAAAAAATCATGTTGTAAACATTGTAGCAATTCACAGTGTTTTGTGATGAAAGCTACAGTGCTTCCCCACATGATTTAGCCTTGTTTGTAATGACTTGTAATTGTAATTCACAAACAACTCAATATTAAAAAATAAAATTGAAAAAGATAATTTGAAAAAAATTATAATTAAAAAAACCATGCGGAGAGACACTGTAGCAATCCACAATGTTTTCTGAGCAAAGCTACAATGCTTTCCCCACATGATTAAGCTTTATTACAAAGTTAAATTCTAACCAACTCAATATTAAAAAAAATCAAATCGACGAAGATAATTTTGGAAAAAAATATCACAAAAAAAGAAAACACAAAAGAAACTGGAAAAAAACCATGTGAGGAAAAACTGTATCAATCCATAGTGTTTTGTGAGGAAAAACTTGTATTTACTTGTAATTGCAATTCTTAACCAGCTTAATATTTAAAAAATAAAATTGACAAAGATAATTTTAGGGAAAAACATAATAAAAACAGAAAAAAACCATGTGGGAAAAAGCATTGTAGCAATCAACAGTAATTTTCGAGGAAAGTTACAGTGCTTTCCTCACATATAGTAACTGTAATTTTTAACCAGCTTAATATTAAAAAATAAAATAAAAAAAAGATAATTTTGGAGAAAATTATAAAAAAACCATGCGGAGAAACACTGTAGCAATCAACAATGTTTTAAAGAAAAAAAATACAAAACTAACTTCTCAATCAGCTCAATATTAAAAAAAAATCGACAAATATAATTTAAAAAAATAAAGAAATAAAATAGAAAAACTATGTGGAAAAAAATCGCAGCAATCCACAGTATTTTAAAGAAAAAAATTACAAAGCAAAAATTTTAACCAGGTTAATATTTAAAAAGTAAAATCAACAAAAAAAATTTTGAAAAAAAAAATAAATGAACAAAAAATAAAAAATAGGAAAGTTAAAAAAAAGTAATTTTGAAAAAAAACAGAAAAAAAAAACGAAAAAAAAAAAAGAAAAGGGGGGAAGAATCACTGTGAATTACTGTTGTAATCCACAGTGATTTAAGTGTGGGGGAACAGTGATTCCCCCATACCATTTAGAGTATTGTATAATTTAGATACTAGAGTAGAATAGGCTTGAGGCTTGCGTTTCATTGCACCCCAGATCAAAAGCCAATCATTGTATAAAAAAATATAAGCGTGATTATTTTTTCTTGTATGTGATGAAATACTTGAATTGAAAATTAAAAATTTGAATAGTCTATCGAGACAAATTAATTAATGATCATGTGCATTAATAAATGAAAAACAAATTGGTGTGATTTCTTCGACCTAGTCAGCCAAGAGCGAACTAATTGCCATGTTGAAGTGCTAATTGAGTTTTAAAAAAATTATGTTGTTGTCGTTTTAATCTTTGTCTAACTCCAACTTAAATGTAAAAGAAACAACAGATTTTTAAAGGATTAAATCATAAAAGAATTTTAGGGAGTGAAAACAAAAATCGATGACATATTGTATTGATCCAAGTTAACACATAAAACTTACAACCCGATAATGGATACAACCATAATGAGTTAATCTAGTTAGACAATATGTCTCATTTCTTTTCCTTTCTTTATTCTCTTCTTGTCTGGGCCTTAACTGGATCTTAATTGATTTCGAATTTGATTAAATCTCTAACTAAATTGAAGAATTATAAAAAAATTGAAGATTAAATATAAAAAATATGTTATATTGTTTCGATCCCAATTAATATGAGTTAACCTATAAAATTCAGGTAATGAACATAATCCTAATTAGGTCCCTTACTCTCTTCCCATTTAAGCTTTAATTGGAGATGAAATTTGAGATTAATTTACAGAGTTATAAAAAAAACTGGGGACAAAATAAAAATAAAAAAGCCTTAAATTTGCTGTCGAAATTGTCTTCTCGAGCTCCTTCTCTAGGGTAGTGTGATGGCGTTAGACTCCAAACGTGGCCTCAACAAGTTTTTTATCTCCTCCCCTCCATTTTTTTCATACAATAACAGGAAAAAATAAAACAATGCAGCCAGTAGAAAAGACCATTTTGGCCATTCAATTTGAGTTTCTACCAGGGAAGATGCTTCTAACTAAGATAACAGAAGCAAACAAGAAGTAATTGGCTATCAATTTTACAATCGAAGGACCCAATCAATTAAAAAAGAAATTTGGCAACCAAAATAAAAAAAAAAACACTGCTCTAGTTCATTATGGAGTGAGCGGTGTTTAACACTATCACGACAACCTTTCCGTTTTAGTTTTTTTTTTTTTAATTTAATTTAATGTGGAATATTCGACATGGCCCAGAAAAAGACAATGACTCTGACGTTATCTCATCCAAGAGCACATCCTTAGGATTGAATCACACATGAGTTCTTATATCGTATTGCAGACACGAGCCATTTGACCTTGCAAGGAAGGAAACCTACCAATTATGGGCTGCCATGTAATCAATCCTCTGCAACTTACCACATATATTCTTGGCTGAGTTGGCTCTAAGGCAATCAATAAACCACACGACAAACTGTCTTTTCTATCTAATTAACTTACGTCACGCCACCACGTTCTTCCCTGCTAACCTACTCCTCCTCTTCCCTTTCTTCCATATAAAGTCTGATACATACATTATCATCATATGACCACCTCTGCCACCCTCTTCAAATTAATGTTCTAAGGTACGATTTCTCATCAATTCAATGGTTAAAATGATGACGATGATGTTGAAAGTTTATTAGCTCAGGTTGTTGTTTTTCTCTTTGCCTTTGCAGTCCCTTTCGTTGCTGGCTGATTTTGATGTCTTGGTTTTTGTTGGTTATGTTTGAAATAGACAAAACTTGTCAGCCATTTTTCTTGTTGTAAAGTAATGCTTTTGTTCTCTTGTTTTGATGTTTTTGGAAGAATTTCAAAACGGCATGTATTTGTTTGATTTTAGAGTTGAAAATCGATTCTACAAAGAATTGGCTGGTGTGAATTATTTGAGCTTAGAGCTTAAAAAAGGTTTTGAAATCCTGGAATGAAAATATGGTTCTAGAGTGAAATCACTTGTCCGAATTGATAATAGCGTTTGTTTTTCTTTTTTTGTTGATTTGTCCTTGTGATCGATTGATATATTGGCATTGATTTTGTGTGCAGCTGTTGAATTATTTGTTTTCGGAAAATATGGTTTTAGAGGAGAATTACTAGTTGAACATGGATAGTAGGCTATTTTTGTTGATTTTCCGTTGTGATTGATATTTTTCATTGATTATGGGAGCAGCTATTGAATTGTTATTGGCTGATTGATCAATAATCATGCCAAAGGTTGTTGAGACACAGTCCATGTTGCTTCAACTTATACTGGTGTTCGTCATCTTCTTGGGCTTTGTCAAGAATGGAAATGCTGGGATAACGAGCGCTTTCATTCGGTCAGAATGGCCATCTATTGACATCCCTCTTGATAATGAAGTATTTGCAGTCCCAAAGGGTTATAATGCACCACAACAAGTAAGCAATTGGAATATCTTGTGCTTAAAAGATCTGTGGCGAGATTACATATGGGCATATGGATCTACTTGATTATCTTGTCTGTTCTGCCCAACTTTAATGCTCATGGAATTATCATGCAATTATGTGAAGATGGAAAGGAAAAGAAATGATGTTTCGGTGCATGTGCATATTCTAATTGTCTTTCTTACACCTTCTATATGGACCCCTTTTACACAGCAAGTAGATTAGTGTAATCAAGTACCTCTGTTTGTTAAATAGGTTTTAGGTCCTTTTTCTAAAAGAAAAACTAAAGTCAAGAGGTGTTACAACAAATGAAGTAGCATTCAAGTGCAAAGATTACTGATTGATGTTTATGACAATACGAGGTTAATATATCTTGAAACCTACTAAACTGTGTTACCACAAGCACACTTTTCATTCAATTGAGAGTCCCTGGAATCATTTTGTTCAGATGATGATGGGATGAATATCATCTACCATATATATCTGCATTTTGTTTCTTTTTATAGTTATTTCTTTGTTATTTAACCATATTTTCCTGAATTACTTTAACCATAGGTACATATAACCCAAGGTGACTACAATGGAAAGGCTGTAATTATCTCGTGGGTGACACCTGATGAACCAGGCACCAACAAAGTGCAATATGGTGTGTCAAAGAAGAAATATGATTTTACTGCAGAGGGGACAGTGAAAAATTATACCTTTTACAATTACAAGTCTGGCTACATTCATCAGTGCCTTGTTGATGGCCTTGAGGTAATTGTTAATTGAACCATGGAAGTAGGTAAATTAATGAATTGCTGGATATTTTTTGTCTTTTTCTCTGAGTAACATACAAATTACCAACTGCAAGTTGATATAGTAAATTATTGTGTTAGAAATTACTTGAAAAAGTCTCTCACCCTCTTATATATCAACTTTAACAGGTTCTGATCTTGGCAGAGCTTTTCACATAGTAAATAGATTAAAAAGGCACTCTGGGGGTTTTCTGCTATGCCAAACACATAAGAATGACTTTTGAGTAGTTAGTATGGATATAAACATGCTCCAATTGAATTTCCATGCGACACCAATTGACACACAACCAATTTGGAAATCTTTTTGGCTCACAACTGCTTAAGGAGTAACCACTTGAGTTTCTTTCTTGTTTCCAGTATGAGACCAAGTACTACTACAAGATTGGCAGCGGTGATTCTTCTCGAGAATTCTGGTTCCAAACACCTCCAAAGATCAATCCAGATACTCCTTACAAGTTTGGAATAATTGGTGAGTTGTTCCCCTTCTTTACAAAGTCTTATAGGGACCGTTGTAAAATTTTTGAAAGGTTAAAATAGTAAGCTGCGTTGAACTTCGATATGTACTGCTGATTTTCATATATATATAAATATATACTTTGGTACCATATATTTGATGGAATCTGTGCTGTTTAGGCTTGACATGGTTCTGTTACGTGAAGCATGATAATGGCTATTAAAAAACAATTAGATACTTGAAATTTCCAGAACTTGGAGGAAATTAGTACTTCACCTGGACAAAATATTTCCCCTGCCTGATGGGCACCCAATATATAAGTTTTAGAGAAGACTATCAGAATGTGCCATGGATAATTTCTTATGTCTTTGAACTAAAACGTGGCATGTTACAATGAAAGAGAGGCTCGTTATTTGGAATTAAAGAACCGGCTAGGGTTTGTGCATGCCAGAGTCATGTGTTTCTCAAAAATCCAACTTCTCAAGGGAATTCCTCTATCTAATCACGGCCTTTTTCTTTTTGCAGCGTTAATCATGATACTTCTACTCTTCCTTTTTTCCTTTCTATCGCCTTAAAGTTGATATCCATAAGTTCTTTTCTCTGTATGCATGTCATTGGATAAAAGGCTTACCTTTCTTTAAAGAACCCAGAAGTTGTGGTATCTCCAATGGGGCAGGTCCCTTGCTTGGAGGCTCTGGATCCATTTCTTTTCTTATGAATTTCAATAATACATTACTCCTTTTCTATTCCAGGTGACTTGGGACAGACATATAATTCCCTGTCTACACTTGAGCATTACATGCAGAGTGGAGCTCAAGCGGTATTATTTGTTGGAGATCTTGCTTATGCTGATAGATATAAATACAATGATGTTGGTATACGGTGGGATAGCTGGGGTCGTTTTGTTGAGCGCAGTGCAGCATATCAGCCATGGATGTGGTCTGCTGGAAATCATGAAATAGAGTACATGCCTTACATGGTACAGTGTTCAGTCAGTCATCAATTTGCACTGCTTTCTGTCATGATGTCATCATTCAGTTTTTAACTTAACTTTTCGGTGCTATGAGAACTTCCGGTCTATCTTGAATTCTTGATATATGCTGTCCATTGCACAAGAAATATTTGTGTGCAGATACAGCAAACATCTGGACCATTTTTAGATTCTTTTCATATTCCATTGCTGCTATACTGCCACGATTATCATGATCCCATCAGATGTTATAGTGATCCATGCTTAGTAATGTTGTCTAACGAATAAAAGAACTCGCATACTGAAATGGTAACACTGACAGTAAACATTCTCTGGACCGTTTACAGGTTATTGCTTCTCGTTGTTCCTACAGTACCATTGTTCTCATTCCATTCCATAAGCATGGAATAGTCTTGTGGACACATGCAAAGTTTTTTTTACTTGATCTTTTCAATTTCTGTTAGATATTTTTCCTTGTGTATATCCTTGTTGCTTATTGTAAACCCCCATATCCAGCTACACCTATATAAGATGATTTAACTAACTGTACCATTGAACCTACTGTAACTGCTTTTTCCCTAATTTGCAAATTTTTTTAGTCCTTAAGAAATGAAATATCAATAAGTCAAAGAATACAGCAAATTTACTGACAGTTTGCATGACAAGACATGAGTTTCAGCTTCTGTGTGTGGACCTTAATAACCTAAATAATTTATTAGGTGTTTTTTTGTCTCTTTTCCTTTTTGTTTTATTTCATACATTCAGCATGCAATGCTTAGCAATATAGTTCACATGTAGAAATCAGTTTTCCTTAGAAGTTAAAGTTCTTGTTCAGTTCCTAATTCTTTACAATTGTAACATATGTACAGGGAGAAGTTATTCCTTTCAAATCTTATCTTAATCGATACCCTACTCCTCATTTAGCCTCCAAAAGCAGCAGCCCTTTCTGGTATGCCATCAGACGTGCATCTGCTCATATAATTGTGCTGTCCAGCTATTCTTCTTTCGGTAACTTTTCATTCCCTTCTCTACATTGATATCAATTCAGCAGTCATCCTATGGTGCATTGTTTTATGGATCCACACTAAAGTAGTCCAATGAATCACATTCTATTCCTCTCCTACCTCACAGTGGGAGTTCACTAATTTTCAATGACATAATTTATCAGCATAAACACGAGTATTTTCCATTCTCCCATCTCATAATTTACTACTTCAGAACCTTTTGTGATTGATATTAATAATGTCAATCACATACGGTGAAAGGTTTTGACAAGGGTCTTTGACCAGCATGGTTCTGGAAGTCTTGGCAGCCTCTTAAAATTTCCTGAGGAAACTATTTTAAACTATTTTATAAGTAACAGGTGAAAAACTTATCTTTAAATTGTGACCAAGTGCAGTGTCAAGAAAACTTTACTATTTTAATGTTAGTCATAGGACAGTCTCAGATTAGAGTGTTCGTATGGTAAAAATTCCTATTGTTCAATTTGCACCATGGGTGCTTGGCCTGTTCATAAGGTTGTTCATTGGTACTGCACTTTGTGCAGCAGTTTCCCTTGGCCTTGCTATAGAATTGCATAATGCTGGAAGAGGGAAAACTAGCTACACAATTTGTCCCAAGCACGTTAAAAGCACGAGTCATCGAATTGTCTTACAATGCCTACACTTTTGATCTCTTCCCAGCAGTCATAATGTCTCAATTTGTCAGGTTAGCTAGCATCTCCTACCTGATTTTGTAGCATCTATTGTGCTGCTCCTGAAAATCCACAAGGACTATCTACATTCCCTGGAGGATATGCATTATCATTAAAAGTGAAGGATTTTTAGCAGGAGTATTTGTAGTATTTTTCCTCCCTGTTCTGTCAACATGTTGTTACCCGCTATGGTTTCAAGACCTTGGTGTATAAAAATGTTAAAATGGGGACAGCCTGAAATCTACCAAGCGAAATCAGTGCATTCCACAAACGTGTCTTCTGAGATGCTTGCGTTAAAATTATGTTTCAAGTAAAATTCTCAGCAAATACAAGTAGTTTCACCTCTCTCGCTAAAACCAAAGTGGATAATTAAACCCCTGTGACATAGAAATATATAGCGTTCTTTTCAAGGGAAGAGCTGTGTGATTTATTTCCCTAAGTTTATTTGAACTTTTGAACAGTGAAATATACCCCTCAGTGGGAATGGCTCAGAGAAGAACTTAAAAGGGTTGACAGGGAGAAGACACCTTGGCTCATTGTTCTTATGCATATCCCCATCTACAACAGTAACGAAGCACACTTCATGGAAGGTGAAAGTATGCGGGCAGTCTTTGAGAAGTGGTTTGTTCGTTACAAAGTTGATGTAGTTTTTGCTGGGCATGTCCATGCTTATGAAAGATCAGTATGCTTCTTTCCTCATATGTTTTTCCCTTTGTTTTACAGTCTGGTTGCTAATGTTTGTATGTTAAGATCTCAGAAAAAAAAAATTTATCGAAGAAACTGTTTGGTGGTTCATTCAAAATCCAATTAACTTTTAACTTGTCATCAACTAAACAAATTGCAAATCCGAAGCACAGTACTTTTGATCATCATTTAGTCATGCTAATATATGCTGCATGCATGTCATGAATTTTGTTTTACAATTTTATACAATTCCATTGACAAATATCTTTCCTTGGACTAGAAGAAAAGCACTGTTTTTCATAAATTGTTTTTTCCAATTTCAGTATCGAGTCTCAAACATACACTACAATGTATCTAGTGGTGACCGTTTTCCAGCAGCAGATGAATCTGCCCCTGTCTACATTACTGTCGGAGATGGAGGAAATCAAGAAGGTCTTGCCGGAAGGTAACTGAAGCTACTCGGGGAAAAGATTCTGCATATAGAGAACACTGCTGGTGGTGGTATTAAATAATTGTTGCATTCATCCTGCAGGTTTAGAGATCCACAACCAGATTACTCGGCATTCAGAGAAGCCAGTTATGGGCACTCCACATTGGAGATAAAGAACAGGACACATGCAATCTACCATTGGAACCGCAATGATGATGGGAAAAAAGTGCCAACTGATGCATTTGTCTTACACAACCAGTACTGGTAAGTATAATTTACCACTTTTTTCAATGTACCCACAATATAACAGCAATTGTGTTTTTGGTCGAAAAGGACAAGTTTTCTGCTTCTGAAAAATCAGATGTAAGCAATGTTCTCTAAATTGTCATTTCTGGCAACACTGATATTCGTATAAGAAGAGCATGGAACCAGGGGAGGTCTATGTGTTTGGTTAACATGCTAGTCCTAAAATTTTGGAGTAATTTTAATCATATCCTTTATGTTTAGGCTTATTTTATAGGAAATATATATTTTTTACCCCCAAAAATTATGTATTATCTTTATGCCCCCCCCCCCCCCATCACTTTATTTTCAAGTTTATCCAACTTTTTTTTCGTATTGCCCCCACCAATCCTAAAATTCTTGTTCCACCCCTGCATGGAACAATTAACAGAGAAAGCAAGTAGAATTTATTTATTTTTGTGATGGAGTATTAGCAATATTGAAGATACGCTGACAAGGGCATGTTATCCTATTGAAAGGAATAAATAATTCCAGTAGTAAATAGTCATAATAGTTAGAAATTTAAATTTACTCACAAATCTAGCCTTCGTAATGAAGAAGTATAACTTGAAGTCTAAAACTATTATGCACTGACAATTTATCATCATATCAGAATGTAATCAGAGTTTTTATTTTATCTTGCTAATGAGATAATATTTACAAAGTTGGGCTGTGTCTACACAGGGGAAGAAATCTGAGAAGAAAGAAATTGAAGCAGCATCATTTGAGGACTGTTGTTGGCTGGGTTTCAAGTTACTGACAATATTTCAAGAACTCCGGAAGTTATCTCCAGATGTATTCGGCAAGATTGATGGAAATGGAATGTTAGTTAATCAAGCATTCTGAATGGAGATTCATTTTGATCCTGCAATTGTAATGGTTCCTCAACAAAAGCACATGGATAATGCCTGTCCTGTCAGTGCAATATCCTGTCCCATAAATGCACAGAATCCAGTGAAATGATCAAGGTGTGCAGATTATGCTATCAAGGGCTTTTTTCTTTGCAAGCAAATGCATTATATTAACACGCGCCTAGTCCAGTTTAGCATTGGAAAAACCTCTACAAGATATTGATATCGCAAGCATTAATCTTTTACCATGAGTCATTATCCAAAAAAATAAATAAGAACTGCATAACTGGAAAGATAATTTCCCTTAATGCAAATAATTCCTTTCCTTAATGCTCAGAAAACCACCAAATCATGCATTGGCTGCCATTTACGAAAGTTTGACTCTTTTTGATTGTGCAACCCTGTTCACAGGAGTTCAATTACATATTAGGAATATTTGTATGAGAATCCTCTTTAATGAAACAAAATCTTCTAAGCTTCGTCATCATTCAAGCCCTTTTTTCAATTGATGCATTGTAATAACCACACAATGGGATTCTTTCCATTCATGAAAAGATACTACATTAATTCAAGACTCGATAAAAAGAGGAACATTTTTCACAATCTTTATGCCAAACCAAACTCAAGCTTGACCTTTCTTGAGTTCTCAATGGAAACAGTTGGTACAGAAAGGTGCCCCTCTGAGGGTTCTAGCATATCAGCAACCTCGGAAGGAACACCACATAGAGATGGTAGTGAACTAGATCAAACAGAGATGGTCAATACGAATATGAAAGAGAAAGTTGTCCAAGGATCTGAACCAGCCCTCCTTCCCAAATCGAGTGCTCGTGTTTTGCTGGATTTGAAGCTTTCTAGAGATAATTCGATCCGCGGGTCGAAGCTAGAATTCAATCTATTAAGCCCCATGAATGTTAGATCTTCTCATGCTAAAGAGTCTACCGATGAGACCTTGAAGCAAACCGAGTCTAGGGTTTTCCCTTGCAACTTTTGCAAGAGAGAGTTCTCCACATCCCAAGCCTTAGGTGGGCATCAAAACGCACACAAACAGGAGAGGACACTAGCCAAGAGGCGTCAAGAGATGGATGTGGGTGCTTTAGTACACTTGCCATATTATCCCTATTCAAGCCTCTCAACAAACCCATATTATGGATCTTTAAATAGGTCACTTGGGGTACGGTTGGATTCCTTGATTCACAAGACATCGCCTCCTTATCCATGGACATCCCCCATAGGGCTTCGCTACGACGCCCATGGTGGTTGGTCTGGGCAAACTACGATGAATACACAACCTTCGAATGGTAAATCACTAACGACAGAGAGTTTGAATGCTTTTAGTGGTGGATTTGGAATTTCTAGTTCCTCATCTTCTTCAAGGTTTGAGGACAATCTCCTTCGAAATTTTGGTTCTTCTCCATCATCCAATACTGTTGCAATCAACAAGCCTCCCGGTACTGATCATTTCCAGCAAACTGACCATCCAAAAAGTTATCAAACAGATGATTCGGGACTTGATTTGTCACTCAAGCTCTAGAAAATTAATTACTATTGTCTAGCTAGTAGAATACTACAAGCATGCTAGTTGTTTATGCTTCTTGTTCTATTTCTATTTGTTTTTATTCATCATGTGTTTGGATTTCACATTGAACTAAAGATACGAACAAAAACATGCTTAGTTATTTCGTTGTCTTCTTTGGTTTCTAATTTATAATGTCAATGCACAATTTTTCCTCTCTCCATATGGCCTTGCGAAACTTGATGCATGGGATCTTACTGCGTAAAGGTCGACCTTCATGATCTTTCCCTACTTGTGTTTTGTATTTTTCTAAGCATTAGAGTTTCCCCCGTTTTATATAGGCCATGCGAGCAATCACACCTTCTCTAAGATCAATCTTTCGCCAATGTTAGATGGATATTTCGTCGCTAGGTTTTTGAAGAATTTTACTTGGAGCTCTACTGCTAATTAATGAAATGAATTCGGGAGAGATGTAAACTTAAATATGGGATTTTGATACAGAAGTTGTAGTTTGTCTCTTGGGTGAGAATCCGTTTGATTCTAAAGAAGATCTCGCAAACATACTGAAAAGGGGTGGCATGCACCAACTCTTAATTAATTTGTGCACAATATTAACACGCCATTTTAGAGCCATAAATTGAGATTTCCTTCCTGTTCTTCATTAGAAGCCACTAATCATAAGATCCAGTGCATGAATATTGATGCTGTATTGGCATCTTCTGGGATAATATGAAACGAATAATTTCATGAGTTAATAAGGGTTTATTTTATTATATATATATATATATATAACGATATCGTATATCCTCAACCATTTTGGGCATCGGACAAGACTAGGTTTTCTTTTCAAAGGATCGCCCTTCACATCAGTTTAGTATATCCAAGAAACTATAACTTTTTAGGTATTGACGACAAGATTTCAGTTTAGTGTATTTGTCTAGGATATGTTTATTAAAAAATATTATTTTAATATTTTTATAAATAAAAAACATTTTTAAAAATATACTACCTTCAAGTTGAAAAATCAAGAAAGAGAAGTAGCCTTTTTAATCACTACGCTAAAATGGATTACATGTAGTGTCCTCAAATATATTCCTCGGACCAACTTTTAAGCACTATTGAAACTAAGTACTTCATGATATTAATTTATTCATTTTTTTTCACAGCCTCTCTTTGAATTAAAATCTTTAATGAACAAAATTAACAAAATCATTTATCATTTAATTAGTCAACTGTAAAAGATAATATTTTCTGTAACGTTAGGATCATTTAATGTAGAGAACAACTGTATTAACGTCTGATTCATCTATCATCATTGATATATATATATATATATATATATATATATATATATATATATATAATTGGGCCCTAGCTAGTAGTATATGCTCACATGTTGAAGCGAAATTGACCTTCATGTCCTTGAGAGATGCACAGAAACACGTAGTGTTAAATATGTATATTTGATGATGTTAATTTCTTAGTTTTTTGAAAAAACCTAAGATATAGAATATCGAAAAGATATTCAAAAACAATTGAAGTGAACAGGCAAGATTTTCAGAACATAAATAGCTTATCAGCACTTTATTTTGACTATAAAAGCTCAAAATTTAATTATGAAAAGCAATCACTGGTGCCCCATTTTCGTAGATAAAAATACGAAAAGCTCGATCACGTTGTTTTATGATGCTTAAAAATAATCAAGCACATGTTTTTTTTTTTTTTAAAAAAAAATTATCTTCCAAATATATTCTTTACATACTTGGGTTATTTACATGAGTTAACATTATTAGTGTTATTGCATATATATATATATATATAGAACCCACATGAGGCATCCTCGTTCAATGGTTGGTAAAGGTTTCGAGTGATTGGATTCTGACAAGGTATTTGTTAGTTTCAGTCCTGGATGAGGAGGGGAACTGGTTGGCATAGTAGTATTTGTAAGAACTTGCTCAGTATTAGTTGCCTTCTAATATGAATTGGTTTGCTACGTACCAGAAACAGTCAGGAATAATGGAATGTTGCTAGTTTAAAAAAAAAAACAGTGGAATAACTTCAATCATGGGAATTAGCATCATTCCCAAGGAACATTCAACTCGTGGCTTGTCCTGTGACAATCATACAATCTCATGGTACAGCACTTCCTACTGTCCTCTCGACCAATCTACCTGTTTGGTATACTTCTTCAATCCCTTTTCCTTTAGACCACAGTAAAAAGTTATTTACACTAAAGGTGTTTCCTCGCATATACATGGCACGAGATTTATTAACTTGTACGCAAGAATGACTGTACTGTTCTCTGTATGCATCTATGGGGTGGGTAGAAGAAAAAGCCTCTTTCAAAAGGTTCGCCGTCTGGGGTCTGCTACTCGACAGGTTCACTCAAGAATCGCGATAAATATGCTGTGGCGACCACTTGAGGTGCAGATTTAATCTTCCGGATTTAGCCTCGTCAAGTTGGAAGCAATCTTTGTATTCGCCTTCCAATATAACCCTGGTCAAAGTCAGGATGCATCTCCCCATATAATCCTGAAGTAAATAAAATCAAGCCCAAAAATGGTGTCAGCACTCATTACAGCAACACAAGGTCAGCAAAGGCATGCAGCACAATGCAGCAGTCTCTAAATCCATCGAAGCAACTAGATTTGTGTTATATATCAGGATAGCTTTCTGTTAAAAGTTTGAGAACGCCAAGCACCAGATATCCTGATGGAAAAAGTGCGCTCAGGCACCACAACTGCACTCCCATAGTGAGATTTGCACGTAGTAGTGGTTTAGGGACCAATATTTACTTGGTGTTAAAGCCACTCATTTGGCCAATATGTTTAACATAAGAAAATTAATAGAGAAGATGGACAAGGAACCGTATAAGCATCCAGTTCAGAAGTCAGCCCCGCCATATAATTACCAACACGTTAATTTTGGAGTATAATGTGCAAGCAGCAAGCATTTTGACGATTGCTTCAAAAGATAAAATATCAAGAATAGTAGATTTTATGGATTTTATTAAAACTTTCTAATTTCAAAACCACAGACAATAAGAGCAGCTTTGATTAATCTCTAACAACCCACAAAGTTTGTTATTAAAAATTTTCTTTTAAAAAACAAACCTATGATCAACTCAGGTCATTGTAGTGCCGACCTAGGGGATAATTGCGAGAATGCAAATGAACCACAGGACTATGGGCCTATAATGATCACAACTGTACCATTACGTAAGTAAATGATAAAGAACTTGAAAAATAACAGCAGATAGTTCTTTTTTCTTTGTACCTTCCCAAATGTGTCATGATCCCAAACTTCGACAATAAGCATATCATGTAGTCCATCCTCAACAACAAAGTCAAAAGTTTGATTCCAAACAGGATTCAAGTTGTTGTTCACAACCTGGAAAAGGAAATTAACAATGAAGTAAATTATACTCTGAAGCCAGAGAGAGCAATAGTAACCACTGAAGATATTAAGAAGCTAGGAGCATGAGGTAGAAGTGCAAAGATAAATAAAATCCCCTTCTTCAAGGGTCTCCTTCACCATAAAAAATGCGTAAGGAACAGAAAAAACTAGAGGTGGAAAGGCAAGGTTAATGAAGAAATCACAAGAAAGACAGCAGTTTAAAAAGAAGAAGAAGAAGTTGTTCATGGTTTGGAATGAAGCCTTTACCCTGGTTTTGTTTCTCATCTCCGATTTCTTCATTGTTAGTGTAACAAAGGGGTCAGCCTTACCCATCAAATCCACCACTGGCAGATCTTCTGCAGAAATGACAGTGACAGAGAGAACTCCTCTAACGATAACCTCTCTTCTCTTCTTTGTGACTTCATTTACATTTCCAGTAATTTCCATACTGTTTGCGCCGTTTTTAAGTACCTTCTCTAAAGAAGTCATTGAGAAGCTGGAGGCAAAAGAGTTGCCAAGGCCATTCTCCATACCAAAAGGACGGTACAAAAGTTCCAGGTGCACCTAAAATCAAACAATAGTTGAGACAACAATACAATTGAACAGTCTTCATTGTATTACCCTGGGATGTAAAAGGTCTCTCAGAGTCTTCATGATAATGTATTTCCATAGGGAAGTGACAAGTGTTCTCACCTGCCCCCTGTTTTTATTATCTCGTTGGACCTCCAAATCCTTAACCAGCTTCAACCACAAATCCTTCACTTTACCAGGCTCAAGCTCATTTAGTTTTACTTGGGCGCACCCGAGGAGCTCAGCTGCCTGTATCCCCTCATCATCATAAATTTTTACTACCAAGTGTTGAGTAGTTGCATCTTCAACAACAAATTCAAAGTGTTCGTTCCATATTGGATTCAGATCATTGTTCTACAGGAGAAAAAACGAATTCATTTCAAATCAAGTTATGTAAAACAAAACCCCTCAAGAGAAAATGTTGTTTTTAAATTACACTACCAAAATGCATAAAAATATCTCACAATTATTTTGGTGGTTTTCGTTTTATCAGGTAAAGGGCGTATGTATAACTTGGCGAAGGGATCAGATTTCCCAATGAGATCTTTATTCGTCAAATCCTTTGCCTGCACAAGCTTCACCTCCAATATTCCCACAGGCTTTAACTCCAGGTCACTGCACAATAACATTATTAGCTACTTCAATGAATTGACAAAACAAAAACAAATGCAGCCAATAACCACTACCACACCCTGCCTCCTCTCCCATGGTCCCACCCTCTCTAGCAGGTTGAAAGGAGAAAATGAACCCCCACAAATACCCCTTCTTAGCAGTCCTATGGTTCCACCTTCTATAGCTAATTGAAAGGAAAAAATGAACCATCACCACTTCTGGACAGCTCAACCAAGTATTTAAAGAGAAAGAGATTGTATACTCAAGCATGAGAACTTAACACAAGGTGCCAAGTCCAACACTTGGTGAGCGTGTAAGGAGATTAAGAGTTGCATTAATTGATGATCTCAAAAGCAACTCTTACTAGCATTTTTTTGGTAATATGCCTGCAAGGTATAAAAAATTGGACCACAGCCACCTCATGCAACTCCATGTTTGCTTGGGAACAGTTGTCAAGTCAAACTGACATATATGCAGCCGGTCTGAAGAGTGCGTGAAAATGGTATACATACAGAGTGTGGCCCTCACAAGAATACCAGGTCTAAAGAATGGCATATCTGACAACCAAATCCTAAATTGAGTTCGTGTGAGGTAGATTTCTAGTATAAAAATTACTTCCAATACCCCAAAAGCTACTCCATTAAGTATTTCTAGGGTGATAGGTCCATGGTGTTATAATTAATCATTCAAAATTACTCAAATGCTTTTCTACAATTACAGAATGAATAATGAGAGACCAGCAATCAAAAACACAGTAATTTTTATTAGGAAAGAAAAGTGAAAAATGCAATCAAAGTGCTTTCATCTCTTGCCGAGCACTGACATACCTGTAATCCCCAGGCAAAATTGGAACAACTTTCCGAACAGGCCAGGTAATAGAATCTTCAACAGCATTCTGTATTGTCTCCTGTATGGGTGAACATGCAGCTTTATTATGCTTGGATCATGTTGTCACATAAATCTGGAAAGTAAAGCTCTGTGTTTTATAGTGAAAAATAAAAAATAAAATTATCCCATCATTCTCCACAAGCACCATAAATATGCAATAGAGCATTTGCTTATGCCTGAACACACACACACATTGTAATTAAACAAAAGCAACATGCTTCTGTATTTACAATTTACCTACTCAAAATAATCTAGTTTCTATCACAATACAGCCCATGTCCAAAGCCTTCAAAGACCAACATAATATTTGAATATAAAATCACGAGGATCAATCCCAAATTGCAGCAATAGATGCTTTTCAAGCAACTTCAATTCAAGAACTTGCGACATTGTCACAACACTTTGTCCCTGTGACAAGATTCCAATTAGTTATTCAACCGGGCCTTCCAAATCTTTGGTCTCAAATCATTCGCAAAGCCATGAAGAACATATCTTTTCACAGACCTAAACAAAGAAGTAATAACTCATACACTTTAATCTCTTTGAAGGAATCTACCTCAGTACCAACAGAGGGATGAAGTACCTGAAGTCCACCAGTTAAGACTGATTTAAATGACAACGAAACTGGAAAATTTAATCCCATCTTGAATTAAATGCATCAACTATAATCTAATAAGAGAATTTAGCGTACTTGACTTTGAACAACAAGACTAGTCTCTATGTTGGCCAGTTAAAATTTAAGGAAAAGTATGTGAAGTCGAAACTAAAAATTATCAATGGGAAAGGAAAGCTATTTCTAATCCATAGAATTCAAAAGGAAGTAATGTTAATTGATAGAGCCAGACAATAATACATTATCACATAATGAAATCAGGGAAGATGATAATGGGTTCTGTTATCACATGATGAAAGGAAGGAGGCTAGCAATGGGTAGTACAAACCTGAATAGCATCATCAAGTCCTGGAATTGCAGATATGTCACCACCAACAACTTTAAGTTTAAAATCCATTTTTTTCTGCAAGACAGGAAACATCCACGCTGAAACTTGTACTTGCTCAGTGTGTTCACGCACAAGCATGTGAGTGCATGTGAGTGCACGTGAGAGAGAGATAGAGGCCTAAAGAACACATTATCACGGTTTATTATTTTTTCTAAATTCACTTCTTTATTGTCAAGTAGATTATGTTGAAGCTTTGGATCAATCCGCACCTAGAATTTGGGCTGCATGCTGATGCTGCTACAATTCCCATTCAAATGACAGTTCAAACTCCCATATGATTGAAAAATGGATATTGGTTGATCTAAAGGGAGCAATATAGAATTGATCATGTCCATTTGTGTTACTATGTTGGTTGGTGCTACAGTCCAAATATATCAATAGATACAAAGTAGCATACTAATGTATGGCAGTAATTAGTAGACTAGACATTTTATATTCAAATAACAGTCGGGTAAAATATTCTACCCCCTCCCCCCAAAATAAAATAAAATAAAAATAAAAAATTCTAACACTTTAAAACAGATACTGCACCTTTTGTCTCAAAGAACAACAAACAGCTCCAAAGCAAGGAAACTCAGCAACTAGTGGCTTAAAGATCAACCTGAAAACCCCAGTAAATCCGATATCTTTTACCTGAGTAGAAGAGAGAAGAAAAGGAAAAAAGAAAGAAAAAGGAAATGCAGACAGACAGAGAAAGGGCAAAGCATGAGATGATGATAAGCTGCATTAAATGTCAAGTTATGGGACACAACAAAAAAATCTTGAACAAAGAGAAAGACGGCACATTATCACAATGAGATGTCTGGCTGAAACATGTAAATGCCGGGAGGAAGGTCCCAGCATTCTACATTTGACCAGCTGAAGAGTTTTAGAAGCAAAATAAAATATGTTGTCGGGCAGGAAACTTCTTAAGTTTCAGGTGATTACTCAAGAAATCATGTGTTGAAAGATGCAGAGTCGGGTGATAATTTTGTAGCATTTTTAAAGATTCACGCAAGAAACTAAAATTGTTGGGAGCAAAAGAACAGTTAAAGGTTCACATTTATTTTACACCTTCTAGGTTACAGAATGTTTATTTAGATGATACAAATCTAATATTTATTAACTAAGGTCTTCTAATGCAATGCTTATTAGGACCGTATCAAGTTTTTGAGTTCAGTCCCATTCTAATCACAACATTCAAAGTTGTAACGGATGTGAAAACACAATAGGTGGCCTATGCATTATGGTTCAACCAGTAGAGCAGAGTTTCAGCAGCACAAGTACGGACAACAAGTCAAAATTAAGGATAAAGATTCTACATTCTCTACTAGATTTCCTTTAAAAGGTTGATATAGTGATATTCTGATTTTTTTTTACCTGTACAGGCAAAGAAACGCCAAGTCTAGTCTTAATATCAAGTATTATACTTGGATTCCCATCCCAGTTCATTTCCAACTCCATGGTGATGCCACTGCCTCCATCTTCAATGATAGAAACTCCTAAAAATAACATTGATTTAGGATTGTCATTTTGTATCATCTACAGAAAATAATGTGACAAAATATTACAATACACAGAAAACCGAATTCTACATTTGATCATATCCTAGCAAGAACTAGGGAACCTACACATGCACCACCATTTTGGCCATATGAACATGATGAAAACAAAGAAATCTCTGAAACAAGTCTCCAACAGAAGCTGTCAATCAGCTCACAATGGACCAGTAGAGCACAGCAAAAGCCAGATGAAATGCTGCACGCCTACAGCAACTAACCTATCAAGTAATCTCTAATTGCAAATGAACATAATCGAAGCACAATAGCAAATACCTAAATAATTGCATCCCAATTGCAAAAAGAGAAATTTACCAAACCAACCTGTAAATTGGGGCGCAACAGTACCAAGAGTAAACTTCGAAAATTTGAGAGATGACAATATAATCGGTCTATATTGCTCAAGGACAGGTTCCACTGAATCCTTTATCAGCCCAGAAGCTGCCTACACACACCAAAATTATAGATAAATTCATTTTCTCAGAACCAATTGAGAACAACCCGTAACTATGTCATATGCTATAAACTAGATAAGAAGTGAAACCCCATAAAAGCAAAATACCTGGTCAACATAAGGCCAGATCTTTGTAAGATGTTGATTAAGCCAATCCAACTGCAGAAATAAAAATAAAAATCAAATCAGAACCTCAATGACACATTGATAACATATACATGGACCAAAAAAAAGAAGAGTAAGAGTAAACAAGAGCTTAACTTCTGGCGCTGAGAGAAGACAACCCAAGAAGGGTAGTACTCAGCTGGCAAGATCTTTCTTGAATCCTCCACTGTCATTCTTGCAAAAGCAGCTATAGCTATTGCCTGAAATTATGATTAAACAAGAACCCAGAAACCAAATCAATACAAAGAAATCAAAAACACATAAAGATGCAAACTTCACAACAACTTAGCAAAAACCCAGAAACAAAAAACACAAAAAGATGCAAACTTTAATCAAAACAACTTAATTAACATCAAAGCAGGCCAACAAAGCTACTTACAAGCTCAGACCGAAGCTTGGATCTTGCATTCTCAGACTTTACAAAACCAACAATCAATGCTAGACCGACAGCAAGACCGATAATCAATCCAACAAAAAACGACATTCTGTGGTTTTTGATCAGTACACGGAGAAAAAGAAAGAATGTAAAAGGAGTAGTGTGTATGAATGATAACAGAAGAAGGGAGAAGTTTCCTTTCCCTTGTGCGCGCTTCTTGTTTTCGGGCTATGAAAGCGTTTGCTCACTACTTCTTTGTGTTTGTTTATTAGGGGTTGCTTTTGATGGTAGTTGGCTTTGGTGTTCGTTGTAATCAAAGTTTCTTTTTTCATATATTTTTTTGTTTTGGACCGGAGATGTTGATGTTTTTTTCTGCTTTTTAAGACGCAAGAAAGTAAGTGAAAGAGAAAAGGTCGTTTGCCGACAAAAAGCCGACGTTTTCTTTTTATTTTGTTCTGGTTTTTTTCGGACAGTGGATTGAGATAGATTGGATGTTTCTGATTTTTTTTATTTTTTTTCTCATGATGCTTCTGATCTCATTGATAAGATGGCAAATGGCAAGTCTGTTGGTTATCTGTGTGATTGACTAGTAATATTCGTTATCCTTGACATGATTAACTTATTGACCTTTTGAGATTTGTCTCCCGATAATAATAATAGATTTAGTAATTTAAAATGTAACTTTTCGTTAATATATATAAAAAGTCAATCATCTTGGTAACTATTCATTGATCATCTTCCCTATTAATTGATTTCAATTTTTGGTTGCCAATGTTCATAGGTTTATTGATTTAGTTTTTGGATTTTTTAGAAAAATATTATCCAAAAAAAAAAAAATCATTGTCAAGTTTGATTAGGTTGCGAGCTATGTCGGCGGATCTGATAACTATAGTTCAATGATAGTCTCGGATTTAATTATAGTGGAATAAGAATCACATTTGCTGCTGCAGGTCTGAACTTTATTCCATGGAAGTGACTGTGAGGTTGAGGATGATAGTTTGCATATGGTGTAAACATTGTCGTCCCTTTCAAGACCTGGGTTTCGAACCGTGTGTGTAACCTCTAGCTAGAGGATGATGACATATTTCCGTTTTAATTATAGCATGTTTGGAACAATTCACATGATTAAATTAATTATTGTATCTGAATAAAATATGCCAAAGCAAATTAGAGGGGAGAACTTTGATTTGCTACAATAATTATTTTTTAAATTAATATAGAAAAATAATAGGTAAAATTATTTTCATTATCTTATAGTTTAGTTATTTTTACACTTATTTTCTGCATTTTCAAAAATTACAGTTTATGTAACTAGTGAGTGTAAAATAAACTAAATTATAGGATAATTTAAGATGTAAATTGTTATATGCATATTAAAATTTAGGATATAAAATGTAATTTATATCAAAGTTTAGGATATAAAATATAATTTTCAAAAACATGGAGGGCAATTGTAAAAACGATGCTTGCATTTATATAGGTAATTGTGCTGTGCTGTGTCTTTCTGGGATGCTGCTACTTGTTGATCAGTGTCTGTACGTAGAATGTCTTAGTTGAAACTTGGTCATTGGCTATAATTACTGTTGGAATTTGCTTCATTAATTAACTTCAAATATCGAATTCTCAGAAGGAGGAGAAAAAAAAAGCATTGTTGATTTCCTTTTAATCGCTCGTTTCAGTCTGCTACGCATTGTCCATGTGAGCATTGCAGCTCTGGGTTTAACTCATTTAACTAATCTCAGTTTTTGGCTTATTTAACTACAGTTGAAGAATGTTGGACTTTATTTGGGTCTTCAAAAGCTTTAGCTTTTGTTCCTGTGATCCCACCTTGAAATCTCTCTTCTTGTGCAGGAACTATATCATGAGTTGAATGCTTTGGATAGATCCGAATTCGATCAAGATTATCAGAGAAAGCTTGATGAAGTGCAATCCCTAAATCTCCCTCAAAAGGGTTGGCATAGATGAACCTTTTTTTCTTTCATTTTTCATGTTATGGTGGTATGCGTGTCTATGATGCTCAGATGTTCACGCATTTGTGACTAGTAAGCAATATCTAAGGTGACAGTTACATTTTCCAAGATCAAGCTTTTGGATTTCCATGTCCAAGCTTTTTTATCAGCAAACAATGGTGATTTCCTTTAGTTTCCCAGATGTGAACCACAACGTTTTTCGTTTCTGTGTGGTATATGGTTATTTGTGGAGTAATGAGTTTTATCAGCAAACAATGGTGAATGCCATGGCAGAAGATACTGTTCTAAAGCACAATGACAAACTCGCGGTAGAACATATACAACAGGGTGGAATCAAGAGGATTTATGCAGGCAACTGATGGAACATATAATCTGAATTGCAGCATTAGTTTTTGAATATTTGAACATGTTAGTGAATCGTGCTCATGAAAGAACAATGTGATCCCCTTTCTATTTATATATTCTTCAAAATATTTTTTGTTACTTTCTAAAAATAATCAAGATTGATATTCAATTCATTTCCCCCGGTATTTCAAACAATCTAATTGAATTTAATTATATAATTTAATTTTTTATTTCAAATATAAAAATTATAATTGAGGAACTATTTTAATGCAATCAAGGATAAAAGTAAGAATAAATTAAGAGAAAAGGATTGAAATTGGCTAAATATTAAAAATCAGAAAGTGGATGGCCAAATTGGAAGAGTCGCCAACATTGAAGGACTATATTTAATGCAATGAGGGATGAATTGAAAGGAATAGGAGAAAAAGGTTGAGATTGGCCAAAAATAAAACAGATAAAGATCCAAGGACTTAAAGTGAAAAGCAGAAAAACTTGGAGGACCCTTTTAAAATAACCAAACTCTCCCTTAATTATAAATGACATCATTTAACAATTAAAAACAAAAATAGTAAGTGAAATGACGCTTTTCACTTTAAGTGAAACAGTTCATTTCACTCAAGAAGAAAGAAAGAAAAAATCTAGAAAAGGCCAGAACGACGTCATTGTGGTACATGGCACCACAACAATGCCTTCTTCCCCAGACCACTGTGGATGTTTGTTTCTTTCCTATTTTCTTCATTGTTCTGGCAGGACATTTGGCCTCTCGTTTATCTCACCCATGCCTCCCACTATGAACCTATGAAATACTGCAAAAATTGTGCGAAAAAAACAGCTCGAGCATCTAGACCAAAGTGTAAAACTATGGTGAAGGGTTTAGATTAACCGTAAAAAACCAATGGTCATGATCATGCTACCAAGAAAAGTTCCAAAACCTTCATAATTTCCTATAAATAGAGAGCAGAGCAAGAAACAAAGGCACCCCGAGCCAAAGACAGAAAATATCATGAGAGAAAGAAAGAGAAGAAACAAAAGTGTTTTGAGATAAAAACGAAGGTGTTTTGAGCCAGTAGATCGAAGAGGAAGAAAAATTAGAGAGACATAAAAAATTGAAACCTAGAGAGAGAGAGAGAGAAGTGACCAAAACCACCCTCAACCCGCGGCTCAACCGTCATCTCTGCTACTATTAGCCACCACTACAGCTCCTCCTTTCTTTGGAACCAACTTTAAGGTAAGCTTGATCCTTCTTTCTTCTATTTTCATCTTTCTCTATGGTTTTGAATGAACAGTTACTGTTTACTCTTTTTTTTTTTTTTTTTAATGGAATCACAATATATAGCATTAGATTCATTTAATAAAACTATGTTGCTGTATTTTCATGGTGTGAAAAAAAAATCATTTTTTAGAAATTGACAGCCTTTCATTCAAGCATTTTTTTATTTTATTTTATTTTATTTTTAAAGGCTTAGTAATAATATTATTTTCATTTTGTAAAACTATGTCGTTTTCTTTTTATGTAAACTTGTGTGTGGAAAAAATTATTTTCAAAAACTGATAACTTTTCAATCATGCATGCATTTCTTATTTTATGATATTTTTACTGGCTTTACAATAACTTTAGTTTCATTTTCCAAAATTGTGTTGTTATTTTTTTACCTAAAAATAAAATTTTTATTTTATAAAAAATTAATAAAATGAAACTAAAGTTACTGAAAATTAATAGGAAATCTATCTGTAACTTATTTTTATTCTAATTTGGTCACATGATTCATAAATAAAAATTAAAAAGAAATCAAAATGATTCTTAAGATCCAATATGAATATAAAGAAAAAACGAAAAAAATATTTCCTAGGCCTAAACCCATTGTTCCTTGTTTGTGAACAATAAATTTAAATCTATTAAGAAAAAACATAACTTGTTGAATAATTATATACATTGTATACATAGTTGTGTTTAATTTTTATGTAGCATTTAATTATTATCTGAATACACAAAAACATAAAAATATTTGGGATATAAAAAATATTTTTATTATTTTTTCTATTTTAAAATGATATAAAATCATTTAAAAATATATATACATCAAAAACAAATTTATTATATTTCTTCGTATTTATATCTTCAACTAAATATAATTTTATCTCCATTATTTTATTTTGTGATATTAACCAAACATAACTTAAAACCCCATTATTTTAAACCTCCAATAACCCAATTAAAAAATTGATACATCCTCATCTTTCTCGGATAAAAAAGAAAAAGAAAAAGAAAATCCGAAACTTCAAACAAATCACGATCATGAAGTCCCCAGACAGTAGTAAATAATGACAGTAGAGGTGGTTTTGGCCTCGGCTGATGTGATTGTTGTTCGCATGGTTGGTGTCTGGCAACTTGCTACGGTGACGATGCCCATCATCACCATCGACTGACGGCCATCGAAGCAAATCGGTGGGAAAATAACATGTTATTGGCTTAGGAATGAAGAACATAAATGACCATGTTGGAATAAACAGTTGGCTTACGAACAAAGAACATGCTTGGAGAGAGTAGCGATTGTTTGTAAAATTTGAGGTTAAATTCCACTCGGAGCCCACAAAGACACTGAAACTATGATCCATGCTGTTTCATTTGAGATGTTCTTTGAGTACAATTTGAGGCCCATGTATTTTGGACCTCCCAGCCTTTTTTCTTTTTTTCTAAACTGCTGGAGACGTTTGGGAAATGAGAGCCTGAGAGAGAAATAGACTCCTTTAACAAGAAAATTCCTGTCGACCATCTTCTGATTTTCTTTATAATTAGATAGAAATGAAATCCGGACTTTCGGCGCACCGAGTCCAAGTTGTCCAACTCTGTAAATCCAATGATATTCTACCTCTATAGCTTGAAAAAAATCTCAATATTTATATCTTAGCGTTTTCAGAAAGTTTTAGTGAATGCTTGTTTTTGCAACAGGTTTTCAAAAAAATTTAAATTTTTTTGACGTGATTTTTTTTTATTTTTTAGATCATTTTAATATGTTAACTGTTGATGTTAAAAATAAATTTTAAAAAATAATATATATATATATATATAAAAACAAAACTTTAAAAAGCAATCGATATTACAATATTAATAAAGCACTTGGAGAGTATTTTTTAAAATGATTTGCTAATATATGTTATAATTCAAAACTACAACGTTTAA
>Ga0307513_10001477_pt1 | contig 33800 bp, 42 predicted proteins | sample 15_EM_MG_FD_202174 | JGI IMG/M metagenome (GOLD analysis project Ga0307513, IMG submission 202174) | Populus trichocarpa ectomycorrhiza microbial communities from riparian zone in the Pacific Northwest, United States - 15_EM | ecosystem: Host-associated > Plants > Roots > Unclassified | place... | reverse complement strand
CTGCGGCGCTGCGGAGAGGATTTTGATTGGTCGATAAATGTGGTATTTCCGCAGCTCTTTTACATCAGGGGGTCAAGTGCGCACAGTACGTACCACGGGGGTCATAACCGACTTCTTCCGCAGCAAGCTCAAGTTTGCATGTTGACGTTCTTGACAGCTGTCTGCAGGACATTGTGGGTGCCCGATTTCATTGTGTCGTCTGCGTCTCGGTGGACATATGCTCGAATTGCGAATCTGTTGGGTTGCCCGGTAATCTGGATTCCTCGGATGGGGGGCACGACTCTTCACATATTATGATAAAGGTCCGTGGTTGGCTTCTCTGTTTTCGGGATTCACGGCCGACGGGACACCACAGATTCCTTATCCAGTCGAGCCTTCCAAGGTTCAGGAAGTAAGCCATCGGGCAATGACGCGTTGGAACGGGGGGGATGCAGAACACGTTGGAGTTAGCGGTCTGCATCCTGGAGTCCACCACGCCCACCACCTTCACCACTTTCGACCTAGATCCAGGAGGAGTTCCTTCGACGGGACTGTGCGTTTAAGTGATGTGGAGTCAATAGGTGGCCTGAATCATAGTATAAGGTGTGATTCGTGCTCGCAGGTACCGTTCTCCCCTTATCAACCCCGCCAGTTTTCGCGAGGAAACTAATTACCATTATGTCGAAGATGATTATCGGAACTCGATATCAGTGCGGCAATTGCCCTTCTATCCCGCATCCGTACAACCTAGTTTGTGGATTTATGTCTAGCTCCAATTCTGCTCCTCCCTAACCGTGAAACGCAGTGTCAATCGTGTGACGACAAGTCGTACATGGTTCATGACCCTACGCACATATTCTTTAAACTCCGTCGGCCAGTGGATCGTCGTGTCGAATCCTCCGAGCCCATCCTACCCGTTCTGTACGTTCGCCTCGTCACCTCGAAAGCTCTGCTCTTGTTTTGGGGATTAATTTTTGGTTCAGATACAAATACCGTGCTGCCTCCACCGGTATCTTGGACGCCCACGATCCCAAAGGTGCGATGTGCTGCTTGTTTTTTGTGCGGATTCTGAGCCAGCATCCAGCATACCTACGAAACGTCATACACGTGAACATCTTTTGTGACCTGTGCATGGACCAGATCCGAGGCCAATGGTTCCACTGTGTGTATTGTCCCAGGGATTTGTGCGACCACTGTGAGGAAGTGGACGAACACGACACGAGTCACTTCTCCATGGTCGCGAAAGCGCCGGTGTGTTCTTTCTTGTAACCACTCAGCCCTCGAACGAGTTTGAACGTATCGTTGTACTAGGTGGACATGACGAGATTCTACCATTTCACAGGGATGTCTGCGGAAGATGCTAGCGGTCCTCCCATCATGAAATATGCGGTGTATTACTCATAGTTAGTACTTCGCCGCGCGTGCTTTCTAGGCACCTGTAGTAGCACTGTTCATTGTAGAACACAACCAGCTGGCAGAAGACTCGAATCGCCGTGCGCCGGATGATCGATGGCCGATGATGCAATGATCCGGCGACGTCGGAGGGCGGCAAGTTGGCGACCAACCAATGTCATGGCTGGAAGCCATCCCCTTGCCCTTGGAACGAATCCCTCGTAACTCGCGTTAGTTTCCCGTCGGGACGTCCAGAGCAAGTATCCAACACCGGTCGCATTTCGCTCCAACGCAGGTTCACGTCGTAACGCAGTATCGGATGACTCCGCCCACACCCACCGTTCCCCGACTGACCGATGGGCGACGGCCGTCCATCCCAAAAAGGTGATGGTGGCGTTTCCTGACGCCCGGTATGCAAGTATGAGCTTTAGGACACCCGGTACACTGCTTCCGTCAGTTACAAATAACCTATTAACCCTGCCCGCAGGTCACCACCGTTCCCAAGGATATCCCCTACATCCCCCATGACCACAAATGTCAGAAGCGTTGCAAGTTCCAAATGACCCGTCAGTTTCTCTTCTTGACCGCCTAGCTATTGGACTGAACAGCTCCTTGTGTAGTGGCTCCCCCACATGGAAACGTCTAATCACCTGTCCCCCCACGACACACGAGTGGATCTCCCTGACCACGACCATCCTATCGAACCACGACGAGATTGAGGCGGTTAGCAACCTCTGTGGGGACGACGCCCAATCCTTCATCGACATAATGGACGAGGTACCTCACCAGACTCTCGCCCAAACGGCCCGCTGACTTTGACTCCAACCTTCGCATCCCGTTGATTAGGTATTGGATAGCCTGACGCCGCACCTCCGGAGGAAGTGTCTGAACATCTTGTGCAAGATCTGCGGCCATCAGTCCTTGCTTCCGAGATCACTTCAAATCCCACTTTGTCACGACCAATCAGATCCCGCGCTATACAGTGGTGGATATGCCGATGTATGGAAGGGTCAACATCAGGGTTACAGCGTCGCTGTCAAAGTTCTGAGAGTATACTCTACGAGTGACTTTCACAAAATCCAAAGCGTAGGCTGCAAATGCGCTGCGCAACGGTACATGTTAGTGGGCTGACGTTGACTCGTAGAGGTTCTGCAGGGAAGCTATAATGTGGAAAACACTTCACCATCCGAACGTGCTGCCGCTGCTGGGGGCGACGATGAGCAATTACAAATTCGCAATGACCTCGAAATGGATGGCAAATGGGAACATCAACGAATTCATTGAGGCCCATCCCGGGACAGATCGGTTTGAGCTTGTGGGTAGTAACTTTGCTGGTAACCTCGTGATTCACAATTACACAACTCGTATAGCTCGAAGGCGTTGTTAAAGGACTGATATATCTACATGACCAGGCGATGGTCCATGGGGATCTGAAAGGGGTGCGTCACTGAATACTAGAATTGCCGTCCTGTCTCCTCACTTGATTTGGTTTTGAAGGCCAATATATTGATCAACCAACATGGCCACGCGTGCCTAGCGGACTTCGGACTCCTCGTCATGGTCTCAGACAACACGAACCCTACATTCTCAAACTCGCTCACCATCGCCGGCACGACTAGATGGATGAGTCCGGAACTCCTGGATCCGGATCAGTTCGGCCTCAAGGGTACTCTGCCAACGAGGAAATCGGATTGTTACGCGTTGGGGATGGTGATATATGAAGTGCTCAGCGGCAATGTTCCCTTCGCCGCGTACGGGGTTGTTTCCGTCATCCAGAAGATCACCATAGGGGGGCGTCCAGAGAGACCTCAAGGGACCGAAGGAGCATGGTTTGTGGATTGCTTATGGGACACACTGCGACTTTGTTGGGCACATCAACCGGGCGGACGTCCAGCGATCCAGGACGTGCTTGAATGTCTGGAACGGGTTTCAAGGGCTCTGAAACCTCTCTCTAGCGCAGATGACAACGCGGACGACCTGCCATTAGCAGGCACGGATCCCGTGGCTCGCCATTCACCCCCCCTTGCTCGAATCGAGACGGAGGAGCCCCCGACAGGAGTTTTGGTCCCTTGCTGTGTGGATGGGCAGCCGTGCCACACATCTTCGTGTCCGAGGCGGGTAAGCACGATTCAGAACCCGGGAGATGTCACGGTTTACTCAGGTGATTTCTATTGCATTATCAGGGACAATCTGCATCGGTCCTGTCGATGCTTGCCGTCGAGGCGCTCGCCTTAAAAGCGGTATGTGCCTTGTGGCTGCACGCTGACTCTCGTAGAACCGCGGATCTTATTCATCCATTCAGAGCGAGTGGCAAGAAGGGGTTCCCCCAGAAATTCTCGCGTCGCTTCCCGGAAGTGAAGTCAAACGTCAAACGTACGGCATTCAATGTGGGGGAGATCGATTACTAAACTTTCGATATCTAGGTTCATCCATTACATCATCTCGACGGAACAGCAGTACATCAAAGACCTGAACTTTATTGAAGACGTGCGTTACGAACCATATGGCATATTAGGTGCCCACCAAACGGGGTGCTCACACTTTTTAGGTTTTCATCCGCCCTCTGCGCGATGCAAATCCTCCGGTCATCCAAGACGGCGTGCACGAATTCATCGATGAAGTGTTTGGCAATATCCTTGACTTGCGCGAATGTAACCAAAACCTCCTCGAGGCAATGCACGTTCGACAGCGAGAGCAGGGTGAGGTGATTTCGAGGGTTGGGGACATCTTCCTTAACGCGGCAACCGAGTTTCGATTGGCGTACCCAACGTACATGGGACGGTTGCCCGGGGCAGAGAGGAGATTGAAAGGGGATATGGAAACTAACTGTGATCTCAGAGTGCTCTTCGAGGTATGGACCTGATTACCTCGGCCGTGCTATCAACCGTCAGCGACTGACCTTCCTGCACTGCCCTAAAAGCAATGCGCACGCCATTCGGATAATGTAAGGAAGATTGGCCTCGAGTACTGGCTTTATCGCCCCTTGGAGTACCTACAGAAGTACCCCGCCATCTTTGAGGCCATCCGGACAGAGACGGCGGAAGGGAGCCCCGACGTTGATTTCTTGAAAGAGGCGATCGAGGTTATGAGGAACCTTCAGAGTACCGCCCAGCTGAGGATTTTCCAGACAGCCATGGGTGAGGGACCAACGGGAAAGTTCGGGTGGCATAGCTTGGTGCCTGAGGACGTGAGGAATGGGATTCCCGAACAGGCTTCTAAGCGCCAGGCGTGAGTGTTCTCCGTTCGTGATTAGGACTAAGGGTAAGACTTAGCCGTTTGTTTCGAACAGCGCCATCTTTGACCTTATAAAAGGAGAGATGGATTATGTCAAAGACCTGGAAAACATCGAACTCGTAAGTCAGAAGCGCACCAGCCGCGTTGTTGCTTAAGATAGTTTGCGATGCATTGTAGGTGTATGTTCAGCCACTACGTTCGGCAGATCCACCCATCATCCCTCGGGAACGATTGGACAGATTCATCCGAGATGTGTTCCACAACATCAGCGAGCTGCATACTCATCACAAGCGACTCCTGGATCGGCTCTTCGAGGTCCAGAGAGAGGAACATCCGATCATCAAGAGCGTCACCGCCGCGATGCACGATGCGGTTTTGAACTTTAGGGGCGCGTACTTGGACTATATTCCGAATTGCCCCATCGCGGAGTATCGGATTGACGATGAGATTCCAAATAACCCGCAGTTCAGGACTTTCGTCGACGTAGGTTTTCCTCCCCGCCATTGACTGTTGTTTTCCTCAAGCAGACTCTGTTTTGGGTTTTCAATTTGACTGGCTACTCTAGCAATGCGTACGTCACCCCGGTGCGCAGTGGCTTGACATAAAGAATTTCATCAACAAGCCTATCTCCCGTCTCCTACGTTACGAGTCGTTGTTGAAGTTCATTCTCGAGGGAACCCCCGCTGGACACGATGATCTCGATACAATTCCTGCAGTTTTGGACGTCATCAAGGGACTTGGAAAGGAGACTGAACCCGGGGTCGTGTCAGCCAAGCAAAAGGTCGAACTGTGGAGGTACAATACCAACTTAGTTTTCAAAGTTGGAGAGAACGTCGTACGCACTCGATGGACATGACTACGCCGAAGCGTCTAACATCCACTTAACATTCGATAGGACATGGGCTTACTAAACGAAAATCGATCGTTGATTCATACCGGCAGGTTCCTGAGGCCGCCCGATACCGGATTCGGGTGGAGTGGGTGGACGGAACTTGTCGTTTTGCTTTTTGATGACTACCGTAGGGGATTTGATATTCTGAATGTTTTCTCAGGTCCCGCTCACGAACCTCCTGATAGTTTTCATAACGAAACCCAAGGGTAAGCATGGAATCACGAAATACCAAGTATATCGGCGGGTAAGTCATGTTTACATCTCGTCGTACCACGAATGTCCTCACCAGTTGTATAGCCCATCCCCTTGGACCTTCTTACCCTGGTGACGTTCACGGATCCTCCGACCCAACGAGGTGGCAGGTTATTGCCATTCGGTGGTAATAAAAAAGTTACAGAGGGTCCGAACCCGGCCGTCAGTCCTCCCGGTGTGGGTGCGAGTCCCGACGCCGTCAACGACGCTCGAGCGGTATACCCTTGCACGATCCGCCACGATGATCGATTGGGAGGTCTGTTCACCTTGTACGCCGAGTCCTCCCAAGCACGGTTGGAGTGGAAGGCCAAATTAGAGGAAGCGATCGGGTTGAGGAGGGCTGTGCAAGAGTCGAACAAGGTATTTGAGATGGGTACGTTCTTTGATCCCACGCTCTTGGCGAACGCGGATCCGTCGTCGAATGATGGGAATCTCACGGGGAAGGTCACTTGCTCCGTTCCATTCAGTAAGCGATCTTGGATCTCCACAGTTGTCGATGCTGACGTTTCGGGGTTGCAGTCACCCCTGATGGCCGTGATATGGTGGCAATTGGATGCGCGGAAGGAGTGTGGATTGGGCATAAGTATGATACGCAGTGTATGAGTTTCTCCTGCTCCTATCGTGCCATTTCCTCACTCTAGACGTTCGTTTAGCGATGCAACGAGTGCTGCATCTGCGAATGGTCACTCAATGCGCCGTACTAGAAAATTTTGGCATCTTCCTTGTCCTTGCAGACAAGGTATGAGATCGGAACCTTGTGTTTCCTAGCATGTTGCTGATGATCCTGGTAGTCACTCTTCGCCTATTATATCGAAGCACTAGTGCCCTCATCACCTGGAGTGGCCAACGCTCCTGAGACACCTCAGAGACTCAGTGGGAACAAGGACGTGGAGTTCTTTACCGTTGGCAATCTCGGTGGCAGGACGTTGGTAATTTATATGAAGAAGAAAAATGTTGGCCCTTTCACAGTCCGAGAGGTTGACCCCAACTGACCTGGGATACCATGCAGCTCGGCAGCGTATTCCGAGTCCTCGAACCGGTTATTGAGAACATAAACGAGAAGGTGAAGGCCCAGCCTTCGATCGGGTCGAGGTTCGGTCTACGGTCTCAGTTCCGTGTTCATCGTGTAAGGCTTCACATTTCCCTCCACTCTCTGTGGTACCGAGCCTTTTATTTCCAGGACTTCTCCTTGCCCTTGGAATCACACGATGTGCTGTTTCTTAAGACAAGAATCGCAATCATGTGTAGCAAAGGTTTCGAAATCATGGATCCAGTAGGGTCAGTCACCTCTTCGCATGGAGGGTGGATGCCTTTATTGACTCCCACACAGTTTCAAGAGTGTTGCTATCCCGTGCAAGAAAGGTCCGCGATTGGTGAAACTTTCAAAGAGATGGGAGTCGTGTAGGCCTGTAGGTATGTTCAGGTCGAACGAAGACGAGTCCCTGCTCTGTTACGATGGTAAATCCTGGACATATTCCCTTGAAGCGAAACATGCCCATAGTTTTCACAGAGTTTGGGTTGTACGTCGACAAACACGGAGACCCGAGCCATATAGGTACGGTCGAGTGGGAAGGCAGAGCAGAGCGGGTCGCCTGGCATCCACCCTACATCCTCCTCTTCGGCAGCCGATTCGTTGAGATCCGCCACGTGAAGACCGGCCGCCTCGTCCAAATCATCCCCGGAAATGACATGCAATGCGTTTGGGATGACAGAAGCACGAACCACTCTCGAGCCGACTCTGAAGGTTCCCGGGACGAAATCATTTCCCAGGAACCCAGGGTGCATGGAGTGATGAATATGGAAGCTCCCCAACATGATAGGAGAGGGGTGATAACCCAACGCGTATTTGAGTTGGTCCCTTCGTTTCCGCTGCCTTTGCATGGGCCGTTGGCTCCCCCTTCGCACGCTTCATACTTGAATCATGATGTGAAGTGTGATTCGTGCTCGCAGGTATGGTTCTCCTTAGCATCCTCGTCAGTTTGTGTAAGGAAGCTGATTACTATTATGTCGAAGATGATTATCGGAACCCGATATCAGTGCGGCAATTGCCCTTCTATCCCGCATCCGTACAACCTGGTTTGTGGATTTATGCCTAGCTCCAAGTCTGCTCCTCCCTAACCGTGAAACGCAGTGTCAATCGTGTGACGACAAGCCGTACATGGTTCATGACCCTACGCACATATTCTTTAAACTCCGTCGGCCAGTGGATCGTCGTGTCGAATCTTCCGAGCCCATCCTACCCATTCTGTACGTTTACCTCATCTCCTCGAAGGTTCTGTTCATCTGTTGGGGATTAACTTTGGGTTCAGATACAAATGCCACGCTGCCTCCACCAGTACCTCGGATGACCACGATCCCGAAGGTGCGAGTGCCGCCTGCTCTCTGTACAGATTCTGAGCCAGCATTCAGCATACCCACGAAACGTCACACACGTGGGCGTCCTTTGTGACCTGTGCATGTACCAGATCCGAGGCCAGTGGTTCCACTGTGTGTATTGTGGCAGGGATTTGTGCGATCACTGTGAAGAGGTAGACCATGAACACGACACGACACATTTCCCGATGGTCGCGAAAGCGCCGGTGCGTTCTTTTTTGGAACTGTTCAGTCCTCGAACGGATTTGAACGTATCGTTGTACTAGGTGGACATGACGAGGTTCTACCATTTCGCAGGGCTGGATGCGAAAAATACCAGCGGTCCTCCTATCATGAAATATGCGGTGTATTACTCATAGTTGGTACTTCGCCGCGCGTGCTTTCTAGGCACTTGTAGTAGCACTGTTCACTGTAGAACACGACCAACTGGCAAGAAGGCTCGAATCGCCGTGCAGATGATCGATGACCGATGATGCAATGTGTGAGTCGGCGGGCGCGTGCGGGAAGCTCGATCGGTTTTGGCTGGTCGAGTTCGTCGCGACACGGGTTTCGACGACCACAGTAAGTTCACTCGAAGAAGAAAGGATATCGAACTCTGTTTGATGCTGTAGATTATGGTACATAGCTCTGCTTCATATACATAACCTACGAGTCCATGAAATCATCAAAGAAAAGACGAATAAAAGAAAGAACATATGATGTCGTATGTCGTTGGGTTCTGGACCCGCGTGATCGTGATATGGGGACCGGCAACCCTCTGCCAAAATTTGATCCCGCGCGTGATTTCCCACACACTCAAATCGTTCCATATTTTTATGAACTCTTTCACATTAGGATACCGCATGCAACAAACAGCTTAAAAACATATACCGTAAGGATACATGTCGGTCTTCAATTGCCTAACATGGTTTTAGAGAGGAGTTGCATCAAATGGCAGAAAACCGTGCCTTCTTTGGAACACCCCAAAACCCGGTGATCGAGACGAGTGAAGAAACCCCGTCTGGACAGGGGTGTACGGACACTTCTCTCTTCGACGGCGTCCACGCTGCTGCTATGTGTGAAGAATTACTCTGAAGCGCAACGCAGAGGACCCCGTCTCCCGTGGGAATGGATACACGATGGATCTGTTAGTCTACTCTTTGACCCGTTAGTGTGCTCTGCCCAGTTCATCCGATGTAACGTTCTTCCTTTCGCACTGGGTGCATATTCGCTCGGTACGTCTTTCTGGTCTCACTCACGTGCTACGTGTTTTTTGTAGTTACCATAGTCTCCGCTCCCCCACCTGTTATCAATACACTCTCAATTTTCATCCTGGGTTCCACCGTCGACCACTGTGGCAACGGGTCCAACTCCGAGTCGATCTCGGCTGTATCCCGGACATAAGGGGTAAAAAAAACACCTACCTCAGGTTTTCCGCACAATTCTCCATCAGCGTAGGATAAAATGTTGGGTGGGATGCTCAACAGTCTGAAGAGTGATGAGATTTGACATTTATAACGTCCCGGTAGTTAAGAAAGGGTATATATTTCGAAACCTTCGGGGTAAGCATTTTACGCGAAGTTTTGTCTTTCTAAGAAAATCATGTTAGGCATGGATGCAATATCGCGCTGCGTGTTATTCCCGTGCATCTAATCCGATGTTCCTACTTTGGAGGCGAACTGAAAGAGTTGAGAAGAGTCCTTGATCGCCCCCGCTGTGAGGCAATTTGAAATCATCACGCGTGACCAAGGCGGGTTGCCGGTCCCCACGTGATAGGTGAGTGGGTCCGGGCCTTACACAATGATCCGGCGATGTCGGAGGACGGCGCTTGAAGCTGCCGACTATGCAACCGACGCCATGACCGGAAATCACCCCCAGGCTTCCTCTTGGAATAAACCCCCCGTAACCCACGCACGAACTTCCCGTCGGGAGTATCCAACACCCTCCAACACAGTCTCGCCGGATGACTCCGCCCACATCCACCACTCCCGATTGACCGATGGGCGACGGCCGTCTATCCCAAAAGGCGATGGTGGTATTTCCTGACGGCCGGTATGCGAGTATGAACCTTCAAACGCCCGCTACACTGCTTACCATCAGCCTATTGACCCCGCCCGCAGGATATCGTCCCCCCTCCCCAAGGATATCCCCCATGACCACGCCCAATCCAGATGCTCATCGACCACAAATGTCAGAAGTGCTGCACGTTCTCGACGACCCGTCAGTTTCTCTTCTTGGCCGTCCATTCGCTGGACTGACCAGTTCCTTGTACAGTGACTCCCCCGCATGGAAACGTCTGATCACCTGTCCCCTTACGACACACGAGCGCATCTCCCTAATCACGACCATCTTATCGAACCGTGACGAGATTGAGGCGGTTGATCACCTCTACGAGAACGACGCTCAGTTCCTCGTCGACATAATATATGAGGTGCCTCTCCACAACCCTTCATCTCAAGACAGGCCCACTGATTTTGACTCCAACCTTCGCGTCCCTTTAATTAGATGCTGGACAGCCTGACGCCGCACCTCCGGAGGAAGGGTCTGAACATCTTGTGCAAGATCTGCGGCCGTCAGTCCTTGCTTCCGAGATCACTCCAAATCCCGCTTTGTCACAACCCATCAGATCCCGCGTTGTACAGTGGTGGGTATGCCGATGTGTGGAAGGGCCAACATCAAGGTTACAGCGTCGCTGTAAAAGTTCTGAGAGTATACTCTATGAGTGACTTTCATAAAATCCAAAGCGTAGGCTGCAGATGCACTGCGCAGCGGTGCATGTTGGTGAGCTAACGTTGACCAGTAGAGGTTCTGCAAGGAAGCCATAATGTGGAAAACGCTGCACCATCCGAACGTGCTGCCACTGTTGGGAGCGACGACGAGCAATTACAAATTCTCAATGACGTCGGAATGGATGGCAAATGGGAACATCAACGAATTCATTGAGGCCCATCCCGGGACAGATCGGTTTGAGCTTGTGGGTCGTAACTTTGCTGGCGACCTCGTGATTCACAATTACTCAACTCGTATAGCTCGAAGGCGTTGTTAAGGGACTGATATATCTGCATGACCAGGCGATGGTCCATGGGGATCTGAAAGGGGTGCGTCACTGAATACTAGAACTGCCGTCCTGTCTCCTCACTTGATTTGGTTTTGAAGGCCAATATATTGATCAGCCAACATGGCCACGCATGCCTAGCGGACTTCGGACTCCTCGTCATGGTCTCAGACAACACGAACCCTACATTCTCAAACTCGCTCACCATCGCCGGCACAACTAGATGGATGAGTCCGGAACTCCTCGATCCGGATCAGTTCGGCCTCAAGGCTACCCTGCCAACGAGGAAATCGGATTGCTACGCGTTGGGGATGGTGATATATGAAGTGCTCAGCGGCAATGTTCCCTTCGCCGCGTACGGGGTTGTTTCCGTCATCCAGAAGATCACCATAGGGGGGCGTCCAGAGAGGCCTCAAGGGACCGAAGGAGCATGGTTTGTGGATTGCTTATGGGACACACTGCGACTTTGTTGGGCACATCAACCGGACGGACGTCCAGCGATCCAGGACGTGCTTGAATGTCTGGAACGGGTTTCAAGGGCTCTGAAACCTCCCTCTAGCGCAGATGACAACGCGGACGACCTGCCATTAGCAGGCACGGATCCCGTGGCTCGCCATTCACCCCCCCTTGCTCGAATCGAGACGGAGGAGCCCCCGACAGGAGTTTTGGTCCCTTGTTGTGTGGATGGGCAGCCGTGCCACACATCTTCGTGTCCGAGGCGGGTAAGCACGATTCAGGACCCGGGAGATGTCACTGTTTACTCAGGTGATTTCTATTGCGTTATCAGGGACAATCCGCGTCAGTCCTGTCGATGCCTGCGGTCGAGGCATCGACCACAAGGGTGGTGCGTGCCATGTGGCTGCACGTTGTCTCCTGTGGAATGATGGATCTTATTTATCCATTCAGAGTGAGTGGCAAGAAGGGGTTCCCCCCGAAATCCTCGCGTCACATCCCGAAAGTGAAGTCACACGTCAAACGTACGATATTTAAATATGGGGAGACCTCCATACTAAACTCGCGATACCCAGGCTCATCCGTAACGTCATCTCGAAGGAACAGCAGTACATCAAGGGCCTGGACTTAATCGAAGATGTACGTTGCGAGCCATGGGGCGTATCGGGTACCGCCAAATGAGGCGCTCATACTTCTTCCAGGTTTTCATCCGCCCTTTGCGCAGTGCAAATCCTCCGGTCATTCAAGCCGGCGTGCACGAATTCATCGAGGAAGTATTCAGTAATGTCCTCGACCTGCGCGAATGTAACCAAACCCTCCTTGTGACAATGTATGTTCGGCGGCGAGAGCAGGGTGAGGTCATTTCGAGGATTGGGGACATCTTCCTTAATGCGGCAACCGAGTTCCGATTGGTATACCCCGTGTACATGGAGCGGTTGCCCGGGGCAGAGAAGAGATTAAAAGAGGAGATGGAAACTAACAGCGATCTCAGGGTGTTCTTCGAGGTATGGACCTGATTCCCTTGGATGTGCTACCGACAATTAATGACTGACCCTCCCACGCCACCCCGAAAGCAATGTGTGCGTCATCCGGACAACGTGGCCAAGGTGGATCTCGAGGAATGGCTCAACCGTCCTTCGGAGCATCTACAGACGTACCCTGCCGTCCTTGATGCCATCAGGACAGAGACGGCAGAGGGGAACCCCGACGTCGGTTTCCTGAAAGAAGCGACCGAGGCTATGAGGAACCTTCAGAGTATTCCCCAGTTGAGGATTTTCCAGAAGGCTATGGGCAAGGGACCCATAGGAAGGTTCAAGTGGCGCGACTTGGTGCCTGAGGATGTGAGGAATGGGGTCCCCGAACAAGTTGCTAACCGTCAGGGGTGAGTGTCCCCGTTCGTGATTAGGATTAAGAGTAAGACTTAGCCGTTTGTTTCAAATAGCGCCATCTTTGACCTTATAAAAGGAGAGATGGATTATGTTGAAGATCTGGAAAACATCGAACACGTACGTCGGAAGCGCACCAGCCGCATTGTTACTTAAAACGGTTTGCGGTGCATTGTAGATGTATGTCCAGCCACTACGTTCGGCAGATCCACCCATCATCCCTCGAGAACGATTGGATAAATTTATCCGAGATGTGTTCCACAACATCGGCGAGTTGCATACTCATCACAAGCGACTCCTGGATCGGCTCTTCGAGGTCCAGAGAGAGGAACATCCGGTCATCAAGAGCGTCACCGCCGTGATGCACGATGCGGTTTTGAACCTTAGGGGCGCGTACTTGGACTATATTCCGAATTACCCCATCGCGGAGTATCGGATTGACGATGAGATGGCAAATAACCCACAGTTCAAGGCTTTCGTTGACGTAAGTTTCCCTCCCCTCCAGCTGCAAACCGACTTTGTCCTGGGTTTTCAATCTTGACTGGTTTCCCCAGCAATGCGTACAACACCCCGATGCACACCGGTTGGACATGAAGAACTTCATCAGCAGACCTATCCCCTGTCTCTTGCGTTACGAGCTGTTATTGAAGAATATCCTCGAGGAGACCGCCACTGGACACGATGATCTCGACACAATTCCTGCAGTTTTGGACGTCATCAAGGGACTTGGAAAGGAGACTGAACCCGGAGTCGTGTCAGCCAAGCAAAAGGTCGAACTGTGGAGGTACAATACCAACTTGGTTTTCAAAGTTGGAGAGAACATCGTACGTATTTGACGGATGTATTACGCCGAAGCGTCAAACGTCAACTTGATATTCGATAGGACATGGACTTACTCAACGAGGATCGATCGTTGATTCACACCGGCAAGTTCCTGAGACAGCCTGATACCGGATTCGAATGGAATGGATGGACGGAACTTTTCGTTTTACTTTTCGATAACTACCGTAGGGGATTTGATGTTCTGGATGTTTTCTCAAACTCCGCTCACGAACCTCCCAATAGTTGTTATGACGAAACCCAAGGACAAGGATGTAACCACGAAATACCAAGTGTACCGGCGGGTAAGTCATATTTCCATCTTGTCGTACCACGAATGACCCCACCAGTCGTATAGCCCATCCCCTTGGACTTTCTTACCCTGGCGACGTTCACGGATCCTCCGACCCAACGAGGTGGCAGGTTATTGCCATTCGGTGGTAATAAAAAAGTTACAGAGGGTCCGAACCCGGCCGTCAGTCCTCCCGGTGTGGGTGCGAGTACCGACGCCGTCGACGACGCTCGAACGGTATACCCTTGTACTATTCACCACAATGGTCGAATGGGAGGTCTGTACACACTGTACGCCGAATCCTCCCAAGCGCGGTTGGAGTGGAAGGCCAAGTTGGAGGAAGCGATCGGGTTGAGGAAGGTCGTGCAGGAGTCGAATAAGGTGTTTGAGGTGGAAACTTTGAGTGTGGATACGTTCTTTGCTCCTACGCTCATGGCGAATGCCAGTCCGTCGTGGAATAATGATGGGAATTTCACGGGCAAGGTTACTTGTTCCGTTCCATTTAGTAAGCGGTCTTGGATTTCTACGGTTCTTGATGCTGACATTGCGGGGTTACAGCCACCCCTGACGGTCGTGGTCTGGTGGCAATTGGATGTGCGGAAGGAGTGTGGATTGGGTTCAGGCATGATTCAGGGTGTATGCGCTTCTCATGCTCTTCTAGCGCTACTTCCTCACTCTAGGCATTTGTTTAACGATGCGACGAAAACTCCACCTACGAATGGTCTCTCAATGCGCCATGCTCGAAGATTTCGGCATCTTCCTTGTACTTGCAGACAAGGTACGAGATCGGAACTTTGGGTTTCCCAACACGTCGCTGATGGTCCTCGTAGTCACTCTTCGCCTATCATATTGAAGCGCTTGTGCCCTCGTCACCCGGGGCGGCAAACGCTTCCCAGACACCTCAAAAGCTCAGTGGGAATAAGGCCGTGCAGTTCTTCACCGTCGGAAACCTTGGTGGCAGGACGTTGGTCATTTATATGAAGAAGAAGAATGTATGGACTTCCGGGATTCGGTAGGATTGACATCGACTGACCGGGGACACCTTGTAGCTTGACAGCGTATTCCGAGCCCTCGAACCAGTTATTGGAAAGATACACGAGAAGACGAAAGCCCAGCCTTCGATTGGGTCGAGGTTTGGTCTACAATCTCAGCGGTCACAGTGGTTCCGTGTTTATCGTGTAAGGCCTCACATTTCCCTCCACTCTCTGGGGTACCGAGCTTTTACTTTCAGCACTTCTCCTTGCCCTCGGACTCGTACGATGTGCTGTTTTCTAAGACAAGAATCATAATCATGTGTAGCAAAGGTTTCGAGGTCGTGGATCCGGTAGAGTCAGTCGGCTCTCCGCGTGGAGGGCGGATATCTTTATTGACACCCATGCAGTTCCAAGAGTGTTACTATCCCGTGCAAGGAAGACCCACGATTGGAGCCGCTTACAAAGAGATTGGAATCGTGTAAGCCTATGGGCATGTTCAGGTCGAACGAAGAAGAGTTCCTGCTCTGTTATGACGGTAAGTCCTGGGGATGTCCCCTCCCAGCGGAACGTGCTCATAATTTTCACAGAGTTTGGGTTGTATGTCGACAAACACACAGACCCGACCCATAGAGGTACGGTCGAGTGGGAAGGCAGAGCAGAGCGGGTTGCCTGGCATCCACCCTACATCCTCCTCTTCAACAGCCGATTCATTGAGATCCGCCACGTAGAGACCGGCCGCCTCGTGCAAACCATCCCCGGAAATAACATGCGATGCACCTGGGACGGGAGAGGCACGAATCACTCTCAAGCCGTCTCTGAAGGTTCTTGGGACAAAATCCTTTCCCAGGAACCCAGGGTACACGGGGTCATGGATATGGAAGCTCCTCAACCCGGCCTGAGAGGGGTGACGACTCAGCGTGTGTTTGAGTTGATCCCGACGGTCCCGTTGGTCCCCCATGGGTCGTTGGCTTCCGCTCTCTAACTTCAGCCTAGTCCACTCCCTCCCGTTCTGACCAACCACTATTGATACTCGTCTCGTATTTCACGGTCACTCGACATATTGCCTCCTAATTTCGCGTGGCCGTCCCGATTATTCCCGCAGTTCCAGATCAATATACACATCTACCAACCCCTCATGCCCTCTACCTCGATTGCTCGATATCCCTCGATTCACAGAACCACCAGTGACGGGAGTTCCTTCAAGGCCATGACTCCATAATACATGCATGAACCCCAACTTTGCCGACCGAAGTGATTGAATATACCGGATCCATCCTTCCCACTTTCCCCCCTGCGGCGACTAGAAGGGGAGAGCTAGTGAGCAAGTGAAGTCAATTCTAGGGTTCCGAGGTGTCACTGCCGGCCTCACGGATGCTATGTCGATATGTAAATGCCTGCTGAACGATGACGCGCAACCGAATGTTGCTCACCATCATTGTCCACATGCACGTCCATCGCACTGTACATCTGTGCGGAGTTTCTAATTGATCGATGAACTTGGTATTCCCGCGCCTCGTTTACACTAGGGTCGAGTGCGCGTAGTACGTGTCACGGAGGTCGTGTTTGGGTCCCTCCGTGAACTCGAAGCTTCGCGTTGACATTATCTTTGGCAGCTGCTTCCAGAACAGTGGGTGTCCGATTTCACAGTGCCGTCTGCGTTTGTTTCAGGACTTCGTGCGACCACTGTGAAGAATATTTTGGCGAGCGCGACACGACTCGTCCCTCCAGTCATCAAAGCGCCGGGACGTTCTATCTTAGAACCACCTGGCCCTAAAATGGATCCGAACCTGTCATCGTACGTGGACATGTCCAAGTTTTACCGTTTCATAGTAATGTCGGAGGGACGCCAGCGTCCCTGCCCCCTGAAGTTTCCGGTCTACTCGTAGGGACTTTGTTGCGAATGCTTTACGGACCGTCGTATTGCAAAACATAACCAACTGACACGATGTCTTTGACCTACAATACGGAAGATGGGGGAGGTGTTGCCGCTAACCCTTCTTAAACCCTACGATTTCGAGGTTGTCAGTTTTATTACCTCGTGTTTTCAAATTCGTTCAAGGCGAACAGACGCACCAAGTCTACGACGTTCATAAAAGAGGTCCGTTCGACTAGCTCCCAGGTTGACAATCTTGGGACAACCGTCCCGGTCCTTCTCCAGTCGCGTACATTCTGCGCAATAGTATGCGTCGGAGATACCTATTGTTTGGTACGATTAGCACAGGTTACATGCGCGTAAAGGGTTTGAATCGAACCTGGTGAACCGCAAATGATACAACGTCCTCCGTACGTGCCAAAGTTACATTCATCGCAGATTCGGACGAGAGTTTCTGGTCGGACGTATGAGTCGCATACTGGACTAAGTTGAGTGAAAGTCAGAACGAGAGAAGGGGATGTTTGATGGTTATACGGCACTTACCATTTCCCGTCGCATTTCTCGCAGAGTCGGCCGATGGCTGTGAGGAAGAATCAGGTTGCGTGTCAGAGAAGGCACTGGAGTACGAGACTGAGAGGCGCTGACCTATGCCAGGCTGACGCCTGCACATGATGAGATCTGGATGATGCTTCGACATGCTGGGAGGAGCGGAAGAGGCGCGATCGTGATTTGTCAGCTGATCGCTGGCATTTGGACACCTCCTTCGCCGTTCCTGGTTTCCCGCAATGCCCGTCGTGGCGGGGTGATTGGCTTGTTCGTTCGAGCGACCCGAGTGGGTGCCATTTGGCCGGCGAGGGTGTATGTTTGGGACGTTTCAGCGCGTGCCTCACTTCACGCTGTCCGACCCCTCCGCATTTCCTCCTCATGGCTCAAAACCTGCCGATTATACACGAAGTCCATGCAACGGCGACATTTAGGGAATAATTCTCGCCGACTACTCGGTAAGCAACCGATGCACCAGAAGCGTATGTGGCGTGTTCGAAGTCGTCCAACATGAGACGGCCTGGAGAACACGAGGTACGCGCGGGTAACTCACATGTCTCGATACCATCATTCATGGTGCTCCACCTACCACCTCACTTTGGGAACAAATTTGTCCCCAGATGGCCTCACTACGTACTGCTGTTGCGACTGTCAATTCCTCTACCAAGGGCCCGTTCTCGGTCCGGTTATAGAGGGACCGATGCTGGTTGGTGATGTCTCTGAGCGTGAGAATCAACGTCGGTCGTGGATGGTTTCCATTCTTCCCGCTCACCACCTAATCTGTCTGATTTTCTTTAGGCGACTGTCAGTCGTGACCATGCCAACTGTCTTCCCTTCGCAGGCGCAGAAGCGTTCACCTTCTGAGCGGAAGCTTACGCAATGGCCCATACCAAATACAGTGTCGGTCACCAGCAGTGTGCCTCCTTTATCGTGGTTTTCGACAAGATCGACATGGATGTAGAGGAGAAACGCTACTCTCGTAAACACGCCAATTACCATCAAACTTGACAGCGATCGGCAAATATCATGTGTCAGTGACTATCACAGCTGGGCGGGGAAGTCGAACGAGGATGACCGTGCTCCCCGCGCGGGACGCTGTACGCCCTAAGCTATCAATAACCCTCTTACGCCTGGGACTGATAATTTGGGAACTTAATGGACTGAAGTCGAGGAAGGTCGCGATCTCTAGCCAAGCAAACCTCAAACTATTAGTTTATAACATCCTATCTCCGTCCTGTCTGTTGGGGGCGGTGTGTACGATAGATTGAGCTGGGTCGCGACCGGGTGGTCTCCGTTGCGGGACGCACTCTGCTTCCTTGCCAGCTCCTCGACGGTAGAGGATCAGATCAGAGACGCCCAGGCTGGGTTGGCTCCGCGGAATTAGCACGAGCAGAACACGTTCCCTGAATCTGCGTTGGCGGGCGCGGGTCACGCCAGTCTTTTTTGGTTCCGTGTTCACGTCATCAGGTAACCCAGCAGTCGACGTCCGGGTCGCGATCGTGGCCGGAAAGCATCTCCTTTCCTCCCACCAGCATCGATGTTTTCCAACCGGGCTTGCTCGACATGCAGGTAAATATCTCCGTCCAGAAACGCCATTCAGGTCCGCGCACTAACTCGTTTTTGTTTGCAGAGCGAGGAAAGTGGTAAGAACTCCGCTCCGTCCCCGTTATCCGATCTGACCGCGGCGTACCGTTTTCAGAAATGTGTTCCCGGTGCTCGTCGCTGTGTAAGGTGCACGAACATGGGGATTCAGGATTGCGTCTACGACCTCACTACAAAGAAGAGGGGTTCCGGAAAGACCCTCGGAATGGGCGAGGCGTGTCAATTTTGTCGGTCAGTAAGGACCGATATGCACCATGGAAAACCCGCTGACATCCGGGCCCCCCCCCTCCGTGACCCGACCAGAATAAAAAAGAAGGTGAGCGGACAACCCCCGCCTCCCTCTCCGGGTCTCCGGATCGACTCAACCTTTGATCCTGGGGCAGAAATGTGACGCTAAACGTCCACTGTGCACAACCTGCCTCCTGTCCAGGAATCGTCCAGAGTGTGTCTACGATGATGAAGCATATCCAGAGCCAGCGAGCGCAATTCGATCTCCCTCGCGCGGTACCTATGGTCATCCACCAGAACAACTCGGAGCTACAGACCAGGACCAGGTTTCTACCATCACATCTGCCCATGCACCGACTGACGGTACGTTTACTGATGCGCCACCGCCCGCCGAATCAAAGCTAATAAGTATATTCCACCTTCAATCACCTAAATAGTGAGTTGCAGTTCATCTACCCAGCAAGTGTTCGAGGCAGACCGAGTTCCACAGGGACAATCGGATCTCGTCCTTGCTCGTAGAAGTTCATTCGAACAACCAACCTCCTCGGATACATGCTCGCCTATCTCCATCATCTCGCCCTTCTTACACTCATCGATCCCTCCCGAACCGTGGATACCGCTCTCATTTCTGGGAGGGGAGAAGTTACAGGTTCAGATTTCCGACATGGCTGCCACAGACCTGGACATGAAATCGTGCGTGTTGGAATAGGAGTCCATTCGTCGCGAACTCACCCCCAGATATTAGCCGGGTGTGGACTGTTATTCGACTACGAAAGTTAGGGACCCAGCTCAGCCACACAAAAATGAATGCGTTGCTTCGCGGAGACCAGTCCGGTACTGTTTTGAACCGCGCCTTTGTATGCGGCGCCCATGTCCTCGGAATGATGCCTTCTGCCGGTACAGATGTCACGCCCGCCATGGTTCTACTGCAGGCAAGACGGCTACAAACGGGGTGGGAGTCGCTTGTCGAGGTCTTCAGAGGGGATGATTATAGGCTCAATATTCAAATGGCGGCTTTCGTCGCTTCAGGTTTTCTCTACATCAGTATGCCGCAATCGGCTCTTTTCTATATCCAGAAGGGTTGCGATATTATCAAAGCGGGGAACGTGCGATTCACTCCGGCCTGTGGACACCCACCGGAGTTCTCGGATGACCTCCACGAAATGTTAGCGGCTCTCTCCCAAATCATATATTGGTCAAACTACATGTTTCTGATGTGTGGTGGGCCCGAACCTCATATGACCGCCAAACTCGAGAAGGAATTTCGACGGGAGCTTCCAGTCAGTAATATCTTTCACACACCCCTTGCGCGCCGAGCTAATTTTTCACCGCAGGACATTTATCCAGTTCTGTTTGATATCTGTCCTCTAACGATGCGGACACACGGTATCTTGCTTGTCAGGGATGCGATTCTGCTCCTTGGCATTCTCCCAGATGATGGTGACCGTTACGTCTTCGTCTTTTCAACTCGTTCCAGCTGACGTTTATCATTTCGCCGGCTACAGATGCCGAACTTCATTCCTGGAAGTTGTCGTGCGATCGGACTCTAGCATCGCTCGAGAATTACTCTCGGGTCCTGCTCAACAACATTACAAGGTTTCGTGAAGTTGGCGACACAAGTGGGGCAGATATAATTAGCAGTAGTTGCATTGCCTGCCTGGCGCAGCTCGCTGTCCTGTGCGACGTTGCTTATCGGATGGATTTCGTTCCGGGGTCTGGGATGTGCGGCCTCTGCGATTTGGCGTTGGAGAAACTTGGGATGCTCACATCCGGGTTTCACCCCGACGAGTACACGCATCTTGATTTATTGCTCGGGGTGCGTCCGTTCTTTTGTTACCTCCCGACGACGATAACTGAAATAGGAGACCGGACCAGTACTCCTGGAAGGAGTCCCTGTCGGTCTGCGATGCCCGTATACGAAGCCTCCCCCCAGAAGAAAGCGGATCGTTACGGTCTTGCAAGAAGATCATCGAAGAAGCGTGTTCTGATTTTCGAACTGGGCTCCCGAATTATGAGCCGCCAATGATATTCTCTTTGGCCTTGTCCGTGGACGGTACCACGAAGGATTCGAAGTATCCGAACTTGATGGAGGGCGAAGCGAGAAAGCAGTATGGGTTGTGAAAGCGACCTTGGGATCCGGGTCTTTCGGTCATCCCCGATCTTTCCATAGGCTATTGGTCGATTTGGGTCGTTTTTTCTTCTTCCTTCGATCGCGTACGAATCCGTTATCTACCAGTACGCGGCGTTTAATTTGTTTTTGGGTTTGTTTGCTAGTGGGGGTGATCTCCATCACTTTTCCGCACCGTAATAGAGAACCCGCTATACGTGGGTCCCGGGGATTTGTATCGTCACCCATCCGAAGGTTCCTTTTGCCCCAATAGGAGGAAACACAATGCGCGACCCTATCTTGGCGTTCGACAGGGACGACTGGCAGTCGTTACGGTTCAGCTCGGAGTCATCAACCTGCTCGCGACGACCAAACGAACAGACTGTCCACTAACAAAACATTACTATAGGGTACATAAAACACGGTTAAAGTAATGAATAAGTTATTCCTTCTTCCACAACACGTATTCCTCGAGCGTATCCAACGCCTCGCCAGGTTTCATCGACCGTAACCTCTCCCACCCCAATACCCCCGCATTCATGATCCAAATCGGTCTCATTCCCCGTTCGATCGGTGCCTGATACCGCGTCGCCAACTGATATGCGTTTTCACACTGTTGCGCCACCCAATGGGTCTTGATCGCCGGCTGAATATCCGCTTGTTCCTCGTAATCGACAAAGACGACGCCCCTTTCGATACCGCGTTTCGAGGTGAAACCTTTCTTCCTGTGCCAACCGCACGCGACGAGTAAGCTCTCGAGTTGAGAGACCTCGTTCAACCTTGGGACGAGTTGAAGGGAAGAAGGGCGATGCGATGGTTCGGTGACGTGAACGTCGCGAGCGAACCAGACCACGCTAGTGGACATCAATTTTCCGACCGCGGTATCGATGAACAAGAGTTGCTGTGGTTCGAGAACGAAAGAGGAAAAGCGTGCCACGGCCTTCTTGCTGTCTTCCAGTTTCGGTTGTGAGAATCGCCCGGTGAAAATGATGTCTTTCTTTGTATCGCCGTCATCCGGGATTGGAGCTAGCGACTTCCCGTCTTCGTTGACCGACTCGGAAAACTTCGGTGACCGTTGTAGAATTGCAGATGACGAAGGGCGGCTCGAGTAAAACTTGTCCGCACCATGGTACGTCGCGATCTTGTCCGAGTTGTTGGGGCGGTCCAACGACAATCCAGGGCCAGATTTCCCTGGCGGAAATGGCGCGGGGATACCAAAAATCAGAGCTGACGAACAAGCTTTTCGATGACCAGGTTCGAAGTCATCCTCTAACGTCTTCTCGTATGCCACCGGATTTGTCCTCGTCGACTCGGTATTGCGCTCCTCGATAACGACGGTCGGATCTCGAACCACCGCATCAGGTTTCTGGGGAGGCAAGATTTGCAGGGTCGAAGTGGCCCTGATCAATCTCGCTTTGATCGCATCAACCGACATATCGCCTCTGCGAGTCTTGGATCGTGGAGGGTCGCGCGCTAAGCGCGGTTCTTCCATGAAAGTCGTCTCGTCGGGGCTCCAGGTCTCAGAAGGTTTTGAGTTACAAGAGGAGGGACCCGGAACCTTCTGCACGGGGGGTGACAATCCCATGCGGATAACTTTCTTTGGGGGAGGGCGCACATTCTCCTCTTCCCCTCGCTTCCTCTTCGCCCCAGAAAACGCATCCTTGGTGGTGGGAGAACTCATGGGAAGCGGCACATGTTTGATGGGACCATTGGAGACGGGGGTAGGCAAAGACTTTCCTGCCATGTGGTCCAGGCCGGTTTTGGGAAAGCTGGGAGTGGGTTTCGATTGGGAGACGAGCGGGGTAGTTCGTCCGGTCGCGACATCGACCTTCGGGGATAAATCGCAGGGTACAATTTGCGTGTCTGCGTTAGTTTGAAGACCCATACGTTTTCGACGTGGTGTGGTTGTCGGGGGAGAAAGTGGAGGGGGTAGCGACGGGATACTGAAAGGATTATTGATCTCCAAGCCAACACGGTCTCCCGTTTGACAACCGCCCTCGTCGACAAAGGGATCCCAGTTGTTATCCGAACATCCCTTTGAGTCTATTAACCCTCCTCCCTTTCCAAACTCTCCATGCCCGAGTCGATCGAAACCCGGATCATCCAAAGGTGACTTCGGAGGTGTCGTAGGATCAGTAAGGGCGACGTTTGTCATGGACGCCAACGGAGCGAGACGCCGAGACGGCCTCGGCGTTACGGATGGAACGAGAGATGCAGGCCCACGCTGCTGAGCGAGTACAGCCCGGGGGCTCCCTTCAACACCCCGGTCTACATTTTCCAGGTAGGTTGACTCGCGGTGGTGTAGGCGCCTATCACCGAGATGTTGGCTGGAGTCGGCGGTCCTCTTTCGTTTCCTGCTATTGCGGTCTTTACTTTTATGGCCGCCATCACGATGGCCTCCTTCTACCCTTTCCAAATCCGCGAGAATGGCTTCTTCACGTTGCTCCCTTCGGAGTGGGTGTTTGACTCCCGGTGATGCCACTTTCCCGAATAGGTTTTTGCACCAATCATCCGCCTCCTTGCCCGGTCGCTCTCTGCCAACGGTCTCCCGTGCGATACGTTGAAAGTCTTCCAAGGATATGCATTCTCGCCACGTACGGTCACGTCTACGGTAAGCTTTTGTCATTCGTGGAAACCGAAGTTCGTAGTACTGGTTCGAACGAAACGTTTCGCGGTCAGCAAGAGACGGGTGGACGGAAAGCAAACATACCTTTCCTCCGGGTGCTTTCGTGAACCCCGCACCAAATACCTCGGTCAAAACCAACGAGTCCTTAAGTAAGATAACGGAGGGTTTAGGTTGCGACTGGCCAATAAAGAGGCTCATATCATAACCCAGTTGGTGAGGATTCCTACGATATTCGCCATATGTCATCGAGTCCGAGCTCTTAATTAAAAAGTTCAAATCTTCCAGCTGGTCGCGACTCAGCCCATACGAGGTACTGAAGAATGCTCTGAACGACGGGGTTGTATTCGGCTGTAAGAAGAATCAATGTCAATAGCGCGGTAGCGCGAGGAAAGCTTTACGTTTTCTCTTAAGGCACCCGCGTTGGTCAACACCCCCAGATGAAAGGTAGTGAACGCGGAAGGTGGAACTACCCACGAATTAGTCTGAGAACCTCGCGTTGGAACGTTTCGTTCACGTACCTCGCAATTCTCGACCGCGATCCTTTTCCCAACATGCGCCGACAATAACAAGGTCCACGCAATCGCCGAGCCCAGGGATGTAGTCCTTCTTTAACTTCGGGTGAAGGTCGTTGTCAAGTGGAAATATCAAAACAGTGTTGTATGCGCACCTTGACCCACGGCGACTTGATATACGCGCCTTCATTAGCCTTCAAAACGAGTCCCTCTTGATGATCCGCCAAGGCTTGAGCGAGAACGGATTTCAATTTAGTACTTGCAGCATCAACACCTTTGGTGAGGTTGATGGGTGACCTCTCCGCCAGCAGGGAAAAACCGGGGATGGGAAGGACAACGGATTCCATGATTTTCCTTCGTTGGTAATATGGTAGGTTGGTCAAGGGACGAGAGTCGAGTAGAAGAACGTCGAAGAATACGAGCGCCAGGTTTCGAGTCCCCCCATCCGAAGCATCGGATCTCAAAGAACACTGCGAACTACGGATGGTGTTCACGAGTTTAGCCGCTAATTCAAGATGCTTTCCCAGGCTGGGGACTCACACGACCGGTGTCTCTTCGAGCGCCTTACGGACTTTGTGCCTTGGACCGACTGCGGTGCTCTCGACGAGACTTCGGATTCTCCAGAACTCTGGAGAACAACTTAACACAGGAGATATGTAAGAACCAAGGGGATGGGTTACCGTCGATGCTTCCGGTGGTATTACAAAAGGCTACCATTTCAGCCTCGAGTATCACGTTGCTCGTAACGGAAGGCATTCCGTTTCTTGCACTCAAAGGAACAACGGAACCCGGGAGACCCAGAGCGTTCAAGATGACCCTTAACGTCGTCAGTATCAGCAGAGTTTGCAGAGTTCTCCCTTGTAAAACCGGCTCACTGATGAACAGCGTGTCGGTCGTTCGTTGATTCCCTCTTGCTCTTACTGAAGATTCTTAACTCCACGAATCCCGTCTCTTGGTCGACCTTAACATGAATCTGGGCTCGTTCACCGTCGTACTTGGTCTCGGCCCAGACCAGTTGAGAGTCGGGGAAAAGTTTCAACGCTCGAGCGCACCCTGTACCCTTGACGGTCTTCGGAATCTAGAAGTGCACAGGGCGCCCAGGTTACCACAAATCCGTTCGATTCCGATGAAAACAGTGCAGGCAGTTTGCTTACCTGAAGGGGATTCCCGACAAGCATCGGGTCGCGATCATTGGACAAGGCTACTTCAAAGCTTGACACGACTCGCCATCTCGAAAGGGTGTTTAATGTGGGGTCCCAGACCTTTAAAGCATCAGCCACATCAAGGTGGATGACCGAGTTACTCTTCTGTTGTTTGAGTGCCGCCGTATAATGGGTCTCATTGGATGGGTATAGTACTGGTCGGAGGTCTTTCAGAATTATTTGGGTCAAAAACGACGCTTCCGTGGACGACAAAGATGAATACAATAGCTTGAGTATCTCAAGCCTAGAATTTGGCAGGTCCGGGTCCCTTTGGATGCTTGAATGGGAGAAGGAGGAAAGTGACGCGAGTTGCGTCAACAGCCGATTGAGTTGGGGTATATCCAGGCCAGTGTCCCGTTCGTTCGCCTGTTTCAAGTCATTGAGTTCACATCAATAACGGTTCTGGACGATGCACTCACACCGGCCGAAGCTTCCAGGACGGTCCTCACTTCAGCTCCTAAACACCCCGATGACCCGTCCGCGCCCCAGCGCCCCAAGCACGACCCTCTCCCATTGGAACCCTTCGAAAATCCAAACACACGGGCCAGCTGTCGCGCCAATCTTGTTTCTTGCATATCGTACCGGCGACTCACATCCATCTCCGGAAATAACAGTTGAAAAATAGCAATCGATGAATCCTCTATGGCCTTGTGCTCGAACGTCCTCCGCAGGTATGCGACCCATCGCGAAAAGACACGTAGCGCAGGGTAATCCTTGTCCTTAGCTTTTGAAGTACCGGAATCGGTGAGTTTTGAGTCTCGCGTTTTCGTGGCGACTTTGGAAATATCCGAGAGCAAGGAAACGAAACTAGAAGAATTAGGCGTGTCAGGGGGTAGGGTATCCTGATCCTGTTGTAGTGGCTTCAGGGCTTACAACGAGAAAGGGATCGATTTGGATAGTTTCCGCGATTCCGACGTGCTTTCCATCGTTATCAACAAGAAATTGGCATGACCTGTGTGCCCCGCAAAAATCGTTCAAGAGAGAGATCACAGACGAAAGAAGGTGCGGTAGAGGATCGGGGCCAGTGCGAGTAAGAAGACAAGTCAAGCCAAGACCCGGAACGACGCGAGTCGCGTCTGATGGTAATTAGTCCTCGACGCGCCATGGGGCTATCCCGATCGTGATGATAACAACGAGGCGGCCATTGTATTCTCTCACCCTCATGGACAAATTGGGACGGGGTAATCATTACAGCCGCACCATGATTCCCGAAACAAAATTCCCCGCCTCACAAGGCCCAAAGTATACCGAAATCTGTCGTTGGTCTCTCTGAGGGGTCGTGCGCTTACGGTATCTGGGCGTTTACTAGCGTCTACAACCGCGATACACCAGATATATCGATGAAGAATGGCCGAGCTACTCGGTATATGGGGTGTGGCCGACTAGCGGAAGCGCCCGGGACAGGGGCTATCGTCGAGAAGCCATCCAATAAAGAAACGGTTTTTGTATGTCGAGACATCTATCATTCAATGACTTGCACGGAAACCGGGATACTAGCGTTTTTCTCGCAGTATTGTCGGTGAGGTCGACGCTAATACCACATCGCAGCACAAAACACACGCCCCACGACACGGATTTTAGCCACCGAGCACTGCAAAGTGGAAACTCGAGCCAACGGGTTGTCCTCCAGAGTCCAAGAAGGCCTCTGAGCACAACCTACCCCCGCCACCACGTCATACGCAAAGATCCACGACGCATCACCGGCGCGAAACGTGGGTCACCAATGACCGTACAAACCAAAAGCAAGGGAGAAAACCAGATATGCCGTCCCGACCGAGGTTAGTGTACAAACTGACCGATGTCAAGATGCCGGGACGCCGGACTCCAATACAACCGAAAGTCGGGGTCGCATCCTGTGGAAAACCGTCTATCAAAAGCATAGCCGGAGATGTAGAACCTAGGGTACAGAAGAGTACTGCGTCCGTGACCAGGAGGAGGATGTGAATGGGGGAACAGTTAAACACCGTATCCTACAACAGAACTCTGGCTCGCTTGCTGACGGGAATCCCTCCCATCGCTCCGCTCACCATACGCATCTAGTTGAACCGTTTCAGCTCCGTCTGTCCGTTCCCCAGGAGCAGCCTCAAACGTGAGACTGATTGACATCGATGGTGGTGTATCTCTCGGTAACGCAGCTCGTCTGAGGTTCAGTATGACCCGGCAACAGACGATACTGTGCACCACTCGAAGAGGGACAGTCATGAGCATATGTAATTGAGGCTGTATGGAAAAGAATGGTTATCGGATTCCGGGTCGGGGAGTTGCGGGAATCCTGCTTACCGGTCCCAGCGCCTTAATAAGAATAATAGAGAACGATACAGCTGTATCCAACCGTTTAGTATTGAAACCACTAATCGAAGGACGCCTTGCCGGATAACACCAAGAAGAAGGCGACACCTGACAGGCGTGTGATCAATACGTTCTTGGTGAGAAAGAGTTGGTAAGCGACCCACTGTCCCGGTACAACACCTTCAGCAGTGGGGTGCCTAAGGGAACTAGTACGGAGATTGAGCGCCACGACAGAATGAAGGGCGAGTGGACATACGACCGCCGAGTGCACTCTTGATGGTCAAAACGGTGAGGGCTGCGATCTGGATCAGTTGGCACGTGACAGCATGAACGGCGAAATCGTAACCAAGTTCAAAAAGGAGGAACACCAGAAATTTGAAAGGGAAACTTCTCCCGGTATCTTCCACATAATAACACCCAACGGACAAGGCATTGGGTGGCGGGGAAACTGACCGGATAGCATCAGTCAGGTATATCGGCCATTCAAGCCTAAAGGCTACTCACAGGGTACCGCCCGGAGCTCATTCCAGATACTTACTGACCCGGCGATTGCCAGTACCTACGCATACGGTGAGCCACACAATCCCACAAGTTTGTCCCGGGGACGAACCACAAAAGCAACAGATAGAGGAACGGTGAGAAGCTTCGACCTGGGGTATATCGCGATTGTTCTTAACAGGAAGATGGCTGGCAACGACCAAGGTATAAGTGGAGATGACAGCACGCGCTACGTCCATGCCTGACATTCTGAGGTGATAACTCCGAAGTAGCTGTTCCCTGTGACAAAACCGATGGATGTTAGATATGGACGAGCTCTGGGAATAGCACCTCTCTCTTACAGACAGTGAACTTATAGAGGGTGAGACACGTCTGAAGTGTTTTTGTTAGTCGGCATGCAGTAACCATTGCGGTGTTGTACCAACGTCATAATCGATCGTGCCATATGGAGCGGTGTCTACTACAAACAACGGAATGCCAGTCAGCGTTCCCTCTCATCCAACGATGAACAAGGGTAGATTCTGACTCACGGACGATTGTTATAGGTACACTAAGGAATACTCCATACCTAGATATGAGATAGAGTATCTTGGGTATACTCCATTTACTCCGCCAGACGTGTTCGACTTCGTGATCGAGGAGTATCAGCCACTCGTGTACCTAGTAATCGACGTTCATTCAAGACGGGTCGATTGTGGGCGGTTGGGGTACTGCCTCCGACGCCACAAATGCACGGAACGAAAGGGGCTTACCGAGATTACCAGCATAGAGACTTGGGGAGATTATCGATGAAAGGATGAGAGCGTTGAACGCGGGACCAAGGTTGGGACTTACGATGGAGGTACTGTGGAATTTAAAGGGGTTTTGGTGAGCGCCGCAGGATGTCAGTTTAGGCGTTGACGTAGGTGGGAACGTAGTGGGGGGGGGGGGCACTCACGGCAACGCCTTGCGACCGAGAAGCAATCGCGACAACCTCAGGATCTGTGATACTCGCCATCTAATCCAGTCGTAGGAAGCAGGAGAGTAAGGAGGTGGGGGGAGTGGTCTTATCCCATTCTGCCCAGGTGCTCAGACCTAATGAATAGGCAGAGAAATACTCCGTTGGAATTGGGCGTGTAAACCTGCAAAGGATACGGCCTGGGTAGTCCATCAGGGTCGCACCGAGAAGGTCAATGTGGTAATACAGTAGCCGCAGCCGCTGAATAAGATTATCGAGCTCACCTTTCATATCACTATACGCATCGTTAGGTGGTATCAGTTGGTGGTGATGATTGATAAAAGATAAAGCCCGAAGCTTTATCAGCGGTCGATTCCTCCGGAGTGCCAGGAACGCATCCGACGATTCCCTCGTGACGCTCTGTAACACCTTGGTGAATCGACGAATGGTTGCCTCCTGGCCGCGGGTCGTCAGAGGGTTCGCGAAAAGGTGGCAGTGACAGTCACGTGCCTCACAAGACCTTGAGGCAATTTGCATTAGAGTGTTTCAGAACTCTCTTTGTGCCGCAAGCTGCACATCAATATGTGGCTCCACCCGGACCCGGTGGGCTTGGCCAGGACTGCACAGAGTGTACTAGCGGCGATATACCTACCTCCACCTCAAAATCCCGAGTTCCACTTTGCGCTCGTCATCAAAACTCAGGGAAAAGCCCGGATATACAGTGATCGAGTGGTCGTTGAATCAAGTTTACGACAAGGGGCCACTGGGCCGGCAACCTGGAAGATTTCGGCCCAGATTTTTCGTCGCCCCTTGTATCCGTACCCAAAAACAATATCTATATCGTAGAATTACATTCTTTCCTTTTGTTGCACTACGGCAAGACATCCGCGCATTGGCCAAAAATCAAGCGACGTGAACGACGCTGAGCTACCATATTTGGAAGTGATCGTCACATGTGTCACGAAAATTTCCCACACACAACAGTCACTCGCCTCTCATCTACAGCTCGTTAGACGTCTATGAGATCCCTGTTGTTGCCCTCCTGCTCCTCTTCCCCACCACCACTACTCCCGCCGCTTCGCATTTCTTGAATTTTGTGCGCCTGAGGAGATGTGTGCTCAGTGGATGTCGGCAGGGGTGTGACATCGAACGTCACACACTGTCTCACGTAGGTTTGTCTCCAGTTCGCGCCCGCGGCGAATCCAGTTGTAGGGCAGCGAGAACACACCCCCGCAGGTCCTTATTTTTTTATTGTACTTCTGTTGTCAACTATAATACACCACCGGGATATCTAGTTATTTAATGGATTCCATCTTGCACAATAAAATCGTGTGTAATTTGATCTTGTGTGATTTTCGAGATAAATGGGCAATAGTTCGGTAACCGGAAAGTATTTTTCGGGGAGCTGCTCGCACAACCTCCCGGATGTGCAGAACATTCGGCTACTCAAATATTCAGACGAAACCCGACGTTTGTGGTGCTCGAAAGTCAAATCATTCAAGGAACCCTACTCGTTCAAGGACCACTCGATCACTGTACTGCCCTGCTGAGGTCAGTGTACGAACTGTCCGATGTCACGATGCCGGGACGCTGGACTCCAATGCAACCAGAAGTTGGGGCCGTATCCTGTGGAAAATGGACTATCAAAAGCATAGCCGAAGATGTAGAACCTAGGCTACAGAGGAATACTACGTTCGTGACCAGAAGGAGGATGTGAAGTGGGGAAATCGCGACTATTGAGGAAAGTGACAATGATTGGGAAAACTATTAACTATCGTATCCCGCAACAGAACTCTGGCTCGCTTGCTGACGGGAATCCCTCCCATCGCTCCGCTCACCATACGCATCTAGTTGAATCGTTTCAGCCCCGTATGTCCGTTCCCCAGGGGCAGCCTCAAACGTGAGACTGATTGACATCGACGGCGGTGTATCTCTCGGTAACGCAGCTCGTCTGAGGTTCAGTATGACCCGGCAACAGACGATACTGTGCACCACTCGAAGGGGAATAGTCATGAGCGTATGAAACTGAGGCTGTATGGAAAAGAATGGATATCGGATTCCGGGTCGGGGAGTTGCGGGAATCCTGCTTACCGGTCCCAGCGTCTTAACAAAAATAACAGAGAAAGACACAGCTTCATCCCACTGTTTAGCGTTGAAACTACTAATCGAACGACGCCTTACCGGATATCACCAAGAAGAAAGCGACACCTGACAGACGTGTGATCAATACGTTCTTGGTAAGAATATTGGTAAGCGACCCACTGTCTCGGTATAACACCTTCAGTAGTGGGGTGCCTAAGGGAACTAGTACGAAGGTTGAGCGCCACGACAGAATGAGGGGCGAGTGGACATACGACCGCCGAGTGCACTCTTGATGGTCAAAATGGTGAGGGCTGCGATCTGGATCAGTTGGCACGTGACAGCATGAACGGCGAAATCGTAACCAAGTTCAAAAAGGAGGAACACCAGAAATTTGAAAGGGAAATTACTCTTGTTATCATTCACATAGTAACACCCAATGGACAAGGCACTGGGTGGCGGGGAAACTGACCGGATAGCACCAGTCAGGTATATCGGCCATTCAAGCCTAAAGGTTACTCACAGGGCACCGTCCGGAGTTCATGCCAGGTAGTTACGGTCCCGGCGATTGCCAATACCTACGCATACGGTGAGCCACACAATCCCACAAGTTTGTCCTGTGGACGAACCACAAAAACAACGGATAGAGGAACGGTGAGAAGCTTCGATCTTGGGTATATCGCAATTGTTCTTAACAGGAAGATGGCTGGCAACGACCAAGGGATAAGTGGAGATGACAGAATGCGCTACGTCCTTGCCTGACATTCTGAGATGATGGCTCCGAAGTAGTTGTTCCCTGTGACCAAACCAATGGATGTTAGATATGGACGAGCTCTGGGAATAGCACCTCTCTCTTACAGACAGTGAATTTATAGAGGGTGAGACATATCTGAAGTGTTTCTGTTAGTTGGCCTGCAGTAGCCATTTGGGGTATTGTACCAACGTCATAATCGATCGTGCCATATGGAGCAGTGGCTACTACAAACAACGGAATGCCAGTCAGCGTTCCCTCTCATCCAACGATGCACAAGGGCAGATCCTGGCTCACGGACGATTGTTATAGGTATACCGAGGAATACTCCATACCTGGATACGAGATAGAGTATCTTGGGTATACTCCATTTACTCCGCCAGACGTGTTCGACTTCGTGATCGAGGAGTATCAGCCACTCGTGTACCTAGTAATCGACGGTCATTCAAGGCAGGTCGATTGTGGGCGGTTGAAGAACTGCCTCCGACACCACAAATGCGTGGAACGCAAGGGGCTTACCGAGATTACCAGCATAGAGACTTGGGGAGATTATCGATGAAAGGATGAGAGCGTTGAACGCGGGACCACAGGTTGGGACTTACGATGGAGGTACTGTGGAATTGGGAGGGGTTTTGGTGAGCGCCGCAGGATATCAGTTTAGGCGTTGACGTAGGTGGGGAAGTAGTGGGCGGGCACTCACGGCAACGCCTTGCGACCGAGAAGCAATTGCGACGACCTCAGGATCTGTGATACTCGCCATCTAACCCGGTCGTATGAAGCAGGAGAGTAAGGAGGTGGGGGGAGTGGTCTTATCCCGTTCTGCCCAGGTGCTCAGACCTAATGAATAGGCAGAGAAATACTCCGTTGGAACGGGGCGTGTAAACCTGCATAAGATACGGCCTGGGTAGTCAATCCGGAAGGCACCGAGGAGGTCAATATGGTAATACAGTAGCCGCAACCGCTGAATAAGGTCATTGAGCTCACCTTGCATATCACTATACGTATCGTTAGGTGGTATCAGTTGGTGGTGATGAGTGATAAAAGATAATGCCCGAAGCTTTATCAGCGGTCGATTCCTCTGGAATGCTAGGAACGCATTCGACGATTCCCTCGTGACGCTCTGTAACACCTTGGTGAATCGACGAACGGTTGCCTCCTGGCCGCGGGTCGTCAGAGGATTCGAAAAGGTGGCAGTAGCAGTCACGTGCCTCACAAGACCTTGAGGCAATTTGCATTAGAGTGTTTCAGAACTCTCTTTATGCCGCAAACTTCTCATCAATGCGTGCCTCCACCCGGACCCGGTGGGCTTGGCCAGGACTGCACAGAGTGTACTAGCGGCGATATACCTACCTCCACCTCAAAATCCCGAGTTCCACTTTGCGCTCGTCATCAAAACTCAGGTTCTGAAACACTCTATTTAGCCGTTTGACGCGGAGCATCATCGAAGGATTCCGGATGTATCCTGCGGGGCGCG
>Ga0307513_10001476_pt1 | contig 33805 bp, 43 predicted proteins | sample 15_EM_MG_FD_202174 | JGI IMG/M metagenome (GOLD analysis project Ga0307513, IMG submission 202174) | Populus trichocarpa ectomycorrhiza microbial communities from riparian zone in the Pacific Northwest, United States - 15_EM | ecosystem: Host-associated > Plants > Roots > Unclassified | place... | reverse complement strand
AACACATCGTGACAGCGTTTGAAAGAAGAGAAGTGCCTAGGCGTAGGATCAGGATGGCATTAGACTAAGTACACGATGCGTCCGGATGAAAACGCGGCGTCAGATAGAGTCACGATCGGATCAGGAGGCGGCATATATAGGCCGTAAGATCAGGAACAAGTGAGCAGGCGTCAGGAAGGGAGAGATGGGGATGGTGGGATCCGGACGAGGTCGGTAGGGTGTGAAAACATTAGGACGCGAGATCTGAAGATCAGTGAAACCCTGACGTTCGCTGAGAAGGAACCGGCATCAGGGCGGGAGAGTCATAGATCCGACGCAGTCAGAACGCAATAGCGGAGGACCCGACGCAGTAGGAACGGAAGAGTTGTAGATCAGGGGGAGTCAGGCGGTAATAGAGGAGCACCAGAAGGAGTCAGGACGCACAGGACGTAGGGGTCCGTGTCCGGATGGCGTCAGGACGGATGGCGCTAGGTGACGCAAAGTCAGGACGAGACGTCAATCCGACGTTACGTCCTGATTCGCGATTAGCATTCCGACGTCCCGGGCGTCAGACGCCCGGGGCGCACAGGACGCAAGGTATTATATTTGCTGATGAAGCGAAAGGTGTACGATGTGGTGTTTAAAGGAATCACCCACGGTATACGCGATACCAGAAGACGAAGCACGAGAAGAGAACTTGATAGTCGGGTTCGGCGTCGCTCAAAGCAAGAAAGATCAGCGAGTCAAAGTTAAGAAACTTGACCCGCAAGCAAAGATACCGACTCGAGGATCAGCACAAGCAGCAGGACCTGACCTCTACGCAAACGAAAGCAAGACGATGCCGGCCCGAGGACAAGAAGTTTTCTGAACCGGAATATCAATCACACCACCAAGATGAACCTATGGCAGGATAGCGCCAAGAAGCGGCATGGCAGTTAAACATCAGATTGCTGTGAATGCAGGCGTAATCGACTCTCAGTATACTGGGGAAATCAAAGTGGTACTAGCCAACATGGGCAACCAAGACTATCATGTCAAAAACGGTGATCGGATAGCACAACTCATCATGGAAAAAATAGTCGAAAGCGACTGTTACGAGGTCCGAACGCTCGAAAATACCAACAGAGGACAACATGGAGTTGTAAGCACAGGAACTTCCAAGGCACAGATCTGCGAGATCAGTGCCAGAGCCTTCAGAAAGTTTTACCGAAGACCGGATACGACCACGGGAATCCTCAAGCACAGCAAAAAAGAAGGACGCATAAGCCTAGAATCAGTCAACATTAGCACCGAGCTAGCCATCAAAAGCAGAAAATATCAAAAGCAACGAAAACTCGAAGAAATGGTGCCTCAAGAATATCATGAATACTGAAAAAACTAAGCTACCACCTCACCAACCGGGGGTGGACCTGGAAATTACTCGAAGAAGGAGAGGGACTCCCAATTAAAAAGATATACGCACTTTCCCAGGACGAACTAAAGGAACTCGGGAGATATATCGAACAAAACGAGGAGAGAGGATGGATAAGAGAAACCTACTCCGACGGGGGATCTCCCATCATGTTCGTCAAGAAAAAAGACGGAAAACTCTGACTATGTATCGACTATAGGGCACTCAACCATGTCACAAAAAAAGACCGATACCCCCTACCACTCATAGGGGAAGCCTTGGAGAGGCTACAAACGGCAAAATACTACACCAAACTGGACATCAAGGACGCATACCACAACGTCAGAATAAAAGAAGGAGACAAATGGAAAACGACATTCACCACAAAATACGGCACTTACGAATATTTGGTAATGCCTTTTGGGCTAACCAATGCACCTGCAGCATTCCAAAGATGGATCAACAGAACCTTGCAATCATATATCGACATATGCTGCATAGTGTACCTGGACGATGTCCTAATATACTCAGACAACCTGGAACAACACCAAAAAGACGTGGCTGCCATTATCCGCGCTATACGGCAACAAGGAATGAAACTCAAACCATCGAAATGCGAATTTCACCAACGAGAAGCAGAATACCTGGGATTCATCATCAATAACGAAGGAGTCAAAGTCGACCCTATCAAAACTGCAGCCATATGGGATTGGAAAGCACCTACCAACAAAAAGGGAATTCAGGAATTCATGGGGTTTTGCAACTTCTATCGACGATTTATAAATGGATTCAGCAGAACAGCCAAACAACTATACGATTGAACCAAGAAAGATGTCGTCTGGGAATGGGGAAACAAAGAACAAACCGCCTTTGACGAGCTAAGACAGAAGTTATGCTCAACCCCAGTGTTGACATACTTCAAAGCGGGAAGACCACTGCTTGTCGAAACAGACGCCTCACAATATGTCTGCTCAGGCATATTGTCCCAACAGGACGAAGACGGAAAATGGAAACCAATAGCATACCGATCAAAAACGATGAAACCGGCTGAATGCAACTACGACGTACACAACAAAGTACTGTTAGCAATAGTTCAAGCTCTCAAAGAATGGAGGCGATACCCTAAAGGAAGCGGACAACACTTCAGAATCTTGACAGACCACCAGAACTTGATAAGATTTACGACCACCAAGGAGTTAACTGGACGGCAAATCCGATGGAGTGAAGTTTTGACCGGCTTCGACTTCAAAATTGAATATCGACCATGAAAAGATGGAGGCAAGCCAGATGCCTTAACTCGACGAAAAGCAGACATGCCACAGGAAGGAGATGAACGACTCACACAGAAAGAAAGGATTCTCCTACCACAAGAGAAATACTTCGACACCGGCATCCAGGAAATGGACACAACAAGACTCGAAGAAACAAGTTACGAAGAACTTCGCAACGAGACCGGCCAAAACAAAGAAATTCAAACGATAAGGAAAGCTTTGGAACGAGGAGACAGAGAGATGAAAGGAGTGGCCCTAGGACTATGCCAATGGAAGGACGAATACCTATGGCACCAAGGAAAAATTTGGGTTCCCAACAAAGAGGAGATTCGGACCAACCTTATACGTTAACACCACGATATTCCACAAGCGGGACACGGAGGAACGGCAAAAACGACGGACCTCCTACAACACAAATACTATTGGCCTCATATGCGCAATACCATAAAACAATACGTCAAGAATTGCGCCATTTCCCAAAGAATGAAGGTAGTACGACATGCACCTTATGGCCTGATGAAGCCAAATGAAGCCCCGGATCGACCGTGGAAATCGATATCCATGGACTTCATCACGGACTTACCAAAATCACAAGGAGATGACGCAATCCTGATCGTCATCGATCGACTCACAAAAATGGCTCATTTCCTACCATGCACTAAGGAAATGGATGCGCGGCAATTCTCGGACACTTTTCATGAGGGAAATATTTCGATTGCATGGACTGCCCAAAGATATCATAAGGGATCAAGGATGCATATTTACTTCCGATTTATGGAAAGAAACAACGAAACAAATGGGAATAGAACGAAGATTGAGGACGGCATTTCACCCTCAAACGGACGGACAAACGGAACGGACGAATTCCACTTTGGAACAATACCCCCGAGCATACGTTAATTATCAACAAGACAACTGGAAGGAGCTCCTACCAATGGCACAATTCGCATACAACAATGGATATCAAGAAAGCATTAAGCGCACACCCTTCTTTGTAAACTATGGAGTCAACCCCGAATATCAGACCATCGGGCACCTCATGCAAGGAAAAATCACACTATCGGAAGACATGAGTCAATTACACGATACCCTACAAGCGGAAATGAAGGAAGCGCAACTAAGACACAAGGAATACTACGATGCAGGAAGAATGCCCGATCCGAATTTACAATCAGGAGATATGGTCTGGCTATTGCCAAGAAATATACGCATGACAAGGCCATGCAAGAAACTGGACTACAAGAAAATCGGACCCTTCAAAATCTTGGCAAGGATAGGAGAAAGTGCTTATAAGCGCGATCTTCCACCAGCGATGAGGATCCATAATACATTCCACATCACCCTTCTTGAACTATATCACGACGATAAGTTTTCTTCTCAATGAGCACAACCACCACCTCCAATTATCATCGAAGGAGAACCTGAGTACGAACTCGAACAAATTATCGATTCTCGACTACACTACCGGAAACTACAATACCCGGCCAAGTGGACCGGTTATCCTCCTGAACACGACAAAGTCTGGTACCCCTATGCAGAGTTCGAAAATGCAGGCATCGCAAAACAACAATTCCACCAAAAGTACCCCACGAAGCCCTCTCTCGAACAAAATCGAGGAACAAGAAAACGGGGAGACGTGAGTCTCCATAACACCACCACCGCAACTCGCACCACCAGCACCATCTCCACGAATGACAACACAAGGACCCCCGACACCGAAGACTGCCCAGGAAGGGTGGCAAACTGCCGTGAGACTACCCACGAGCCCCCCATACCGAGCCGCACAGGAGTGGGAAGAAGCAGAAAAGAAGGAACGAGCTCGGAGAGAGCACGATGTGCTGTCATGGACAGCATGCTACGACGAAGGGTGCCAGGTGCACTACAGGGACAAGGAAGCCTCAAGATGGTTTCCCCAAGAGCGATCTCGGTCTGTGCCATCAGTACCGGTATCGCACCGGAACAAAAAACAACCGAGGAAACGCTATGGGCCGAGCGTGACATGGTACGAATGCTACGATGACAAATGCTTCGTACATGTGCAAGAGAAGATCAAAGCGGGGTACTACACCCAGGAAAACGGCGAGAAAAAACCCCTCTCAAAATGGCATCGGAGACACCCCGAGCCGGAACAACGAAGGAAATTCGGTGCAGTGAGGACACCACAGAAGACGGAGGGGAGCGAAAAAACCCAACCAGACGTCGGAGCCCTACAAAGGCAAATCCAGGAACTGTTGGACGAAAAGCAACAAACACTGGAGAAGGACGAAAAAACCCGACGGGAGCTAGCCAACTACCAGACCACGATAGGAAGAATGCGCGAAGAATGCCAATGACTTCGCAGAACGGTCGCGGGATCTGGTTTCAGCATAGCAAGGTTGAGGAACGAGATGGACGCCAAAAAGCGAGCAAACGAGGAGCTCGAACACAGGAACCACAGCCTCCGAAAAGAGCTCTGAGGTGCTGGGCAGAGGTTGTTAGATTTGGGAGTCTAGCATCGTGGGACCTATGCTAGGGGGACACGGGAGCTAATGTCACAAATCGTGACTAAGCAAGGCAGATCTCACATGACTCATATTTATGAATCATAAGGTATGTTGGATTTTACACTATGACGTCACTTGACTCATAGTTCTCACGTGACTGCGCACTTGCGAGTCATTGTTATATTATGATTGGTTGAATGTTTCATGACTCACGATTGTGATGTCATATGATGTAATGACTTTCGCACATGACTCACATTATGAGTCATGAGTTTCACGCATGTGACTCGTTTGAGCACATGACTTGGTTGATGAGTTTTGATTGGTTAACGGAATGTTGTGTGATGACTCATATGAGTCAGCGATGGATTTCGCGCTATCACTCACTACGAGTCATAGAGGTTTATGTCGCGCCAGGTGATGAGTCACCAGGGATAGGGTTGTGAGAAGATGCCTATATAAGGTGCTTGGTTCCGACCAAGGGATAGGATCTTCACGCAAGCATCTAAGTACGTTTCTATACTTCAAGATATTGCAATACGATTATACTTTACTCTGTTTACCTACACTCCTCCTCTCCGAGCGTCTACACTCTAAGAATCCCGGAGACTATTGTGATAGTCTTGACGGGCTACTAGGACATAGAACTATTGTGATAGTTCTATCAAGCACGACAATCCACTCATCTTACTATTTGATGAGATAGTATCCTTCAACGGATCGCTTAGACAAACAAGCCAGTTCCGTACTATCCGCAGAGATAGTATTTCCCTAAGCCTTATTGTAGACGAGAAGACTTGCATACTATAGGAAACAACTGTCGTTGCCTGTTGCCTAACTACCTAACAATAGGATTGTTACAATTACGTACCATTTGTGGGTGCGCAGGATCATTACCAGGTTGAACAGGTACATCCGGACCCGCCGCAGGAACACCACGCAGGGGAGCCTGTCCGAGGTGTCCGGCAGCACAGACGTTGACTTGTCCAGCCGGTAGGTTTGGACCAGCCGCACGCGAAGGAGCCTGTCAGAGTTGTCCGGCAGCAGCGACTTTGACCTGTGCTGCCGGTACTTTTGGACCAGCCGCACGGGGAGGACCCTTTCCGAGTTGTCCAGCAGCAGGGACGTTGACTTGTGCCGCCGGGACGTTTGGACCAGCCGCACCCGGGAGAGCCTGTCCGCGTTGTCCGGCAGCACCCAGTGTGTCCTGTGCAGCCGGTACGTTTGGACCAGCCGCACCCGGAGGAGCCTGTCCAAGTTGTCCGGCAGTAGGGACGTTGACTTGTGCAGCAGGTACGTTTGGACTAGCTGCACCCGGAGGAGCCTGTCCAAGTTGTCCAGCAGCAAGGATATTGACTTGTGCAGCCGCTACGTTTGGACCAGCCACACCCGGAGGAGCCTGTCCGAGTTGTCCGCCAGCAGGGACGTTGACTTGTGCAGCCGGTACGTTAGGACCAGCCGCACCCCGGAGAGCCTGTCCGTGTTGTCCGGCAGCAGGGACCTTAACTTGTGCAGCCGGTACGTTTGGACCAGCCGCACCCGGTAGAGCCTGTCCGAGTTGTCCGGCAGCAGGGACCTTGACTTGTGCAGCAGGTACGTTTGGAACAGCCACACCTGGAGGACCCTGTCCGCGTTGTCCGCCTGCGCGGACGTGGGCTGGAGGAGGATTTGGAGGAAGTTGACCTGGGTTTCCTATAGTCGTCGCAGCCCCCCACGGATTTGGGGCACCTGGCGGTAGTAACGATGCGTGCACCACGACCTGCCCAGGGGGGATTGCGGGATTTGGCACTACCATTTTGCCTTTGTTATTTGTGTCATTCAACTTCCGGCAACTGTCCTGAACCACTTCCGCGACTGCCTCCTCGATATCCTCTAGACCATGCATATCATTGGCTGCCACTGCGGAGACGATGAGATCGCAGGCAGGACGCAAGGTCCTCATGCCTGTGCATATTAGCAGGAAGTCGGCGTCACGGAAACCTTTGGCCTTTCGCCCTGCTGGCACAAAGCCCCTTGCTACCATCTGATCCTTCGCACAGTTCCGCCACTATGTGTACATTTTCTTTTGAGCCTGGACTTGTGTGAACCCCATTTTAGCTTATGATCGCTAATCGCTCGACCGCCTGGGTTGGTGCGATGCATGCTGATTGCCCCTTGAAGCGAACTAGGCGGAAGTTGATCTGTCTGTCCCGGCAGAAGGACTCCGGCATTTTGCATGAATACGTACTGCATGTTGATATTTTGCGCCATGTCGGTTGAGGGTTTGTTTATATTGATAGTTGATTTGGAGATTCTAGTCTTGTGAATATAGAGGATGTTGTGGATGTTGTGGATGTTGTGGATTTCGGATTATCCTTGGTATCAACTTGCTGCTGTCGTGATCAACCTACATTATATATACAACTCTCAGACATTCAAGATGGTTTGAAAGAATCATGAATTGTTTGAATTGTTTTCAAGAATTCAGATGCATCAAGAACTGACACCTCGGGCGTCCATTAGTGTTTCAGTCATTTCCTGTGAACGCAAGATAATAACCAGCTGATACCACGTGACGTCGCGACACACAAGGCTAAAGCTGTTCGACGGCTGGTGATAGATCAGTGTGCACAGCGCTAGGCCCAGCATCTCCAGTCATCCGCACGCGTTAATATTGAGACGACGACAACATCACACTACTATCACCCACACTGGACACCCGAAATCGGCAGCGCCGAATTCCATTATGCCGGTCAAATGTTTATTTTGTCGCAAAAGATACGAGCGTGCAGGCGCATACGAGACACACTTGCGAAGTGCGCATGCAAATCTCGATATTGTAGTCGCATCCACCATACGGAATCCACCTGCGGACGTCCTTACCGACCAGGAAGACCGACCTATCTGACGCCAACGAACCCATCGAACACTCCGATTCAGACTACGAATCAGATCCTGCCAGAGATACAGCCGGTAGTGAGCACAACGCACCTGATGATACGTTTAGGCGGGAACCCGAAACAGAAGTACTCAAGGACAACACGTACCCAGTCGCTGCGGAACAGCAGGATTATCCGGGCGCCGTGGAAGCCATTGGAGTAGTTAAAGAGTATAAGGAAGAATGCAGGGATTTGTGCGAGAACCCATGGGCTCCGTTTGCTTCTGCACAAGGTTTCAAACTTGCATCTTGGTTCATTGAGAGCAAAGTCTCAAAGACGCGGATTAAGGATTACTTTTCGAATGGTATCGGAAACTCGACATCCGTCGGCTATAGCTCTATGCATACGTTGGAGAATCTTCTCCGACACTTGGATCCGTATAGCCCGTATCTGCAATAGTTGGAGGGACATGTGGAGGACGGTCAGAGAACATTACCATTCTTCTATCGGAACGTCCTAGACTGCGTGAGATATCTTCTTCGCCAGATAGCCTATCGTGATGACTTGGTCTATGCGCCACGCCGGGAATACGACCAGAGCGGACAGAGAATTTATGCAGAAATGGATACGGCTGACTGGTGGTGGGACGTCCAAGTACTGCCGCGTAGTCTCTTTTATGTGAAAGCCTGCTACTAGATCACAGGAAACACTCCCGGAAGGGGCGACTGTGGTTCCAATCATTGGGATGTCATATCAGACGAATCTCACCAACTTCTCCGGAGACAAGAAAGCCTGGCCGGTTTATATGACGATCGGAAATCTTCCGTCGACAATACGTAACAGACCTGGATCAATGGCGATTCTGCTTCTTGGGCTATTGCCCATTCCGCCCAAGCTCGCAAAGTCCTCTAGGGCCGACAAACTCCAGAGACTGATAAATGCCGACACACTCCGTGGCGTATTCGAACTCATTTTTGCGCCATTGAACGGTGCGGCGCGGGAGGGCGCCCCTATTGATTGTGCTGACGGCAAGATCCGGAGATGCTTCCCGATAATGTCAGGGTGGATTGCGGACCATATGGAAAACGTTACCCTACACGGGATCAAATCCAACGCCTGTCCTAAATGTGAGGTGCCTCCAGAAGAATTAGGAAGCCGAGCCGGCCACCATCGTGCTAGAGATTACGCAAGATACGAACGCTACGAACGCGAAAACCCGTCCCTAGATTCCGAGACCCACGACGCTGCTCACGCTCGCTACACGAATGAAACTCATGGTATCAAGAGGGGGCAAAACGTTTTTCAAGGACTCGTGAGAGTTTCGACGCCTGATCTGCACAAGCCGGATATGCTCCATACAATATATCTAGGACTCTTCAAGCATATGATGGACTGGATTCAGGGATTTCTCAAAAAACATGCGCGACAGCAGGCCTTCGACGACGCCTGGAAAGCTTTGCCCCCTTACCCGGGATTCTTTGTCCCCAAAAAGGCCTACAGGGAGGTTACGCAGTGGCAAGGAAAAGAGATGAGGAATCTCGGGCGTTGTTTGTTGGGAGTTCTCGCTGTGGCGTTGAGACAGCCTGATAGTACGCAGGTGCAACCCTTCAGACGTGCGCTCACCTGTGTCAGGTCACTGCTTGACTTCACCATGATGGCTCAATACCGAAGTCACACACCCGAGACTATATCTTATATGGAAGAATATGCGACGCAGTTCCACGAGACGAAGGACATCTTCTTGGAGTTTCGCATATCCAAACGGACGCAAGAGAAGGCTGATGAGTTGCGCAAGGAGCTGCGTCGTCAGAGAGCCCAGATGAGGGAGCGAGTGCCCCCATCCCAACGGCGCCGGATCCGTGACGACGATCGTGAAGAAGAGAACGACCAACGTATGGAATTGATACATTCCGAATCTAATTTCAACTTTGTTAAGATGCATCTAATAAGTCACTTTCGCGATCACATCTACATGTTCGGCAATATTCCCATGTATTCTACCGAGTATGGAGAGCTCGCACATAAGGAGCAAATCAAGGATGGATGGCGACGCTCAAATAAAATCGACGCAGCACGACAGATACTAAGCAGCTACGGTCGACAACATGCGATCCGCATGAGAATTTTGAACTTGGAATTCCTTCAACGTGCAGGAGCTGATTTACCAACTGAGGTAGTAGAACATTTAGAGAAGACCAGGCCCGCGCCAACCCCACCAGCCCATCGGAGGATTCTGAAGGGACGTCGTGATAATATCCACGACGTCGTTGATTTTGGCAGAGCATGCGATATATCCCCGGAGACGATTTGTCGGGAATTGATACGATATAGCCGACTGAGCCTGCCTCCCGAGCGCCGACTGCCGGAAAATCCGGCGATACTTCGAGCTTTGCCGGTGGAACTACTGACGCAACTGGAGATCCCGGTTCTTGCGTTCCAGGAGTCAGGTGTTTACGACATACACAGGGCCCGATGCACGGGTGCTCGACTCTTCCGTAACCAGACCAGTCGGAACGATTGCGTTTGGATACAGGCTGGTGGGGAGAATATGTATGGTGCGCTCAGGGGTCGTCTCCCGCCCAGGCTCATAGCTCTGGTCAAAATCCGGTCGGGCTATATGCAGCAGCATAGGGTCTATCGCCTCGCCGGGGTTCAATTCATGACCCAGGTAGACTCCGGACAACTGTCGGACGTAAACGGTCTGGTAACCGTTCAGCCCAGAGACGTTACCCAAGAGCTCACAATTGTGGATATCGGGACGATCATAGGCCTGGCGCATCTGATACCAGAGATAGAGCTGCGCTGGCTTGTCAACAGTCGGATCGATTTACGCACGTTTAACGAGATCTATTAGAATCACAGAGGGGGCTTGTATAATAAAATAAACTCAGGGAGCGACGTAGCCTAGATGAGGGCTACATCGCTCCACGACGGAGATGTAGCGTCACAATCACGACTAGACGATAAACATGTATAATAGACAAGTATATAGTAGGGATATAGACATAGAGGAATAGAAATATCTAGAAACAAACAACTTATGCATGATAGGAGTAGTAGGAGGCACAACGGCAGGAATGACGAGGGTGATATCGGCCGCAAGTTGGTATGAGCACGCCCGGAAGCAGAAGGAAAAGGGGGTACCTTGGGGAGGCGTCTGGATGGTGCAGAGATGCGAGGCAGGAAAGGAGACGTCAGGACATCAGATAAGGGGGGGGAGAAGAGCAGGAGATATAGGGTGGTGGCGGGATGTGGGTAAGGTCCGACGTTACATCAGGACGCAATCGGCGTTGGGAATGGCGTCCGGAGGCTGGGGACGCAGAGGACGAAAAAACGACGTCGGATGCGTCCTGACGCGGCGCCCACGCCTCAGACGCAGGATTAATTTTTGCTGATGGATACTTTGAGGTATATGGTTTTTGGTACACGTCCCTGGCATGAAAGAACGGAACACGAGGGGACTCCTTCGCAAAGGGCTTTCAGCTCCCGTAACCCCGGCGGTGTTCGGTCCATTCATGCCAGGGACATGTATATGCTCACACAATTACTCAATCATGTATCAAAAGAGCAATGTTCGAGAGGGAAATATAGGAAAAAGTGGGGCCCTGGGGGGAGAAAGTTCATTGACGGGGGGCTGTTCGGGGCATTGAATGGGGCGGGGGCCTGGACGGGGGCAGGGGCACGGGTTGAAAAAGAAAAACGCCCCGCCCCGGGCCAATGACCGGGGCGGGGTGAGGAATTGAGGCGGGGGCCCGACAGTTTCGGGGCCCCGGAGGCCCCGTAACGAACACGAGTCGCGTCTTCCGATTTCAGCGAGGAATTGGCCACCCGGCTCCTCACCATTCACAATTCTGATCTGCAGACGCCGGACAGGTCATGCCAGGTGGCCGTTGTGTTAACTTTGGAGAATCCCATGACTCATACTACATTGTGACACCTCGCGCTCAGCCTTGATGATCTGAGCTGCCAGAGGAGGCCACTGGAGATCGCGGGCTGTGGGATATACAGCAGAAGCAAGGTGTGAGCAGTGATGCATGTAGTTAGGAGATTGAGAATAAGTAGCATACTTGTAATAAATGATATTGGGATGCGGTTGCTCTCACATGTGGGAAAGGGTACACGGATGAGTTTAGTAGCATTGATATGACAACGTCAAGCCACGTCATGGAATTCAGAGTAGAATTAATGAAAGCCAAGTATCACAGTGGCGTCTGGGCTATCTGCATATAGTAAAACTCATTAGGAGAGCCTTAAGAATAAGAGCAGTGTGGAGGTGTAGGATCAGGTATTACACTTAGTTCACGATGCATCCAAGAACACAAGGCGAGCACTGATACAGTTACGATGGGATCAGGATGCGGCATGTATAGAAGGGGTGATCGGGAAGAAGTGACGAGATGTCAGCAACAGAGAGATCAGGATAGGGGAATCAGGACGAGAGAGGTGGGAGCAGAACATATCGTGATGCGAGGTCGGAAGATGGAGGAAGTCCAGACGTTCGGTGAGAGGGAACCGGCATCAGGGCGGGAGAGTCCTGGATCTGAAGGCGTCAGGGTGGGAGAGGCCTACATCAGGTGACGTCAGAATGCAAAGACTGTGCACCAGATGCAGTTAGGAGGCACAGGATATAGGGGTCCGTGTCCAGATAGTGTCAGGACGGACTGTGCTAAGTAACATTAGCAAAATAATACCTTGCATCCTGTGCGCCCAGTGCGTCTGACGCCCCGGACGTCAGAATGCTAATCGCGAATCAGGCCGTAACGTTGGATCGACGTCGCGTCCTGACTTTGCGTTACCTAGTGCCATCCGTCCTGATGCCATCCAGACACGGACCCCTAAGTCCTGTGCGTCCTGACTGCGTCTGGTGCTCCTCTATTACCTCCTGACTCCCCCTGATCTACGACTCTTCCATTCCTACTGCGTCGGGTCCTCCGCAATTGCGTGGTGACTGTGTCGGATCTATGACTCTCCAGCCCTAATGCCGGTTCCTTCTCCGCAAACGTCAGGGCTTCGCTCATCTTCAGATCTCGCGTCCTAATGTTTTCACACCCTCCCGACCTCGTCTGGATCCCACAATCCGCATCTCTCCCTTCCTGACCCCTGCCCACTTCTTCCTGATCTTACGCCCTAGGTATGCCGCGTCCTGATCTGATCGTGACTCTATCTGAGGCCGCTTTTTCATCCGGACGCATAGTGTACTTAGTCTAATGCCATCCTGATCCTACGCCTAGGCACTTCTCTTCTTTCAAACGCTGTCACGATGTGTTTTACTATCCTGATCGCCAAGATGCACCTGGTAAGCGTTGCTTCTATTAATTGTGTTCTGAATTCCTTGAGTTGGCTAGACGCCCTCATCTTAATACGACTATGCTCCTCGCATACTTTCCTATATGTGAGAACGCATCCCAAAACCACTACACTACACATGCTCAGAATTCTAACTACCCGCATCTATGCTCACACTTTCCCCCTGCTCCATATCCCACGGATCAGTAGTCTCCTCGGCCGGCTCTAGATCATCAAGGCTGAGCGCGAGCTGTCGCAATGTAGTCGGAGTCACAGTATTGTCCAATGTTAGCCCCCCAGCCTCCTCCTGTGAGCCTTTCGGAGTCTGTAGGTCCGAATCGAGGAAGTTGAGTAGCCGGGTTGCCGACACCTTGGTGAAATCGAAAGACATGACAGTTTCCTGTGAATCGTTTCGGTTATCCAGGGCTCCAGCCAGGGCTCCAATGCGCAGGTTGCTGGGAGTTTGACTCTCAATCTGTGAAGTTGGACGTGTCTGAATGCGTGGAGTTGGGCGTGTCGGAATCCGAGGAGTTGCCCGTGAGGGGGCCGGTCCAGACATCTGACTCTGCACCTCTGCCGCCACTGCTTCCCAATCGTCAGTAAACCCTTCACAGCGATCTTCCAGTATCCCATGCTCCTTCTCCATTTTCGCTTTGATGGTCTCGCGAATGTTCCTGAGGATCATTGTCTGTACCCAGTCTGGGAACGCGGCCCACGTCTGGCGCTGGCGGGCAAAAAGGTCTTCCGAGCTCATCATGCGGTTAGCATCCTGGCCGGAACTAGAGAACGCCAGGTTCAGGGTCAGGCTCACCTGCTACTGCGGCCGGCTTGAAGACGCATGTTTCAAGATAGAGTCCGGTTTGCCATGCTCCCAGAGTATGGCAGAGTATGGCACAGGTTAAACATACCATGGTGCCATTGATGCGACCCAGAAAATCAGGTTCGGCAATACCACGCATTTTCCTGCCCTTGAAGTCCTTTCCCCATATTGCCTCGGGGATCATGGGCGCCTGGAATCGATTCGTTACTTGCTGGGTCAAGTCCATACGTATTAGTTGTGGCCGGGCTATCACCAAGGGTACACTGACCTCATACCCTCTCGGGGAACACATGAATCTACCCCTCTCAAGGAGGTAATCCACCCTACGCGCAATCGCCATCGGGTCTCGGGGGAGATCGCAATATCTTCCAATGGGTTCCTTTACGTGGAACAGAAACTGAGATCTTACTGCAGAGTGTGTGGTGCGTATCTGTCACAGTTAATAAGCACCTACGATGAGTGCGTCAAGTTTGAGTATCAGCGTCCACTTACTATTTTTATGCTTGCCACCGATGGTTCAATATTTCCTGCGTCGGATATGTTCTCGAGAACCTTCAGCGAAACACGGTGCACCTCGGACATCAATACTGCCGGTGCTGGGAGAGCATTCACAAACAGGGTGTACCATAGAATAAGAGTCTTGGCCCGCACTATTACAGCACCCTCGGCACCGGTGGCTGTATTTCCCCGGGAGTTAGTATCCGGCCAGATGTGATGCTCGTGTTGTTGATTATTGGGATGGCTGGGAGAACTCGAGCTCCGGACTCCGGATGTAGTGGGAATATGGGTGGCCAGCGGTGACGAATATGGTGGTATACTGGAAGATGTGAACGCCGGTGGAGTATACTCACCACCCTGAATTATACGTGGTCGAGCAGCTTGGGTGCACCCGACTTGCGCCTCTCATTGAGATCCGGAGGCGATTGAAACTCGCACAGTTGAAATCCAGGTATTTGCTTGTCCTCTGTCTGCAGTTCGTGAGCGCTGACGAGACCCTGATTCAGTGTCGTCATCCGCGACATCATTGTCTTCTGCGTCTGGTTCTGTGTCCGATTCAGTTTCATCAGATCTGCGGAAGTTCTGGTCCTCATCGCTGCTGTCATTGCTCAGACGAACTGTGGCTATTTGTTGTTCTGCATCTGGTTCCCCGCAGGTTCACTATACACCGTGCTCTGTAAGGTCCTCCTTCTGGCACGCTTCACAGGTCGTGATGTGTGGCGTCTTGTGGTTTGTGGTGGGGAAAAACTGCGACAGGACAACTGTGTACCGTGGGAGCTGCTTGATTCGGCAGGCAGGGTTCTTGTACTATGAGAGCTGCCTGATTCGGTCCGCTGTGTTCCTGATGCAGTACCCCTCTGCGCGGGTATGGCGTCGCGTCTACGCTGGTCCAGATTGCCTACTCGTGAAGTTGGCTGACTGAGTCATTTGCCTTGAGGTTGTCTCGACATCGTAGAATACCGGAGACTGATGAAGATCTTTCAGAGAGAATAGGGATTAGAATGTGTGAGTGTAATGCATCCCACGCGATGTGGATATTTGTAGTTTGTAGTTGTTGTACAATGGAACGCGTCAGGTCTTATAGGCTACGTCTTTTGGGGGTGGCGGGGGGGTGAGATTCACGTACTATCACTCGGTATTGAAAGAATCTATTCAACTGCAAAAAGGTGTTTTCTGCTTGGTCTACATTAGGTTCGTACTCTGGACGAGCTCAGGTATGATGTTCGTCTACACTCTGTTATGAAAAGGTTCGAGGTGTCAGCAAAGTAGGAGGCTTTGCCGGTGTCGGTGGTGCATATGCGAAAAACTAGCCACAACGAGTATCCGTTAGCGACACTATGTCTAGCAAGACACACGCCACGACCAATGCGGATTAAATATCTCAAACATTATCTCCCGACGTCGAATCAACACCACTAGATCTCAAGATCTCAGTTTTCACATAGTGCATACCCCGGTCCTTTGGGCTAACACCAGTCTAGTTATGGACAGAGAATGTGAGTTTAACCCAAAGCGGAAAAGGTTATCAGACATCAGCATAAGGGGACGTAAGGATGAGAGAAGCTGAAGCAAGGGGCGCGCCATGGTATCATTACTATACGAGTACTAGCCAGGAATCATAAGGAGAAAATAAATTACATGACTGGCTCTCTCAAAGGAAATCGCATAGCCCGTGTAAGGCAGTAGTAGGGGTAAAAATGAAAAAAGAATTCATCCCGAAACCTAGAAATCACATTTTTGACCCGAGTGACGTCTTCAAGAACGGCCTATTTCGGGTACGGATGCGGAGTTTTCTATGGCTTGCGCAGAACTCTGAACTGAAGATCGGCGTGCCAGGGGTGTCACGGATTCTGGTGGCTGGGTTGGGGCCACATTGGCAGTAGATGGCGCGAGATCAGTTGTGGGAGAGGGATGATTTATCGTTCGCTCCGGAGTCGAGAGATGGCGGCCAGCAGCTGAAGCAGGGGGAGCTGAGACAGAGTTTTCGTCGCAATTTATATTTGGGGCAGGTGTTGTGTCCTCGGCGCCATCATACCCTTGAAGCCTCCCCGCTACAAGCTCGGGATTCCCCAATAATCTGGTGGCCCATGGGTTCTCCTGGTCAAATTCGCGGAGTTTACGCCATATCTCAGACTCAGAAGGCCCAGACGGGCGAGAGGAGGCCACCCCCGACACCGGGGCTAATGGGTGAGAGCGCGCTGTCTCCTCCATCTGCGATGGAATATTCCCCCGGCGTCTTGAGGGGCCCGGACCTCCCAGTAACTGGTCCTACATGAGCAATTGGCAATCCCATTTTCATCTAAGTCCCTGTTCAGTCTAGATACTTACGCCGCCGTCGTCTACAATGATAACACCAGCACCAGGAGGCGCCCGATGCGCCCCCTCTGCCTCGGCCTGTAGCTATTCGTCCTTGTCAAACCACTCCTCCTCCTCCTCCATTGCGCTTACCGCATCTTCTGCACCGGCTGACTCTTCCCAGATGGCGTGGTCGAAAACCGGCACCTTGCATTGGGAGGCTCCGGGGTTTCGCCCAGGTCCTCGCCGTCGTCGGGTCGTGACTCGATAACCATGAGGTCCTGCCGATCCTGGGCACTGTTGGTGAGAAACCAGACACGAATGTCGTCATCTCTGTTCAGGTATATAAGTTGGCGTAGGGGCAGAGGATCTTCGGGGTCCTGACGTAGTCTGGCAGCACCCTCGCCTGTCACACTGATGATATACCGGGCACATCGGATTTCGTCTTCGACGTCTTGCTCTCTGACAACCCGTAGCAGATGCGTGATGCTTGGTGTAGCGAGGACCCCCGAGGCGATTCCGCGGTCCGAATCTCTTTCACACCAGGGGTGGCCGAGGAACGGATGCGGGGCCGCTGGTGCTCCAGATCGACGAACATTATGGATTCTGACAGGTCGCGGCGAAAATGGCGACTCCCAATCCGCAAAAGCCACTAGCAGTAGATGTCAGGACGGGCCTCACGGACTCAAGATAGCTAGCACTTACTCGGGGGTTCTGTAACATCGCCACTACCATCACGACCAGCCCTTTGGCGCTGCTTGGTCGTTTGCAGTTTCTTTCCAGAATCCCTGACAAGGATCTTCAGATGCCGGTTCAGTTCCAACAGGTCGTCATTGTGGTGCTGGCGTTTGATGAGCTCAATTCCCTCCTTCACTGGTGATAGGCAACGGGCGAACAATAAAAGTGAATCCACTTGTGTTTCGGTAAGGCGACCGGGGTCCAGGTTGCGAGAAATCATGTAGGCCCCTATTTGCTCACCCAATGTCGCATAGATAGAAGATTGGCCTCATGGATGCTTGAATCCACACAACGATTTGGCGTACGCAATGTCGCCATACACAGCCCTGTTTGTTAGATTGTCAATATACCAGATTCTGATTATGGTGGGATAGTTCAGCTTCATACACCGAATCTCCAGCGGCAGGGTGGAAGTGAGCACGCTCATCAGGCTCGGGTCCTCTGTTCATTAAAAAAGGGTAGTGAGTTTGATATCCTAAGATTCCATATAAAGAGAATTCCAGCATTGCTTACTCTGGCTCTTCGGCCGGGCGACGGGCGGCCGAACGTGTAAGACTTCTTCTTCGTATGCCGCCCCGAACTTCTGGCGGGGGAAGTTGCGTGGCGGGGTGTCTAAGTGGCAGAGAGCTATTAGCATCGGTTACAAACACTGGGAGATGTAGTTTGCTTACTTTCCCTTCCGCAAGTGAAGTCTCGCTATGCCTGGAGGCACAATTTCTTCGTCCGCGATTTTGGAATCCAATATGAAGGGTGATCAAAATCAATTCGCGGGGGTCTCTTGATACCCACTTGGATGCCGGTTGACCTTCCTATGTCTCAAGACGGCAGATGTTCCGATGCTGGAGAGGAGGAACGCAGGTGGGGGTCTTCTGATGCGGGAGGTAAGAAAGATGGCGGGGTCGGAGCGGTCGGAGGGGTCCTTATATAGATTTTGCTGACGCTGTACATTTCGACAACTGTGAGTCCTACTACGGGCTGTACAAGCAGGGAATGCGACTTAGGGTGTACCGCGATGTCGTGATGTCGGGAGTGACGTCATGACGTGGGGCGCTACGTGGCAGTATCTTGGGATGGATAACGAAGGCAATTCGCCAAATGGCGGTGGATAAGGATGTACCACTTAGATAAAACAAAGACTATTGAAAGATCGTGAAAAGTCATGATTGTCACAGGTGATACGTGCACCCCCTAAAATATCGTTTTATGCCTCGCTTTTAAGCATGCGCCAAGAGACATCTTGTACTGTAATGTCTCTTGGCGTCAGCCTCAGCCTACTATCTTAATAGTATTCTCAACACGACCTAACCCCGAATGCTTAGCCTCATGAGCGAATCTGCAGTCTATAAGAAATCAATTCTAATACTCAAAGAACCTAAATCACTAATATAGCTTGGCAGACTCAGCCGTTCAACCCGCTGTGTGATCGATGAAACTCCTCCGACAATCTCAATCCCTCTCTCTTCCTCATGACCCTTTTCGTGTTCCAGTTCTGCCTGAACATTACGGTCCACCTTACCGTTCAACCACCCAAGGGCATAGGAAGCCTGGCGGGCTTTCTTGGACAAATACTCCGAATCTGCCTTATCGGATGGCGCTCCACACTTCCGTACATTATGGTACTGAGTATCACCCCCGCGTGCACTAAGTTGAGACACCTTCTGAATATTTATTTTGGATTGTGTTAGTGTTTTACTGCGATCTGCCACAGGGGATGGTAATGCTCCAATGCTTGGTTGGTATCCCTCTTCGGCGTCAGAAACATCAGATGATGAACTACTCAATCCAGGAAGAAACAAGCGAGAGTCATCTCGCTGTTCCTGTTGACCTCCGGCATTGAACAGTCCAGGGTCAGTTCTCGCGTCTGATCGGGCTGTCTGGATGTGATTACCTGGCGCCGCGGTACTAGCCCAATTGGCGATGCCATTTTCGCGAAGGTAATTGTGCCCCTGCAAGGGCGGAGTGGGCAACCTGGCCTGAGTCTCTGGGCGATAACAATAGACCAACAGATCCAACAGATTGTGGAGAACGGGATTCCACAGCAGCCAGGCCCTTACGTCCGTATCATTCGCGATGAAGACGTAATCTATATACGATAATTGGGCGCCGGGATGCACGCCCAACTGTTGCCGGCCTTCACAAGTGGCGCCAAGTATGTAGCGAATGATATTGTGTGGCACAGTTCTCAAAATAATGGCCAACAGACCGCGTATGTCAGAGCAATTTAACTGAGCAAAACGTACCCCATTGATATGAGGATTACGCCAATGCAGAAGGCGACAATTTGGTCGTGGTGCGCTGCGATTGGCGGGTTGGCTGACCCAGACGATACGTACTGCACGTGAACGTCCAAGCAGAGCACTCCAATCTATATCTCCTAAGGCAGTTAGTTAAAAAAAAACAGAGCCGGATTATGGCCAAAAGAACTCACTAATTTGGGACAGACCTAACACGGCGCGACGCACCCTCCACACTACATCAAAGGATTGAATCAACCCATCGTCCACGTTCGGTACCGCGGCTTCCCGGATATCCGCCAGAGGAGCATGACGCATCCCGATTGGCCTCCCGAGAATACCGATTCGGGACTCCGCATGGATTTGCACTGGTATATCTTCTGCATCAGCAAAAACGGACCCTGGGTCCGATCCGTCGGCGTTGCGTCCTGACGCAAGCGATGCATCTCCTGCCTCCCATGCGGCCTGTGCATCCTGACTTCCGTTGCAATGCCCCGCCACATCCCACGCTTCCAGATGCTACCAGGCAACTTTCCTTGCGTCCTGACGCAACCTGGCGCCCTCCCTACGTCTAGACTACCCCAGACTTTTTCTCTCATCTCTTCTTTCTCCTCATGCGGCGATAGCTTCTCATGACCTCTTCTCCGCGTCGTGACCCACGCCTCATCCCTGCTCGTGTAATCACAACTAATTTGCTGCTTGCTCCGAGGTCCCCTGGTGTCTGGGGCGGCACCAGCTTTTTTGGTCCCTCCCGGGTCTCACCTCTCACGCCTCACTGGTCTGGCGAACTAATGATCTAGGTTTCAAGAAAGTCGCTTATATATCTTCTACTATACACAGTATCAATATGTAGGATTCTCACGGATAGCCGAATCCTCATTCTCACGCATCGCGGAATCCTGATTCTCTCATCCGGATTCCTTAATAAACCACCTTAAATGTTCTCAAATCAATCCGGCTATCCACAATCCATCGCCGGTCCTCCTCCGGGATCAGGTGTGCTAGACCAAGAATTGTTCCTATATCAACTATTGTAAACCCTCGCGTGTCCTCCCTCATCTGCACTGTAACCAAGCCATGCAGAGTCGATAGACGCCCTGAGTTCACTGGGGTCACCAACTGAACACCGGCGACTTGACGCACAGTATCCTCGGATCTGGGGTCCCTGATCTTCAAGAGAGCAACTAGCTTTGCCTGGAGACAACCCCTCAGCGCACCATAAATTTCTTCTGTGCCCGCCTGTACCCAAACCCAATCATTGCGACTGCACTGTTTTCTAAAGTGTAGGGTGCCCGCGGATCGTGTGCGGTGGATCTCGTAAACATGGGCTTCTTGGAATGTAAGAACTGGGACTTCGAGTTGTGTCAGTAGTTCAATGGGAAGTGATCGAAGCGTCGCATGGTCCTCCGGCAGACCGTGGTCTATCGGCAGGTTATTCCTGCTATATCGTATCAATTCACGATATATAATCTGAAGTGAGACTCCCGAGATGCGGCAAAAATCAGCGATATTGGATACATCGCACCAGGGTCTCTTCAAGATCCTCCTACAAATGACTGACGGCGATACCGTACTGGTTGTCCTATCTAAATGCTTCAGGACGTCGGGGGAGAGATCTGCGCCACGAGTTTTCAGTGATTGTAAGTTCAATATTCTCATCCGGATTGAATGTTGCCGACCATAGCTATGCACGATCTGGCCCGCGGAATCATTTTGATTTGACTGGCGCCATCCTTCCGTGATTTGCGTCTTGTGAGCTAGCTCTCCGATCTCCGTGGAATACATCAGAATATTGCCAAACTGGCGTATATGGTCAGAAAGGTGGCTTAGTAGATGCATCTTAATGAAGTTGAAATGTGATTCGCCGTGAATCATGTCCATACGCAGTTCATCCTCTTCGTCTCGATCGTCGTCGCGCATCCGGCGCCGTTGGGATGTGGCCACACGCTCACGCATTAGTGCTCTCTGACGTTGAATCTCCTTTCGTTGCTTGTCGACCTTGGCTTATGTGCGTTTTGTCACTCGGAACTCCAAGACGATGTCCTTCATCGTATGGAACTGGTCCAGATACAATTCCGGATAGGCTATGGTGTCAGGTGTGTGGCTTCGGTATTGTGCCATCATATCGAAGTCAACAAGCGCCCTGACGCATCTGAGAGCACGTTTGAAAGGTATTGCTTGCGCACCTCCTGGCTGGCGAAGAGCTATGGCGAGAACTCCCATAATACATCACCCCAGATTCCTCCTCTCTTTCCCTTGCCACTGCGTAACCTCGCGGTAGCCTTTTTTGGGGACGAAGAATCCTTGGTATGGCGGTAATGCCTTCCAAACCTCATCAAATGCGTCCAGTTGCGCGTGTTTCTTCAGAAAGGCTTCGATCGAGTCCATGATATGCTTAAATAGCCTGAGATAAATGGCATGGAGTATGTCTTGTTTGTAAATGTCAGACGCCGAAACCCGCTCGAGTCCGTGGAATATATTTTGGCAGGTACCAAGATTCATAACATGGTCGTCGTCGGTCTCCGAGCCTGATGTTTCATTTTCAGGTTTGTAGCGTTGGTACCTTGCATAATCTCGGGCTCGATAGCTTCTGGCATGGGTTCCTAATTTGTTGGTCGGAACCTCGTATTTAGGACAGGCGTTTGTTTTCAACCCGTGATGTGCCATGTTTTCCATGTGGTCCACAATTCACACAGAGAGAATTGGGAAGCAAAGTCTAACCTTGCCATCGGCAACGTCAATGGGGATACCGACATGCGCCACGTCCTGAAGGGGTGCAAAGATGAGTTCGAATACATCTTGTAGGGTGTCAGCGATGATTTTTCTCTGGCGTCGGTCGGGTTTAGAGGACTTGGAGACTTTGGGTGCAACCTCTAATAAGGCAAGAAGAAGAACAGCCATTGATCCTAGGCTGTTGAGCCGAGCGGATGGAAGATTTCCGATCGTAATATAGACATGCCACGCTTTGTTGTCTCTCGAAAGGTTGGTGAGGTTAGTCTGATCTGACATCCCAATTATTGGAACAATAGTAGCACCTGGCCGCAGCGTCTCCTATGATCTAGCAGCTAAGGTCTTCCAAACAAGGGTGGGACTCAGATGCTCTACCTGCAGGTCCCACCACCCATCCGCCGTGTGCATTTCAGCATATATTTTCTGCCCGGAAGGGTCATATTCACGCCGCGGTGCGTAGACCAAGTCATCTCGGTATCCGATCTGGCGAAGGAGATATCTGACACAACCTAGGACGTCGCGGTAGAAAAATGGCAAAGTCCTCTGGCCATCCTCAACCTGCCCTTCGAACCATTGCAGATATTGGCTGTTGGGATCCAGGAAACGGAGGTGGTTGTCCAGCCTGTGCATAGAGCTATACCTGACTGATTCGGCATTTCCTAGGCCACGCGAGAAGTAATCGTTGATTCGGGTTTTGGATACTTTTCCGTCAATGAACCAGGATGACAGTTTGAAACCTTCAGCGCTATTGAAAGGTGCCCATGGGTCCGCGCACAGGTTGCTGTGTTCGTTCTCAAATCCGGCAACGTCTCCGATTACTTCTCCGGCGCCTTCAAAATGATTGTGTTTCCCGGCACAGGCTGAGGTAGTATCGAAGACTTCAGCATCAGACTTGTATGCAATGTCTGGACAAAATGGATCAGGTTCCAATCCAGCAGGGCCCGGATCAGATTCATAGTCGGAATCCTGGGGCTCACTCGCGTCAGCGTTGAGCAATTCGCCTGTTTGGATGTTGTTATATTGTACGGTGGACGCAAGAATAATGTGCAGACTCGCGTCTGCAGTTCGCAGGTGCTTCTCATATGCACCAGACCGGCTGTATTTTGGGCGGCAGAACGGACATTTGCTCGGCATCGTAGGACGTTGCTTAGTCAATCGCGGGGCTCCGAGTCGGTGTAGATTCGACGCTAAGGCTATGATATGTCAAGTCTTCACCACAGCGCGTGTGGATCCCATGTAGGGCCAAGGGATGCCATATTCATGATCTAGTTGTGGATAGAGTTTAGCGTAGGTGTCACGTGGTATCAGCTATCATGTCTTTCAACATCTGAGACGGCAAAGATTATATGTTCCTGCCCCAATGCTTTTATCGGCTTTCATTCATTCAAGTTGAATCAAACTACAGTAGAGTCCTGTAATAGAGCGTCAGATTTGGGTTTTCTCTCAAACTGCCTGGCGGATCTGGGAGTTTTATATATAAAGTGATTCGATGGCTGGACTAGAGGGACTTCAGTCCAAGATTCATCTCACTCACAGAACCTCCTCCGAGTCAACAGCCACCATCATCACATGACGAGTATCACTAACTACCGCGCTCTATATACATAACGAATCCATCGATATGGCGCCGAATAACAACATTGTAGTGTACGCCCTCTTGCCTGCCGGAGGTGCGCAGCAGCCGCCGCCAGGTCAGACCTATCATCTTCCGCCTTTTACTCTCGTTGAAGAGTATTCTCATCGACGCCCCAATCGTCTATCAATTAGCCCTCATAAGTTGGCTATGGGTGTCCCCCATCACCCTATAAACAAGCCCCCCCCTGAATACCTGTGTTGGTGGGATGCCGAGAAAGATCAGATGTTAGCCAGGGGCTATATTTCAGATAATTGGCACTTCCCAGATGCCGAATTCCAGCAAATTGTCGAAGGCATGAGGAAATTGAAACCTGCGTGTGATGAACTCACGACGGCGTCAGCAGCCAATAACATGGCTAGTGTGCTGGAGATTGATGAGACAGTTCTTCAATTGGTTTAGGACTGTGGAAAGAAGCTGGCAAATACTATTAGGACCAATAACCACCTACCTCCACCCGGCCAAGGCGTTCCCCCTGCCCAAGTTATTGTGAGGCCGATGTTATTACCTCTCAACGCACCACTTCAGTGCCAGTGGAGTATTGCAACGGCTGTAGTACCGAATGCTGGCCCAGTTGGCCAAAATGCTCCGCTGGCCAATGCTCCTTGGCCAGCCCAAAACCTTCCTGCTCCCCCAGCGAATCCCCAAGCTCAGAGCATTGCCGCACACCCAGGCCCAGCCGATCCCGAAGCTCAGAACGATTCCCCACCCCCCGGCCCGGCGAATCCCCAACGTTGGATTGGTCTCCGTTTGGGCAATCTCTACCGGTAGAAAAATGCGCACCAACCAGCCAATATTTCTGGGTAGATCCAATTGGGTCCCTCAATAGGCATTCTGGGTACGCCACTGAGTATCAAACATGCTCCAGCGAATCCCCCAGGTCCGATCAATCCGCCAGGCCCAGAAGATATACCTGTGCAGATCACATTGGGTCCTTCAATGGGCATTCTGGGTACGCCACTCGGTATCAAACATGCTCCAGCGAATCCCCCAGGTCCGATCAATCTGCCCGGACCAGAAGATATACCAGTCCAAATCCAAGGGGATCACCGAATGAGTATTCTCAGGAGGCCAAGGGGATGCGACATGCTCCTCTGGCGGATATCCCAAAAGCCGCGGCACCAAACGTGGAGAATCCGTTGATTCAATGCTTTGATGTGGCGCGGAGCGTGCGTAGCGCAGTGCCAGGTCTGTTCCAAATTAGCGAGTTTTTTTGGCAATAATCCGGTTGTGTTTTTTTTCAACTTACTGACTTAAAAGATATAGATTGCATTGCTCTGCTTGGACGTCCACGTGCAGTACGAATCGTCTGGGTCTGCCACCCCGCCAATCGCAGCGCACCACAACCAAATTATCGCCTGCTGAATTGGTGTACTCTTCATATCAATGGGGTACGTTTTGCTGAGTTAAATTCCTATGACATACGCGGTCTCTCGGCCAATATTTTGCGAACTGTGCCAAACAATATGATTCGCAACATACTTAGCGCTACTGGTGAAGGCCGGCAACAGCTGCGGGTGCATCCCGGCGCCCAATTATCTTATATAGATTACGTCTTCATCGAGAATGATGAGGACGCAAGGGCCTAGCTGCTGTCGAATCCGGTTCTCGACGATCCGTTGGATCTGTTGGTCTATTGTCATCGCCGAGAGACTCGGGGCAGGTTGCCCACTCCGCCCTTGAGGGGGCACAATTACCTTCGCGCAAATGCCATCGCCAATTGGGCTAGTACCGCGACACCAGGTAATCGCATCCAGACAGCCCAATCAGACGTGAGAACTGACCCTGGCCCGTCCAATGCCGGAGGTCAACAGGAACAGCGAGATGACTCTCCCTTGTTTCTTCCTGGATGGAGTAGTTCATCATCTGATGTTTCTGATGCCGAAGAGGGATACCAAGCAATCATTGGAGCATTACCATCCCCTGTTGCAGATCGCAGTAAAACACAAACACAATCCAAAATACATATTCAGAAGGTGTCGAAGCTTAGTGCACGCGGGGGTGATACTGAGTACCATAATGTACGGAAGCGTGGAGCACCATCCCATGAGGAAGATTGGGAGCATTTGTCCAAGAAAGGCCGCCAGGATTCCTATGCCCTTGCATGGTTGAAAGGTAAGGCGGACCGTAATGTGCGGGCAGAACTCGAAGAGGAAAAGAGTCTTGACGAAGAGAGAGGGATTGAGATTGTCCAAGGAGTTTGATCCATCTGACAGCGCGTTGAACGCCTGAGTCTGCCAAGATATATTAATGATTCAGGTTCTTAGAGTATTAGAATTGATTTCTTATAGACTGCAGATTCGCTAATGAGGCTAAGCATTCGGGGTTAGGTCGTGTTGAGGATACTAGTATGATAGTAGGCTGAGGCTGACGCCCCGAGACATTACAGTACAAGATGTCTCTTGTCGCATGCTTAAAGGTGAGGCTCAAAAAGATATTTTAGGGGGTGCACGTATCACCTCTGCCAATCATGACTTTTCACGATCTTTCAATAGTCTTTGTTTTATCTAAGTGGTACATGATTATCCATCTGCATTTGGCGAATTGTCTTCGTTATCCATTCCAAGATAATGCGACATCGCGCCCCATGTGCTGACGTCGCGCCCTACATCACGACATCGCGGTACACCCTAAGTCGCATTCCCTGCTTGTACAGCCCGTAGGACTCACAGTCGTCGAAATGTACCGCGTTGCCAAAATCTATATAAGAACCTCTCTGACCTCTGTGACCCCTCCATCTTTCTTACCTCCCGCCTCAGATGACCCCCACCTGCGTTCCTCCTCTCCAGTGTCCGAACATCTGGCGCCTTGAGACATACGAAGGTCAACCGCCATCCAAGTGGGTATCAAGAGACCTCCGCCATTTTATTTTGATCACCCTTCATATTAGATTCCAAAATCGCCGACGAACGAATGGCCCCTCCAGGCATAGTGAGACGTCACGTGCGGAAGGGAAAGTAAGCACACTCCATCTCACAGTGTTTGTAACCGATGCTAATAGCTCTCTGCCACTTAGACTCCCCGCCGCGCAACCTCCACCGCCAGTGGTTCGGGGCGGCATACGAGGAAGAACTCTTACACTTTCAGCCGCCCGTCGCCGTGCGGAAGAGAGAACGTAAGCAATGGTGGAATTCTCTTTATATGGAATCTTGGAATATCAAACTCACTACCCTTTTTTAATGAACAGAGGACCCGAGCCTGAGGAGTGACCTCACTTCCAACCGGCCTCAGGAGATTCGGTGTATAAAGCCAAACTATCCCACAATAATCAGAATCTGGTATACTGACAATCTAAGAAACAGGACTGTGTATGACTACATTGCGTACGCCAAATTGTGGTGTGGATTCAAGCATCCACATGCCCAATCTTCTATCTATGCGACATGGCGCGAGCCAATAAAGGCCTACCTGATTGCTCACCATCTGGAGCCCGGTCGCCTAACCGCAACGCAAGTGGATTCACTTTTCTTGTTCGCCCGGGCCTATCACCAGTCAAGGAGCGAATTGAGCTCAGCAAATGCCAGCACCACGCCGACGACCTTTTGGAACTGAACCGGCATCTGAAGATCCTTGTCAGGGATTCCGGAAAGAAATTGCAAACGACCAAGGAGACCCAAAGGGCTGGTCGTGATGGTGGCGGCGACGTTACATAACCTCCGAGTAAGTGCTAGCGATCTTGATTCCGTGACGCCCACCCTGACATCTACTTCTAGTGGCTCTGGCAGATTGGGAGTCGCCATTTTCGCCGCAACCTGTTAGAATCCAGATTGTTCGTCGATCTGGAGTACCAGGGGCCCCACATCCCTTCCTCGGCCACCCCTGGTGTGAAAGAGATTCAGACCGCGGAATTGCCTGGGGGGTCCTCGCTACACCAAGCATCACGCATCTGGTACGGGTCGTCATAGAGCAAGACGTCGCAGACGAAATCCGATGTCCCCGGTCTCTCATCGGGGCGACAGGCGGGGGTGCTGCCAGACTACGTCAGTACCCCGAAGATCCTGTGCCCCTACGCCAACTTATCTTCCTGAACCTAGATGACGACATTGGGGTCTGGTTTCTCACCAACAGTGGCCAGGATCCCCTGGACCTCATGGTTATCCAGTCGCGACTCGAAGACAGTGAGGACCTGGACGAGACCCCTGCGCCTCCCAATGCGAGGTACCCGTTTTTCGACCGCGCCATCTGGGAAGAGTCGGGCGGAGCTGAAGATACGGCACTGGGAATGGAGCAGGAGCAGGAGTGGTTTGACGCGGACGAATGGCCACCGGCCGAGGCAGAGGGGGCGCCTCGGGCACCTCCTGGTGCTGGCGTTATCGTTGTAGACGACGGCGGCGTAAGTATCTAGTCTGAACAGGGACTTGGATGCAAATTGTCTTGCTAAGTGCTGATGGAGGCCCAGTCACCGGGAGTTCCGGGCCCATCAAGACTCTGAAGGAATATTCCATCGCAGATGGAGGAGCCAGCGAGCTCTCAACCATTAGCGCTGGTATCTGGTGTGCCCTCCTCTCACCTATCTGGGCCTTCTGAGTCTTTGATGCTCCGTAAACTCCGCGAATTTGCCCTGGAGAACCTCTGGGCAAGCAGATTGTTGGCGAATCCCGAGCTTGTGGCGGAGAGGCTTCAAGGGTATGATGGCGCCAAGGACACACGACCTGCAACACATATAAATCGCGACGAACACTCAGTCTCAGCTCCCCCTGCTTCTGCTGCCAGCCGCCATCTCTCCACTCCCGAGAGAACGATAGAACATCCCTCTCCCACAACTGATCTCCCGCCTTCTACTGCCAATGTGGCCCCAACCCTGCCACCAGCATCCGTAACACCCCCGGCACGCCGATATTTAGTTCAGAGTTCTGAGCACGCCTCAGAAAACTCCACATCCGTAGCTGAAATACTCCGTTCGGGAAGACGTCGCTCCGGTCGCAAATGAGCTTTCTACGTTTCGGGATGAATTCATTTTTCATTTTTACCCCTACGACTGCCTTACACGCGCTGTGCGATTTCCTTTGAGACACGGAGTCATGTAATTTATTTGCTCCTTATGATTCCTGACTAGTACTCGTATAGTAATGATACCATTGCACGCCCCTTGCTTCATCCTCTCTCATCCTTATGTCCCCTTATGCTGATGTCTGATAACCTTTTCCGCTTTGGGCTGGACTCGCATTCTCTGTCCATAACTAGACTGGGGTTAGTCAAAAGGCCTGCGGTCTGCACTATGTGAAAACTGAGATCTAGAGATTTAGTGGTGTTGATTCGACGTCGGGAGATGATGTTTGAGATATCTAAGCGGCATTGGTCGTGGCGTGTGTCTTGCTAGACCTAGTGTCGCTAACGGATACCCGTTGTGGCTAGCTTTTGCATATGCACGACTGACACCAGCAACGCCTCCTACTTTACTGACACCTCGAACCTTTTTATACCAGAACGTAGACGAACATCATACCAGAGCTCGTCCAGAGTACGAACATAATGTTGCACAAGCAGAAAACACCTTTTTCCAGTTGAATAGATTCTTTCAATACCGAGTGATAGTACGTGAATCTCACCCCCCCGCCCCCCCCAAAAGACATAGCTTATACGACCTGACGTGTTCCATTGCACAACAACTACAAACTACAAATATCCACATCGCGTGGGATACATTACACTCACGCATTCTAATCCCTATTCTCTCGGAAAAATCTTCATTAGTCTCCCGTATTCTACGATGTCTAGACTACCTCAAGGCAAATCACTCAGTCAGCCAACTTCACGAGTAGGCAATCTGGAGCGGCGTAGACGCGACGCCATACCCGCGCAGAGGGGCTCTGAATCAGGGACATAGCGGACCGAATCAGGCAGCTCCCATAGAACAAGAACACTGCCTGCCGAATCAAGCAGCTCCCACGGTACACACGCGTCCGGTCGCAGTTCTTCACCACCACAAACCGCAGGACGCCACACATCACAACCCGTGAAGCGCGCCAGAAGGAGGACCTTACAGACCACCGCGTATAGTGAACCTGAAGGGGAACCAGATGCACAACAACAAATAGCAACAGTTCGTCTGAGCGATGGGAGCCGCGACGAGTACCAGACCTCCCGCAGATCTGATTAAACTGAATCGGACACAGAACCAGAAGCAGAAGACAATGATGTCCCGGATGACGACACTGGATCAGGGTCTCGTCACCGATCACGAACTGCAGACAGACGACAAGCAAATACCCGGGTTTCAACTGTGCGAGTTTAGACCGCCTCCGGATCTCAAGGAGCGGCGCAAGTCGGATGCACCCAAGCTGCTCGACCAGGTATAATTCAGGGTGCTGGGTATACTCCACCGGCGTTCCCATCTGCCAGTGTAGCACCATATTCATCGCCGCTGGCCACCCATAGTCCCACTATGTCCGGAGTCCGGAGCTCGCGTCTTCCCAGCCATCCCTAGAATCAAGAACACGGGCTTCACATCTGGCCGGATACTAACTCACGGCCAAATACTGCCACCGGGGCCGAGGCTGCTGTAACAGCCCGGGCCAAGACGCTTATTCTATGGTACACCCTGTTTGTGAATGCTCTCCCAGCACCAGCTGTATTGATGTCCGAGGCCCACCGTGTTTGGCTGAAGCCTCTGGAGGACTTATCCGATGCAGGAAATATTGAACCATCGGTGGCAAGCATACACATAGTAAGTGGACGCTGATACTCAAACTTGACGCACTCGTCGTGGGCACTTACTAAATGTGACAGATACGCGCCTGACACTCTGCAGTAAGATCTCAGTTTCTGTTCCAGTAAAGGAATGCATTGGAAGATATTACGATCTCCCCAGAGACCCGACAGCAATTGCGCGTAGGGTGGACTACCTCCTCGAGAGGGATAGATTCATGTGTTCCCCGAGAGGGTATGAGGTAAGTGTGCGCCTTGTGATAGCCCGGCCACAACTAATGCGTATGGACTTGACCCAGCAAGTAACGAATCAATTCCTCGCGCCCCACATCTCCATGGCAATATGGGGAAAGTACTTCAAGGGCAGGAAAATGTGCAGGATTGCCGAACCTGACTTTCTTGGTAGCATCAATGGCACCATGGTATGTTTAACCTGTGCCATGCTCTGCCATACACTGCGAGCATGGCAAACCGGAATCTATCTTGAAACATGCGTCTACAAGCCGGACGCAGTAGCAGGTGAGCCTGACCCTGAACCTGGCGTTCTCTAGTTCCGGCCAGGATGCTAACCTCATGATGAGCTCAGAAGACCTTTTTGCCTGCCTGCGGCAGACGTGGGTCACCTGCCCAGACTTGGTACAGACAATGATCCTCAAGAACATTCACGAGACCATGAAAGCCAAAATGGAGAAGGAGCATGGGATACAGGAAGATGGCCGTGAAGGGTTTACTGACGATTGGGAAGCAGTGGCGGCAGAGGTGCAGAGTCAGATGTCTAGACCGGCCCCCCCACGGGCAACTCCTCGGATTCCGACACCCCCAACTCCACGCATTCAGACACGTCCAACTTCACAGATTGAGAGTCAAACTCCCAGCAACCTGCGTATTGGAGCCCTGGCTGGAGCCCCGGATAACCGAAACGATGCAAAGGAAACTGTCACGTCTTTCGATTTCACCCCGGTGTCGGCAACCCGGCTACTCAACTTCCTCGATTTGGACCTACAGACTCCGAACGGCTCACAGGAGGTCGCGGGGGTGCCAACATTGGACAATACTGTGACTCGGACTGCATTGCGACAGCTCGCACTCAGCCTTGATGATCTAGAGCCGGCGGAGGAGACTCCGGATCTGTGGGATATGCAGCCGGGGGAAAGTGCAAGCATAGATGCGGGTAGTTAGAATGCTGAGCATGTGTAGTGTTGTGGTTTTGGGATGCCTTCTCACATATAGGAAAGCGAGGAGCATAGTCATATTAAGATGAGGGCGTCTAGCCAACTCAAGGAATTCAGAATAGAATTAACAGAAGCAAGGCTTAACAGGTGCATCTTGGCGATCAGGATTGTAAAACACATCATGACAGCATTTGAAAGAAGAGAAGTGCCTAGATGTAAGAGCAGGATGCCATTAGACTAAGTACACGATGCGTCCGGATGAAAACGCGGCATCAGATAAAGTCATGATCGGATCAGGACGCGGCATACCTAGGGCGTAAGATCAGGAAAAAGTGACCAGGCGTCAGGAAGGGAGAGATGCGGGTCGTGGGATCCGGACGAGGTCGGCAGGGTGTGAAAACATTAGGACGCGAGATCTGAAGATGAGCGAAGCCCTGATGTTCGCTGAGGAGGAACCGGCATTTGGGCGGGAGAGTCATATATCCGACACAGTCAGAAGGCAATAGCGGCGGACCCGACACAGTGGAAACGGAAGAGTCATACATTAGAGGGAGTCAGTAGGTAATAAAGGAGCACCAGACGCAGTCAGCACGCAGTCAGGACGCACAGGACGTAGGGGTCCGTGTCCGGATGGCATCAGGATGGATGGCGCTACCTAACACAATGTCAGGACGCGACGTCGATCCGACGTTACTTCCTGATTCCTGATGAGCATTCCGACCTCCCAGGCGTCAGACGCACGGGGCACACAGGACGCAAGGTATTATTTTTGCTGAAGTGGGCCGCGCAGATTGATCAGACCTGGGGGATTCGCTGGAGCATGTTTGATACCCAGTGGCGTACCCAGAATGCCCATTGAGGGACCCGATTGGATCTACCCAGCAATATTCGCTGGTTGGTGCGCATCTTTCTGCCGGTAGAGATTGCCCAAACGGAGACCAATCCTACGTTGGTGATTCGCTGGGCCAGGGGGTGGGGGAGTGTCCTCAGCTTTGGGATCGGCCCGGGCTCGGGGTGCGGGAATGTTCCGAGCGTGGGGATTCACCGCGCCGGGGGGTGGAGGATCGTGCTGAGCTTCGGGATCGGCCCGGCCTGGGGGTGCGTTGAGAGGTAATAACATCAGCCTCACAATAACTTGGGCAGGGGGGACGCCTGGGCAGGGTGGAGGTACGTGATTATTGGTCCTAATGGTAAAGTACGGGTGCAAAAGTACTCGTCCGGCAAAGCAACGGCAACCCCACTACCACTACAAATTTACTACCTATTCAACCACAACTGCTTAGAATAAACTGAAAATATGTGTAGACATCCAATAAATATAAGGAAAGCTATATATAAAATTATAAAGCAAAAAAATCATTACTTTGTATACCATCCCCTTGCATCTAAGACAGCAGCCACTCTATTAGGCAGAGACTCCCACAACCTTTCCAGAAATTCACCTTCAATATCCTGAGCCCAAACCTGATTGAGGGCTTCTGCTAGATGTTTTCTAACAGTATCTGGACCCCCCTTGGTCTTGTGAATGTTGGGAAAGCACTGGTGCAGCTTTTCCTTCACCCTCTTCCAACAGTGCTCAATAGGATTGAGGTCTGGGGAATTGGGTGGCCATTCCATAACCTGTATGCTGTTTTCTGCAAACCAAGCCATGTATCTCTTGCAGTATGTATCTTTGCACCATCCTGTTGAAAGATAGGATCCCCAACTGTGTCCTCCACCTCCTGCCAGACATCAACTAAGCCATCCTCCAAAACCCCAATATATACAAAT
>Ga0307513_10001475_pt1 | contig 33811 bp, 22 predicted proteins | sample 15_EM_MG_FD_202174 | JGI IMG/M metagenome (GOLD analysis project Ga0307513, IMG submission 202174) | Populus trichocarpa ectomycorrhiza microbial communities from riparian zone in the Pacific Northwest, United States - 15_EM | ecosystem: Host-associated > Plants > Roots > Unclassified | place... | reverse complement strand
GAACCGGCGCGGGTTGCCTTGGAACTTCGCGATGCGGAACTCGCTGCCGAAGTCGCCGTGGAACTCGTTGCTGCCGCCACGGGTCACAACGCTCACCACGCCGCCGGTCGCGCCGCCGAACTCAGCGTCGAAGCCCGAAGACCTGACCTGAATTTCCTGCACGAACTGGAACGGGATGTTGTTGTTGAGATTCAAAGTACCGGTGCGGAAGTTCGTCACTTCCTGACCGTCAATGATAAAAGTATTTTCTGATCCCGAAGCTCCATCAATCTGAAAACCGCCGGAGAGCGCTTCGTTGCGAACCGCCGGGGCAGTGTTCAGCAAGCTGGTGAAGTTGACGCCTTTGGGCAGCAACTCCGCAGTCCGCTGCGTGATGTTGGTCTGAATCTGGTTTTCGGTCGGGTCAATAGCCGCCGTGTCGGTGGCTAACACGTCAACGACAGTTGACTGGCCGCCGACGGCGAGACTGAAATTGACCGGGGTGGTTCTACCGAGAACAACTTCAACGTTGTTCACCGTCGCGGCGCCGAAGCCTGAAGTCTCCGAGGAGGTCAGGGCGTAGAAACCGGGCGGCACCTGCAAGATACGATAGAAACCTTCATCGTCGGTGGTCACGGTGCGGGTAAAACCGGTGGTGGCATCGGTGCCCGTGCTCCCGGATCTCGAACTGCTGGTCACTGTCACTTGGACGCCCGGCACGATAGCGCCGTTCGGGTCCCTGACAGTGCCCTCAATGTTCCCCGTCGTCTCTTGCCCAAAGGCGCTCACGCCAAAGCAGAGAAGAAGGGCGAGCAGAGAGGCAAAGGAACTGAGTTTTTTGCTCATGCTGTCACTCCTTACTGAATACATTTTGTGAATTGAAGACTTAAAGTTAAGCGACGGATACTTCCGAACACTCCTACAAAAACTTACGCGGGCATAGAGAGCAATTAAAAGGCCATAGGCGGGATATTAGTCCCTGAGTGGCTGCAACTGCCTTAGAACTAACGACATAGTTGCGTTAACAGGCCGCCCGGCACGAGTGCTTGAGCGACCTGTTGACGCCTTGAGGCTACAAATTTCTGGAGACAATCCGAATTTTTGAATCAGTTTGACAAAGCGCGCCTGCCGGGGGAAGTTTGGCCGCCCGCGACTTAACGGGTGGACGCTTTCGCGACGCCCGATTTCTCGCGCAGCACTCTGATGGTTTCGCGTATCTTCGCCGCGTCGCGCGCGTCGTGTTGATTCTTGAGGAAGAGTTCCAGCGCGTCGGCGGCTTCTTTGTAGCGCTGCTGTTCGCTGTAGAGCGCGGCCAACTGCCAGTAGACCTCCGCCGACTTCCCGTTGCTCAATTCTTTAGCGAGTTTTAAAGCCGCTTCGGCGTCGGCGAGCTTGCCCGTCCGCCTGAAAGCCTTGCCGAGGTAAACCTGCACATCGACCGATTTGTTGTAGAGCGCGGCCGCGCGCTGCAAAGTCTCGACCGCCTTGTCGTAGGCTTTCAAGTGATACTGTGCGATGCCCAGTCCGGTCAGACTGGAAAAACTGCTGCGATTAACTTCGACCGCTTTCGTCAACAGGACGAATCCGGCTTCGTGATAACCGCGCGAGACGTATTCCCTGCCGAGACGATCCAGCGCGTCGTAATATTCGGGGAAGATTTCGAGCGACTGCTTGATGCTCTCGAAGCCTTCCTTCTCCTTTTTGTCGCCGAGCGCGCTGACGCCATGCTGGTAAAGTTTCTTGGCTCCGTCCGGCACGGCCTGTGCGAAGACGACGCCCGGAGGGCCTTCGGCGAGCGGGCCGGTGTTGGCGTTCGGTTTCATCCTGAGATAAAAATCCACCTGCTCGCTGACGGCTCCCGTGCCTTCAATAGGTGAGATATTGGTGAGCGAGACATCACGCAACTCTTCCCTGTAATTCGTACCGTAGGGCAGCACCTTGACCTTGTAACGTCCCTCGCTCAGACCTTGAAAGAGGTAGCGTCCCGAAGCATCCGTCCTCCGCCGTCCGATTGACCCGTACACGTCGTCCATCAACTCCACGTAGACATCCGGTAAGGGACGGCGCGTAGCATCGAAGACGTAACCGGAGATGCTGCTCCTGCCCTGAAGCGCGGCGGCGACGACAGGATGCGCACTGGCATTTGAATTGAATTGAATCGTGATAAGGGAGACAACGGCTAGGCCAAGCAGCAGAAAGGCGGCTTTCTTCATAACTAACTCCTTCCTAAAACAAATAACCTGTTGGGACGTTACGGGACTGACCGGGAACTCTGACGAGTGGGCGGGAGTATAGCACAAGCCGAAAAGTTGGTAAGGGCAACTTCGGGCTTCGGGAGAAAAAGAAGAACCGGAAGAAAAAAGGAACGCGGGCGGGTGAATCGCAAAGCGGTTCAAGCGAGTTGCTGTGGGATTCACCCGCCCGCGTTCTTCTTTCGCTTAATCAAGCGGACGGTTTGAGGTACTGGTCAAACCAGCCGATGACGGTGTTGTACCAGAGCGCGGAGTTTTGCGGTTTGAGAATCCAGTGGCCTTCGTCCGGGAAGTAGAGCAGCTTCGACGGCACGTTCTGCTTTTGCAGGTAGGTGAACAACTGGAAGCCCTCGCCAATGGGCACGCGGTAATCGAGTTCGCCATGCGTGACGAGCGTCGGCGTCTTGAAGTTTTTGGCGTGGAGGTGCGGCGACCAGCGCGTGTAGAGTTCGGGGTTGTCCCACGGCGTTCCCTTGAACTCCCATTCTGGAAACCAGAGTTCCTCGGTCACGCCGTACATGCTCACGAGGTTGAAGACGCCCGCGTGCGAGACGAGAGCTTTGAACTTGACGCGCTCGTTGTCGTTGTGACCGAGAATCCAGTTGACCATGTAGCCGCCGTATGAGCCGCCCGCCGCGCCGATGCGCTCCCTGTCAACGTCGGGGCGCGAGGCGACCTGCGCGACGCCGTTGATGATGTCCGTGTAGACCTTGCCCGCCCAGTCGCCGGAGATGTCGTCTGTGAACTGCTGGCCGTAGCCGGTCGAGCCGCGCGGATTCGGCATGAAGACCATGTACCCGGCGGAGGCGAAGATTTGCGGATTCCAGCGATAGCTCCAACTATCGTTCCAAGCCCCTTGCGGTCCGCCGTGGATGAGCACGACGAGCGGGTGGCGCGTGTTGCGCGCCGGGGGCGCGGGCTTGAAAAGCCAGCCGTGAACCTTCGCATTATTCGCGCCCGTCCACTCCACCTCTTCGGCCATTTGCAAATTGAAACCGGAGAGAAACTCGTCGTTCGTTCTAGTGACTTGCGCGACGACCCTGTGATCGCCTTCGAGGTCGTAGCGATAAATCTCCGTGGGCTGGATCGAACTCGAACGCGTGAAGACGAGCGTTTCGCCGTTGGGGGCGACGCGCACGTCGTCGTTGAACCCGTCGAAGACTTTCGTTAACTGCCCGTCGGCGACCGTGATCATGTAGAGCGGCTGGCGTCCGCGCTGGCCGGAGACGAAATAGATGCGCTTGCCGTCGGGCGTGAAGGTGAAGCCTTCGACGTAGGCGTCGAAGGTCGAAGTCAGTTCGCGCGCCTTCTTCGTCTGTCGGTCGTAGAGCATCAGACGCCAGCGTGCGCTCTCGAAGCCCGCCGTGGCCTGCGAGCGATAGGCGATGTAGCGACCGTCGGGCGAATAGAGCGGCGACTGATCCGATCCCTTGTTGTCGCCCGTGATGCGCTGCGGTTCGCCGCCCGCGACGGGCACGATGAAGATGTCGTTGTTGGTTGAAGTCGCCTCAACCTTCTCCGTGTTGCGCGCAAAGGCGAGTTCACGCGCGTCGGGTGAGAAGGCGTAATCGGTCGGGCCGCCGAGGGAGAAGGGCGGGGCGTCGAAGTCGCCGGGGGTGAGGTCGCGCGCCGCGCCGCCGTCTGCGGAGACGACGAAGACGTGCGTGCGCTTGCCGTCCTTCCATGCCGTCCAGTGACGGTAGAGCAGGCGATCAATCGTCTTCGCTTTGACCTTGTTCGCTTCCACCTCCGCATCGCGTTTCTGGTTGCAGGCGTCGTCGGCGCAGCCGGGATAGATGTCGGAGACGAAGGCGAGCCAGCGTCCATCGGGCGACCAGACGGGGTCGCCCGCGCCCGTGGAGATGCTCGTGATTGTTTTAACGTCGCCGCCGCTCGCGTCCATCGTGTGAATCTGCCCGCCGCGCACGAACGCGATCCGCTTGCCGTCGGGCGACCAGCGCGGCGTACTCGCGGACGACTCTCCGCTCGTCAGTTGGACGGGCTGACCGCCCGCGACCGGGATCAGGTAGATCTGCGTGCGGCTGCGGTTCGCGGCCTTGTCGGGGTCGCTGATTTGATAAGCGATGAGGCGACCGTCAGGCGATAGTTGCGGGTCGCCGACGCGTCGAACTTTCAACAGATCGTCAATGGTCAACGGACGCCGCGCCGTCTGCGCCGTGATGGCGTTGGCGGCGCACAGGAGCGCGAGCGCAAAGACCAAGACTGAAACACTGGAACGCTTCATATAAGTCTCCTCGAAAATTTCTGATGAGTTGGTTAAGAGTTTCCGGCTCGCGGAAATTTATCACAGATGCCGCGCCGCTAACGAGTGCTCGTTCGAGTAGCGGCCTGATTTGAACTCTGTGCCCGCTCCGAGAGGGGCACAGAGGAAAGCCGAGAAGAAAGAAGAAAGGACGCAGCCCATGCCCGAAGCCGAAAGACGACTCCCGGTGCTCCGCTTTGGTTTTTACCTTTACGCTTTCCCCGTCCTCCATATTCCCTTGACGACCGAACCTGCGCCCCGGATAATCGTCGGCGTCAACAGTCACAGCCCCACGCCGGAAACTTCCCCCGAAGTCCTCAAAGTTGAAACTCAGATCAAAGGTGTGTCTTATGAACCTGTCATCATGCCGTGCGCGGTCGGCCTCTTCTTTCATCTTCGCGTCGTTGCTCATCTTCTGTGCTGTGTTGCAGACACGCGCGGCCACCGTGCCGGGCGGCTTCACAGACACGCTCGTCGCGGGCAGCTTGTCGAACGCGACGGCGATGGCGATTGCGCCGGACGGGCGCATCTTCGTCTGTTTGCAGGGCGGCACGTTGCGCGTCGTCAAAAACGGCGCGCTCCTGCCGACGCCCTTTCTCTCCGTCACGGTCAGCGCGACGGGCGAGCGCGGTCTGCTCGGCGTCGCCTTCGATCCTAACTTCAACACGAACGGCTTCGTTTACGTCTACTACACGGCGACCACGCCCGCGATCCACAACCGCGTCAGCCGCTTCACCGCTAACGGCGACGTGGCCGTCGCGGGAAGCGAAACCGTGCTTCTCGATCTCGACAACCTGAGCGCGGCGACCAACCACAACGGCGGCGCGATGCACTTCGGCCCCGACGGCAAACTCTACGTCGCCGTCGGCGAGAACGCGACGCCCGCCAACGCGCAGACGCTCACGAACCTGCTCGGCAAGATGCTGCGCCTCAACGCCGACGGCTCGATCCCCACCGACAACCCTTTCTTCAACACGGCGACCGGCAAGAACCGCGCCATCTGGGCGCTCGGCCTACGCAACCCTTACACGTTCAACTTTCAATCCGGCACGGGCCGCATGTTCATCAACGATGTCGGGCAGAACGCGGTCGAGGAAATTAACGACGGCATCGTCGGGTCGAACTACGGCTGGCCGACCTGCGAAGGCACTTGTGCCAATCCCAATTTCCGCAACCCGCTCTTCCAGTACGGCCACGGCTTCACCGCGACGACCGGCTGCGCCATCACCGGCGGCGTGTTCTACAATCCCGAGACGCAACAGTTTCCCGCGAGCTATACCGGGAAATATTTCTTCGCCGATTTTTGCAGCAACTGGATTCGCCTCTTCGACCCGTCGAACGGCACGGCGACCGACTTCGCTTCCGGCGCGTCTTCGCCCGTTGACCTGCAAGTCTCCGCCGACGGCAGCCTCTATTACCTGCAACGCGGCTCGAACGGCGAACTCCGGCGCATCCAATTCCCGGCGGGTCAGACGCCGCCCTCCATCGTCTCGCACCCGCAGAGCCGGTCAGTCGCCGCCGGACAGCCCGTTACCTTCATCGTCTCCGCCACGGGCAGCGAGCCGCTTCGTTACCAGTGGCAGCGCAACAACGTGGACATCCCCGGCGCGAACCAATCGAGCTACTCGCTCGAACCGGCCACTTTCGACGACGACGGCGCACAGTTCCGCTGCATCGTCACCAACGCCTTCGGCAGCGCGACGAGCAACAACGCGAAACTGATCGTCACCGGGTCGAACACCGTGCCGATCCCGAGTCCAGTGTTGATTACGGAGTATCGCCTCGACGGCCCCGGCGGCCTGCGCGACGAGTTCGTCGAAATCTACAACAACACGAACGAGTCGATCATAGTGAGCACCACGGACGGCTCGGCGGGCTGGGCTTTGGTCACGGGGCGCGATGCGGCGGCGGGCATCACGCTCGAAACTTATCATGTCATCCCGAACGAGACTGTCATCCCCGCGCGCGCGCATTATCTCGTCGCGGGCAACGCCTATTCGCTGTCGAACTACGGCGGCAACAACCGCACGCCCGCCGACGCCGTGAGCCAGAACGACCTCTCCGACGACGACGCGGCGCATCTGTTTCGCGGCGTCGCGCTCTTCCACACGGCGGACGCGAACAACTTCACGACGCCGAACCGTATGGACGCCGTCGGCGGCGCGTGCGCCGACCCCAGATTGAGCGAGGGACGCATATCGGGTCTGTGCCGGAACGTCGGCACGGCGGCGAGTCCGGCGGCGAACTACAGTTACGTGCGCAGACAACCCGCGGGTGTGCCGCAGGACACGGACAACAACGCCGACGACTTCGCGCTCGTCGCCGTCGAGAGTCCCTTGCAGAGTGCGGGCGCGGGCGCAAGCCTCGCGTCGGAACTCGGCGCGCCGGGGCCGGAAAACCTCAACAGCCCCACGCAACACAACGCCACGATCAAAGCCTCGCTCATCGACCCGCAGGCCGCGTCCGTCTCGCCGCCCAACCGCGTGCGCGCGGGCGGGCAAATTCCGAACGGCCAGTTCGGCACGCTCACCATCCGTCGCCGCTTTACCAACAAGACCGGGCGCACCGTGCTCGCACTTCGCTTCCGCCTGACCGGCATCACCACGCTCGGCACGCCCGCGGAGTCGAACCCGCAGGCGGACCTGCGCGCCGCCGGTTCGTCAGACATAGACGTTCAGACGACCGCAGGCGTGCTCACGGTCAAAGGCACGATCCTCGAACAGCCGCCCGCGCAAGCTCTCGGCGGCGGGCTGAACTCAACTCTCGTCGTGCCGCTCACCGGCGGCGCGCTCATTCCCAACGCGAGCGTTGACGTGCAGTTCGTCCTCGGCGTGCAGCAGGAAGGCGCGTTCCGCTTCCTCGTCAACGTCGAAGCCCTGACGCAGCCCCTAGACGCCAACCGGCAGAAAGGCGCGAAGGGGAAGGCGGGTAAATAAAAATGATGAAGTAGGAACGATGAACGATGAATGAAAGCCACGAGGCGACCGGTATATTTGTCAGCCGCGAAGCCGCGACGAAATGAAGCCGCGCAATCGGTGACAACCTAAAGTCGCGCAATCGGTGACAAGGTAAAGTCGTGCAGCGGCGACAGGTTTTGGGAAAATAGACTGAACCCGCGCGCGCTTTCCGACGTTTTTCTTCGTGGACTTCAACGAGATGTTAAACTTCGGGCGCGAAATACCGTAAACATCGAGCGTTCGTGCAAAGCGCGCCGGAAGGCGGGAGAGAGAACTGGCGATGAAACTCAAAATCTTTATTGTGATCGTGGCGGTGGTGTTGGCGTGGGTGGCCGGGCGGAGCATCAAGAGCGACGGGCAGAGTCTCGTTCACTCGGCGCAACAGGAACTGCACGACGATGCGCACGGCGACGAGGCGGCGCGGCGCGGCGACGTTCAAAGCGGCGCGAGCGAGCGGCGGATCAACGAATCTTACGAACTCGCCGAGGGCGCGCAGGTTGATGTTCACGGCATCAACGGCCCCGTGACGGTCGAAGCCGTTGACGGGAACACCGCCGAAGTCAGCATTACGAGCACGGCGGGAAGCATGAGCGATCTGGACGCTAACCAGATCATCGTCGAACACACGGAGTCGAATCTCGTCGTGCGCGGCAAGGGCGGCAACAGTTGGGGCTTCTGGAAGTGGCTGCGTGGCGGCGGCGAGGCGCGGCACAACGTCGTGTTGAGACTCCCGCGCCGCGTCGAGTTCCTGCTGCGCGGCACGAACGGTAGAGTCACCATCGGCGAGATGGACGGGTCGGTGCAAGTCTCCGGCGTCAACGGGCACGTCGAGATCGGCGGGGCGCGCGGCTTTGCGGAAGTCTCCGGCGTCAACGGCGGCGTGACGATGACCGTCACGGAACTCGACGAGAAGGGCTTGAAAGTGAACGGCATCAACGGCGGCGTCGAACTCCGGCTCGGGCGCGGCGTGAACGCCGACCTGAACATCAACGGCGTCAACGGCCAGATGACGGTCGAAGCCCCGAACGTCGAAGTGCAGGAGCAGAAACGCAACCGGCTGCGCGCGCGCATCGGCACGGGCGGCACTGGAATCAAGGTCAACGGCATCAACGGCGGCGTCCGCCTGGTGGGCGTCTAACTTCGGAGCAGAAGGTTCCCCCTCCCGCTGTTCCGCGTGAAGGCCGGAGAAGTTTAAAGCTTCTTCGGCCTTCGTGTGTCTACGAGTAATTTTCCGGTTGCGCGGAAGGCATCCAGGCGCAGAGGCGCAGCGCAGGCCGCAGGGGAAGCGCAGAGGCTTGAAGTGCAACTCAACTCTGCGCGCATCTCCGCGTGATCTCTCTCTGCGCCCCGGCGGTGAATTCGTCTCGACGTTCCGCCGCGCTCAACGGTGTGTGAGAGCGTCGCGCGCGGCGCGGACGAGACGCAAGGCTTCATCCGTCGTGGCGGCGAGAGCGGTGAGGTGTCCCATCTTTCGCCCGGCGCGCGCCTCGTGTTTGCCGTAGAGATGCAGCTTGACGTTGGGGATAGCGCAGGCGGCGCGCCAGTCCGGTTGGCCGTTCTGCCAGAGGTCGCCGAGCAGGTTCGCCATCGCGGCGGGTCGCAGTTGTTCGGTCGCGCCGAGCGGCAGCCCGCAGACGGCGCGCACCTGTTGCTCGAACTGGCTCGTCGCGCAGGCGTCAATGGTGAAGTGGCCGGAGTTGTGCGGGCGCGGCGCGAGTTCGTTGACGAACAATTCGCCGTCGCGCGTGAGAAAGAATTCGACGCAGAGCACGCCGACGAGTTCGAGTCGTTCGAGCAAACTCGCCGCGATCTCCGTCGCCCGTCGTGCGACCTGCGTGGAGACGCGCGCCGGGGCGATGGTGCAATCGAGGATGTGCCGCTCGTGCGAGTTTTCGACCACGCCGAAGTGCGCCGTCTCGCCGTCCGCGCCGCGCGCGCAGACGACCGACACCTCGCGCTCGAAATCGACGAACGCTTCGAGGATGGCCTCCTGCCCGCCGAGCGAGTCGAACGCCGCCGCGCTCTCCGCCGCCGACTTGATCAGGCGTTGGCCTTTGCCGTCGTAGCCGAACCCGGCGGTCTTCAACACGGCGGGGCAGCCGATTGCGTCGAGCGCGGCGTCGAGGTCCGCGCGCGTGCGGACGCGCCGGAAGGGCGCGACAGGGATGCCTGCCGTTTGCAGAAACGTCTTCTCGCGCAGGCGGTGTTGTGTCGTGTAGAGCGTCGCGCCGTCCGGCCTGACGGGGACGATCCCGTTGATCGCTTCGACGGTCGCCGCCGGGACGTTTTCAAATTCAAAGGTGACGACCTCGACGCGACGGGCGAAGTCGCGCACGGCGTCGAGGTCGTCGTATGAAGCGGTGACTTCCACGTCTGCGACCTGTCCGGTCGGCGTGTCGGTTTCGGGCGAGAAGGTGTGGACGAGATAGCCCATGCGGCGCGCGGCCATCGCAAACATGCGACCGAGTTGGCCGCTGCCGAGCACGCCGATGGTCGCGCCGGGCAGGAGCGTTCGCGTGCTTGAGCGGGAAGAGGGCGCGTGATTCACGGTTTTAGCGAAGGGACAATTCTACTCGAAAGGCGTTCACCAGCGCAGACAACTTAAACTCGCCTAACTCAACTCGGCCTCACTCACCTGTCGCTCCTGCTCGACCCGGAACGCGCGCAGGCGTTCGCGCAAGTCGGCGTCTTCGTTGGCGAGGATGGCGACGGCGAGTAGCGCGGCGTTACGCGCGCCCGCCTGACCGATGGCGAGCGTGCCGACGGGAATCCCCGCGGGCATCTGCACGATGGAGAGCAACGAGTCCAGCCCCTTGAGCGCGCGGCTCTCGACCGGCACGCCGAGCACCGGCAGCAAAGTCTGTGCGGCGACCATGCCCGGCAAGTGTGCCGCGCCGCCCGCGCCCGCGATGATCACTTTCACGCCGCGCGCCTCCGCCTCAGACGCAAACTCCGCCATCAAACGCGGCGTGCGATGCGCGGAGACGACGCGGCACTCGTGCGCCACGCCGAACTCCGTCAACACCTCGTCCGCCCCGCGCATCGTCTCCCAGTCCGACTTGCTGCCCATGACGACTGAGACGAGCGGCGGGCGCGCAGAGCCTTGCGCGTTAACGGTCGTTTCCTGTTTCGACTCTTCTTTCACTTGGATCAGTAGATGTTGAAGTTGTATTCGATGGTGACGTACTGTGAGACTTTGCGCCCGTCCTTCTCGGCTGGCGTGAAGGAGATTCTGCGCGCCGCTTCAATCGCCTGCTGCGTCAAACCGTGCGGAAGTTTGTTTACATGACCGATGTCGCCTACCTCGCCGGACGCCCGGAGGATGAGGCGTATTCGCACCGTGCCGGTCACGCCGAACTTGCGCGCCCATTCTGTGTAGGACGGTTCCGGCTTGGCGAGAATCTGCGCCTTCTTTGTCACCTCGCGCACTGTGAAGGTTCGGTTGTAGTCCGTCTCTTTCGCTTCGCCGCTGCCGCCGCCGGAAATAATATCGTTGCCGCTGCCCCGTCCCGATCCGATGCCCTCGCCTGTGCCGACGCCGGAAGTTCTTTCGTTACTGCCACTGGCTCGTCCCGGCCTGTAAGTCGTTCCTTTACCCTCGGCCCGCATGGGCGGATGCACAGTAAACGAGTCTATGAATTTCTCCATCTCCCCGATGATGCGATCCGGATTCCATGCGGCGGCTATATAGAACCGCGTTTCTACGGCATGGATGATAAGTGTCCCGCTTTGTGTGCCAAGATTCAGGCGATAGCTTCGTCCAGGATGAGTAGGTGACTGGTATTCTCCCTCGTAAGTCAATGCATATCGCGTTTCCGGCGTAATCCTCGATTCGTGAACGGCCTTTGCCCGTTCCGGTTCAATAATCATCTCCCACGCAAGTTCGGCGCAGAGGTCAAGGTAACTTGCCGTGTCGGAACGCAGCCCGACGGAAAGGTTCTCGCTCTTGAAAGACCAAACCGTGTAAATCGTGTCGTCTGAGCCGCGCACACTGTAACGCTTGCCTGTGAGGCTCAGCATCCTGTGCTTTCGCTTCTCCGCTACCGCAGATGGTTTCTGTGGCATCAAAACCGTGAACGCCTCGTTCGGCGGCGCGACCTTGACCCACGAGAGCGCGGCTTTCTCCTCCTGCGCTCGCGCCACAGTCGCTAAGGCGACGCAGCAGAGCAACACGGAAAGCGCGATACGAAAATTGAAGGTGAGCGACTTCATAAACGTTTCTCTCAAGCGGTCGATGCCCGCGCGACATCACCCTTGCGAGTAGCCGGGTTTGCCGTCGAAGTTGTAGAGGTTCTCGGTCTTGATGAAGTCGAGTCCGTGGTCGGCGATGCGTTGGAGGAGCGCGGTGATCTGCGAGTGGGAGATCGTCGCGCCTTCGCCGGGGGCGAGATAGCGGCAACGCCAGTGGTCGGAGAGGAAAGTTTCGGGCAGCCCCTGCGGCCAGACGGTGATGCCGCGATTGCCGATGAGCGTCAACTTCAAACCGTCGCCGCTCAACTTATCGCACGTCTCGCCCAACTGTTCTGCCGTGCCGCTCTCCCAGTTGACGAACACGTCAACGCCGACCAACTCTTTCTTCTCCACTTCCTTGCTGCCCGCGCCCGCCGTGCTCGTCTGGTCGCCGCCGCCGGGGTTGTACTTGACGGCCTTCAAAGTCTGCGGCGTCTGTCCCAGACGCTCGACCACGGCCTCCGCGAATTCGCGCGTGCCGACCTTCTGCTTGCTCACGCCCTCCGCGTAAATGTCGTAAGTGTGAACGCCGTCTTCCACGGCGCGCAGCCACGCGTTGTGGACGCGCTCGGCCACGTCCGGCTGGTTGATGTGGACGAGCATCATCACCGCGCCCAACAGGAGGCCGGAAGGGTTGGCGAGGTTCTGCCCGGCGCGACGCGGCGCAGAGCCGTGAATCGCCTCGAACATCGCGCCCGACGTGCCGATGTTGGCCGACCCCGCGAGGCCGACCGAACCGGCGATCTGCGCGGCCACGTCCGAGAGAATGTCGCCGTAGAGATTCGGCATCACCACTACGTCGAAGGCTTCGGGCGTGTCGGCAAGTTTGGCCGCGCCGATGTCCACGATCCAGTGCTCGTTCTCGATGTCCGCATACTCCGCCGCGATCTCGTCGAAAACTTTGTGGAAGAGACCGTCGGTCATCTTCATGATGTTGTCTTTCGTAAAGCAGGTGACTTTCTTACGGTTGTTGCGCCGCGCATACTCGAAGGCGTAGCGCACGATCTTTTCGCAACCGGGGCGCGAGATGAGTTTCAGGCATTGATAAACCTGCGCCGTCTGCCGGTGCTCGATCCCCGCGTAGAGGTCTTCCTCGTTCTCGCGGACGATCACCACGTCCATCTTCGGGTGCTTCGTATCGACGAACGGGTGATACGAGACGCACGGGCGCACGTTCGCGTAAAGTCCGAGCGTCTTCCTGACCGTCACGTTGAGGCTCTTGTAGCCGCCGCCCTGCGGCGTCGTGATCGGCGCTTTCAAAAAGACCTTCGTGCGTCGCAGAGAGTCCCACGCGCTCGCGGGGATGCCCGCCGTGTCGCCGCGCAGGTAAACCTGCTCGCCGATTTCAATCGTCTCGATCTCGATCCGCGCGCCCGCCGCTTTCAAGATGTGGAGCGTCGCTTCCATGATCTCCGGGCCGATGCCGTCGCCGTGCGCGACCGTGATAGGAACATTCTGTGCCATGATTTTAGTTCGAGCACCTTTCACTAAATTCGGATTTTAAGAAGACAACTCAGGTGGGCGATAGCTTACTACTTTTCACCCGCCGCCCGAAAGTTTCAAGCCGCCCGAACCCGCGCCCCGCGCCCCCCGCGAAGCGATGACGATCATTTCAACCGCTTCTTTTCAGCTTTTCCCTAGAGTTACAAATCAGGCCACTATTCAGACCGCGCGGTTATTCCGCTCCGCCCGCAAATTTAGTATGATGCCGCCGTGCCTAACCCTCATGCGAGCAAAGGTGGAGAGAAGTTTTTGTGCGGGGAATTGGCACGAGCACGCCCCTACTGCCCCCTTCAACTGACGCCCGCAGCTTACAGTCCGCGTTGGAAATTCACGGATAAACCTAGATGTTGAATTTGTCACGATCTATTTGGGGGCGTTATCTCATCGCCGTCTTAACGGTCGCCGCGTCGTTGCTCAGCACGTTCGCGCTGTGGCCGTTCAACCAGCCGGTGCGGCTCGCCTTTTTTTACGCGGCGGTCGTTGTCAGCACGATCTACGGCGGGCTGCGCGCCGGACTTCTCGCCATCGCGCTGGCGGTCGTCGCCAGCGGCTACTTCTTTTTTTCCCCGACCAATTCGTTCAGCGTCGGCGCTACCGCGCTCCTCCAGTTGGCCGTCTTCGTCGCAGTCACGCTGGTGATCGCGTTTGTGATCGACCGGGGCAAGCGCGCCGAAAGTAAGCTGACCGTGTCCGAACGACGCTTCCGGCAGTTGGCCGACAACATCGATCAGGTCTTCTGGGTTTACGATCTGAACGAAGAGCGGGTCGTCTACACCAACCCGGCCTACGAGACGACGTGGGGCGAGACGCGGGAAAATCTCTATCAGGATGAGAGCGCGTTCTTCGCCATCCTCCACGCGGAAGACCGCGAACGCATGACGCATGTGCTGCGGCGGCAACGCGCAGGCACGCGCACCGAGGCCGAGTATCGCATCGTGCGGCGCGACGGCACGACGCGCTGGATACGCGACCGAGGTTTCCCCGTCAAAGACGAGCGGGGCGAAGTCTTCCGCATCGTCGGCATCGCCGAAGACGTGACGGAGAGCAGGGCTGCCGAGAAGGCTCTGCGCGAACAGACCGAGGCGGTCGAGACGGTCAACCGCGTCGGGCACATGCTCGCGGGCGAACTGGACCTGCATAAACTCGTGCAGGCCGTAACCGACGCGGCCACCGAACTGACAGGCGCGCACTTCGGCTCTTTCTTCTACAACGTGCTCGATGAGAAGAGCGCGTCTTACATGCTCTATACGCTCTCCGGCGTGCCGCGCGAAGCCTTCGCGCATTTCCCGATGCCGCGCGCCACAGACCTCTTCGGCCCCACCTTTCGCGGCGAGGGCACGATTCGCATTGACGACGTGAAGAAAGACCCGCGCTACGGCAAAAATTCGCCCTACTACGGGATGCCCGAAGGCCATCTGCCCGTGACGAGTTATCTGGCCGTGCCCGTCGTTTCGCGTTCGGGCGAAGTGCTCGGCGGGTTGTTCTTCGGCCACGAAGAGGTGGGCATCTTCACGGATCGCGCCGCGCGCATCGTCGAGGGACTCGCCGCGCAGGCCGCCATCGCCGTCGATAACGCGCGCCTGTTCGAGGCCGCCCGGCAGGAACGCGCCAACGCCGAAGCCAACGAGCGTTACTACCGTTTTCTCGCCGAGGCGATCCCGGAGATCATCTGGACGGCGCGACCCGACGGCACAGTGGACTACTTCAACCAACGCTGGTACGACTTCACCGGCCAGCAGCAGGACGAGTCGCACGGCTGGGGCTGGGAGCAGGTCCTGCACCCGGACGACCTTGAGCCTTGCATCGAGCGTTGGAAGCGTTGCGTCGAGACGGGCGAGGTCTACGAGGTCGAGTACCGCTTCCGGCGCGCGAGCGACGGCCAGTATCGCTGGCATCTCGGACGCTCCCTGCCCCTGCGCAGCGAGAGCGGCGAGATCATCAAATGGTTCGGCACGTGTACGGACATAGACGACCGCAAGCACCGCGAAGAACAGCAACGTTTTCTCGCCGAGGCGAGTGCGGTGCTCGTCACCTCGCTTGATTACGAATCGACGCTCACGTCGCTCGCGCAACTCATCGTGCCGCGCCTCGCCGATTGGTGTACGGTTGACATGCTCACGGACGACCGCAACATCGAGCGTCTCGCCGTCACGCATCAGGACGCGGCGAAAGTGGAACTGGCGTGGGAACTCAATCGCCTCTACCCGCACGACCTCTACGAGACGGAAGGCGTCTCCAAAGTTATCCGCACGGGGCAGCCCGAACTCTACCCGAACATCCCGGACGAACTTCTCGCGCTCGTCTCGCGCAACGCCGAGCACCTGAAAACTCTACGCCAACTCGGCTTCAAGTCCAGCATGATCATCCCGCTCATCGCGCACAACCGCGTGCTCGGCGCGATCACGCTGATGGCCGCCGAGTCGGGCAGGCGTTTCACTGCCGCCGATCTCGGTTTCGCGGAAGACCTTGCGCAGCGCGCCGCGCTCGCCGTGGACAACGCCCGACTCTACCGCGAGGCGCAGGAGGTCAACCGTCTCAAGGACGAATTTCTCGCCACGCTCTCGCACGAACTGCGCACGCCGCTCACCGCCGTGCTCGGCTGGACACGCCTGCTCGGCACGGGTCAACTGGACGAGACGACGCAGAATCGCGCCCTCGAAACCATCGAGCGCAATGCGCAATCGCAGGTGCAACTCATTGACGACATCCTCGACGTTTCGCGCATCATTCGCGGCAAGTTGCGTCTGAACGTGCGCCCCGCCGAACTCTCGCCCGTCATCGAAGCGGCGGTGGATTCGGTGCGCCCGGCGGCTGAAGCCAAAGGCATCCGCTTGCAGGTCGTTCTAGACCCGCGCGCGGGACCAGTCTCCGGCGACCCCGACCGCTTGCAGCAGGTGGTTTGGAATCTCCTGTCGAACGCCATCAAGTTCACGCCTAAAGACGGGCGCGTGCAGGTCTTGCTCACGCGCGTCAACTCGCATCTCGAACTCACCGTGAGCGACACGGGGCAGGGCATCGAAAGCAAGTTTCTGCCCTACGTTTTCGACCGCTTCCGGCAAGCCGACCCTTCAACCACACGCACGCACGGCGGCCTCGGCCTCGGCCTCGCCATCGTGCGTCACCTCGTCGAACTTCACGGCGGGACGGTGACGGCGGAAAGCGAAGGCGCGGGGCAGGGCACGACGTTCAAAGTGTCGCTGCCGCTGATGATCGTGCATCAGCCGGAGTTCGCGTCGAACGCAGGGGAGCGCGCCATCGTGGCCGAGCACCCGACCGCCGGAGGTCGCGTCGCGCTCGATTGCCCGTCCGAGCTTTCGGGCTTGCGCGTGCTGCTCGTGGAAGATGAACCGGACTCACGCGAGATGCTCGTCATCGTGCTGACGCAATGCCGCGCAGAGGTGCGCGCCGTGTCGAACGCCGCCGACGCGCTATCGCAACTGCAATCGTGGCAGCCGGACGTGTTGATCAGCGACATCGAGATGCCGGGCGAGGACGGCTACACGTTGATCCGCAAAGTCCGCAGCCTGCCGCCCGAGCGCGGCGGCAAAATTCCGGCGGCTGCGCTGACGGCCTACGCACGCGCCGAAGACCGCATGCGCGCATTGCTCGCGGGCTTCCAACTCCACGTGCCGAAGCCCGTCGAACCGGCGGAACTCGCCGCCGTCGTCGCCAGCCTCGCCGGACGCACGGTGGAACAGGAAAAGGGATAAAGGGACAGGGAACAGGGTAAGTGGTCAAGGTTAAAGGACAAGCACCCGGTTGAGTGCTTGTCCTTTAATCTTGACCACTTACCCTGTTCCCTAAAGTGTTTTTCAGTGTCCGGCGGCGACTCCGACGACGCGCGTGCGTCCCGACGCGGCGGGGCGACGCTCGTGTTTGGCGCAGGCGCGCGCGAGCGCCTGTTCGACGCGTGGTTCGACGTTGCATTCCGGCTGGCGGCACACGGCGGCGAGTTCGGAGACGACGAGATAATGAGCGCGTTCCAGCATCCGCTGCTCGCGGAAACTGAGCGGCTTGATGTGGCTCAGGTAAGTGAGGTGCTTGAGCACGTCGGCGACTTCAAAAATGTCGCCCGTGCGCATCTTTTCGGAGAATTCTTTGAAGCGATCTTTCCAGTCGTTCGGTGCGGCGGCAAAGTCGTCGCCGAGATTCTTCAACAACATCTCGCACTCGGCGGAAGAGATCGGGGAGCGCAAGCCCACTTCGCCTGCGTTGGCGACGGGGACGAGAACAACTGAGTTGGTGGCTGCGAGGCGAAGGGTGTAAAAAGGGATGGATGTTGCGCCTATCTGTTTCTGCTCGACCTGTTCAATAGTTCCGATGCCATGATTGGGATAGACGACTTTCTGACCGATTTTGAAGCCCACCACGTACCTCCTAACACTGTCTGAGAAAAGTTTCACTGCGTGAGCAGTGGCCGGGTTTTGTAGGTTTACCCTCTAGCTCTTGCGGCGCAGGACGCGCCAAAGGCTCTGCTTAAATCGTCACAAAAGTGTAACAGCGGTTCTCGCGAAGCGTCAAGAGAAACGATGAACGCGGAATGATGAACGATGAATTAAAGCGTCTGCCTTTCATTCATCTCGCTCATCATTCCGCGTTCATTGTTCATCATTTGGAGTATGCGGCAGTTCGATGGTGAATGTCGAGCCTTCGCCGGGGGTTGAACGGACGGTGGCCTCGCCGCCGTGCGCTCGTGCAAGGTGTTTGACGATGGCGAGTCCGAGTCCCGTCCCGCCGAGCGCGCGCGAGCGGGCGCGGTCAACGCGGTAGAAACGCTCGAAGATGCGCGGGATGTGTGCGGGCGTGATGCCTTCGCCCGTGTCTGTGACGGAGATGCGGTCGCGCCCCGCCGCGCGCTCGTGTGCGACCGTGACCGCGCCGCCCTCCGCGTTGAACTTGATCGCGTTGTCGCACAGGTTCGTGAGCATCTGTTCGAGGCGACGCGCATCGGCGTGGACTAACACGTCTCCGGCGACCTCGTTGCGAAGCGAGAGGCCGCGTTCGGCGGCGCGTGCGGCGAGCGCGGTCAGCACCTCGTCGATCATGGAACGCAGGCGGACGGGTCGCGCCTCGACGGTCGCCGTCCCGGCCTCGATGGCCGAGAGTTCGAGGATGTCGTCAATGAGGCTGTGCATGCGCGCGGCGTTGCGATCAATGATGGAGAGGAAGCGTCGATTATTGTCGGCATCGTCGAGCGCGCCGCTTTCGAGCGTCTCGACGAAGGTGCGGATGGCGGTCAGCGGCGTGCGCAATTCGTGCGAGACGTTGGAGAGAAACTCCTGCCTGACGCGTTCCAGACGTTCGAGCCGCGTGATGTCGAAGAAGACGCCGACCGCGCCGCGCGTCGTGCCTCCCTGTGTTCCCGCGTCGCGCTTTTGCAGAGGCGCGACGCGCAGGTCGAAGACGCGCCGCTCCGCGTCCGTCATCTCGACTTTGACTTCCACGCGCTCGCCTCGCTCAATCGCGTCGAGATAAGCGGAGAGCACGGTGGGGTTGCGGGTCAACTCGCCGAGTCGCGGCTGTTGTCGTCCCGCCGCCGCCGCGCTGCTCTCGCCGAACCCGAAAAGGACGCGCGCCGCCGCGTTCGATGCCACCACGCGCAAGTCGGCGTCCACCACCAGCAGCCCCTCGCGCATGCTGTTCATCATCGTCTCGACCAACTCGCCCGCCGGTACGACCTCGGTCGCCACAGCCCTCGCCGCCGCCTTCGCGCTCTGCGTCGTCTGCGGCGTCGTGCTGCGTTCGGGAGAAACCGCGCCGCGCGAAAGGAGACGCGCGACGCCCGCGCCCGCCAGCGCAAACGCCAACGCCGCTAACGCCATCGCGGGACGCCAGAAGACGAGCGCGAAAAAAGAGATGACGAGCGCGGCTGAGAGCGTGACGGCTGAGGATACGCGGAGAGACATCTAGGAAGTTGAATGTCCGTTTAGCAGGGAAAGAAATTGTTGGCGCAGTTGCCGTCGAATTGCTCGCGTAGGAATGTTACGGCTTCTCGAACGGCTCGCCGTCCCGCCGGGGTCGAGACGACGCCGACGAAAAACGCGAGTAGCGCGATGACGATATAAAGTTTGAAGCGACGCACGGCAGCGATTCTCAAGCACGGGAGCGCAGCGGTCAACCGCTACTGCTTCGATTCCGCATCAGAGGGCTTCGGGCAGCCGACGAAGCGATAGCCGACGCCGACGACCGTCTCGATGCAGTTGCCGCACTCGCCGAGTTTTTGTCGCAGGCGGCGGATGTGTACGTCGAGCGTGCGCGTGTCGCCGTAGTATTCGTATCCCCACACGTTGTCGAGGATGTGCTGCCGCGTGGCGACGCGGTTGCCGGTCTTGGAGAGCGTTTCCAGCAGGGCAAACTCCTTGCGCGTAAGCTTGACGGGCGCGCCGTCGCACGTCACGCGCATGTCGGCGAAATCAATCGTGAGACGTTCGTCGTCGTAGCGCGGCACGCTCTGTTCGTCCGCGCGTCGCAAGACGGCGCGCACGCGCGCCATGACCTCTTTGACGGAGAAGGGCTTCGTGATGTAGTCGTCCGCGCCGAGGTCCAGACCGGCGATGCGGTCCGCTTCGTCGGTGCGCGCCGTGAGCATCATGATGGGCGTGCGGCGCGTGGCCGGTTCGCGCCGGAGACGGCGACACAACTCCGTACCGCTCATCCCCGGCAACATCAAATCGAGGATGACGAGCGCGGGCGCGCGCCGTGCGTCGAGCGCGACGGCCAGACCCTGCTCGCCCGTCGGCGCGATGATCGCTTCCAGCCCCTCGCGCTCAAGGTTGTAACGCAAGCCCTCGGCGATGTCCGGGTCGTCTTCGATGATAAGAATCGGCTTTGCCATAAGATGAGTTTCAGGTTGCAGGTTTCAAGTTTCAAGACTGAGGTTGTTCGGTCTTTAACTTGAAACCTGCAACCTGAAACTTGAAACCCTCCGCTAGTTGCTGTGTTTGATGAACGCCGCCTCGGCCATGTAGACCGTGAGTTCGCAGATGTCTGTGACGTAATCGCCGACGCGTTCGAGGTGCTTGGCGATGAGCAGCAGGCGCGCGCCGCGTCCGGTGGTCGTCGGGTCGGAGGCCATCAGCTTGATCAGGGCTTGGAACATATGCTCGTAGAGCGCGTCGATCTCGTCGTCGCCGAGGATAACGGCGCGTGCCTTTGTGGCATCGTTCGTGGTGAAGGCGTCGAGCGCGGCACGCAGCATCGCAGAGGCTTGCGCGGCCATGCGCGGCAGTTCGGCGAAGGGTTTGAGTTGCGGCTCGTCGTTGAGATCGATGGCGGCGCGGGCGATGTTGCAGGCGTGGTCGGCGATGCGTTCGAGGATGGGCGTGACCTTCGCCACCGAGACGACGAAACGCAGGTCGCGCGCGGCGGGCTGGCGCAACGCCAACACGTCGATGCAGAGACGATCTATTTCCAGTTCGAGTTGATCGATCTGGTCGTCGTCGCGCAAGACTTCCTGCGCCGTGACGGTGTCGCGCTCGACGAGCGCGAACATGGCGCGTGCGAGCGCGGTTTCGGTGTGGCCGCCGAGCAGCAGCACGCGGTTGCGCAAATTTTCCAGATCGTAGTCGAGATGCCTGTGCCGTTCCATGATAAAAATTTTCGGCGTTGCGATTTGCGTTTGCGGCGGATGATTTAAACTTCACCTCTCAAATCTCAGATCACAAATTTGCAATCCGCAATCGCCAGTTCTCTAGCCGAACCTCCCCGTGATGTAGTCCTCGGTCAACTTCTCGTTCGGATTCGTAAACATCTTCTCGGTGGCGTTGACCTCGATCAGTTTGCCGAGCCAGAAGAAGGCGGTCACGTCTGAGACGCGCGCCGCCTGTTGCATGTTGTGCGTGACGATGATGATGGTGTACTGCCGCTTGAGTTCGACGATCAACTCTTCGATCTTCTGCGTTGCGATGGGGTCGAGCGCGGAGGCCGGTTCGTCCATCAACAACACTTCGGGGCGCACGGCCAGAGCACGCGCGATGCAGAGCCGCTGCTGCTGCCCGCCGGAAAGTCCGAGCGCGGAAGTCTTCAAACGATCTTTGACCTCCGACCAGATGGCCGCGTCCTCCAGAGCCTGCCGGACGCGATCCTGCAACTCCGTCTTGTTCGTCGTCAGACGGTTGATCCGCAAGCCGTAGGCGACGTTGTCGAAGATGGATTTGGGGAACGGGTTCGACTTCTGAAAGACCATCCCGACCCTGCGCCGCAAGTCCACGACGTTCAACCCCGGCGCGTAGATGTCTGCGCCGTCAATCAAGACCTCGCCCGACGCGCGCGTGCCGGGGATCGTGTCGTTCATACGGTTGAGCGTGCGCAGGAACGTCGATTTGCCGCAGCCCGAAGGGCCGATGAAGGCCATCACGCGCCGCTCCGCGATCTGGAGCGAGATGTTGAAGAGTGCTTGCGTGCTGCCGTAGAAAAAGTTCAGATCGCGCACGCTGACTTTCGCCTGCGCCGTCGCTTTCGCTCCCTCCGCCGGTGGCTCGCTCGCTCGCGGCTCGATCATAAAAGATGGTGCGGTCGTTGACATAAGCATTAGTAAATCGTGAATCGTGAATAGAGAAAGCCGGATTGAATCTATTTACGATTCACGCTTCACGAGTTCAAATCTTCCGCCGCGTAAAGAAGCGGACGGTGATGTTGATGACGAGGATAAGCGTCATCAGAATGAGCGTCGCCGCCCACGCCTGCGCGTGCCATTCGTCGTAGGGCGAGATGGCGTAATTGTAAATCTGCACGGTCAAAGAAGCCATCGGCTGGTCGAGATAGACGTTGAAGAAACGGCTGCCGAAGGCCGTGAACAGGAGCGGCGCGGTTTCGCCGGAGACGCGCGCGACGGCGAGCATCGCGCCCGTGACGATGCCGGAAGCGGCGGCTGGCAGGACAACTCCGGTCGTCACCCTCCACTGCGGCGCGCCGAGCGCGAGCGCGCCCTCGCGCAAACTCGCGGGCACGAGCCGGATCATCTCTTCGGTTGTGCGCGCCACGATGGGAATCATGATCACGGCGAGCGCGACGCCTCCGGCCATCGCCGAAAATTGCTTCATCGGCAGGACGATAATCGTGTAGACGAAGACGCCGACGAGGATCGAGGGGATGCCCGTTAGCGTGTCCGTCAGAAAGCGCACGAGCGAGGCGAAGCGACCCGCGCCGTACTCGGCGAGGTAAATCCCCGTCGCGATGCCGAAGGGCATGCCGACGACGCAGGCCATCGCGAGCAGGATCAAAGTGCCGAGGATGGCGTTGCCGATGCCGCCGCCTTCGCCGACGGGCTTGGGAGTCTCAAACACGAATTGAAAACTGATCGCGCCGATGCCGCGATACGCGATGTAGCCGAGAACCAGCACGAGCACGGCGACGGCGACGAACGCGCACGCCGCCGTCAACGTCGTCATCACGGCGTTCGTCGCGTAGCGTCTGGCGTGCAGCGTCGGCATAACGGTTTCAAGTTTCAGGTTTCAAGTTTCAGGACTGAGGTTCTCCGGTTCTGCGTCTTGAACCTGAAACCTGAAACCTGAAACTTGAAACTAACTCTTACGCTCTCGCCGTGCCGCTCGTGGAGCGCGTGACGCTCCAGACGAGAAGGCGCGCGGCGGCGTTGATGATGAACGTGACGAGGAAGAGGATCAGCCCGAGTTCGACGAGCGCGCTCAGGTAGATCGCTTCGGTCGCTTCCGTGAACTCGTTGGCGATGACGGAGGCGATGGTGTACGACGGCTCGAACAGCGACACGCTGATCTGCGCGCGGTTGCCGATGACCATCGTGACGGCCATCGTCTCGCCGATGGCGCGCCCGAGTCCGAGAATGATCGCGCCCGCGATGCCGGGGCCGCCGTTGGCTAACACGACGCGCGTCGTCTCCCAACGCGTCGCGCCGAGGGCGAGCGCGGCCTCGCGCTGTGTGACGGGCACGGCGGCGAGCACGTCGCGCACGACCGCCGAGATGATCGGCGTGATCATGATGGCGAGAATGATCCCGCCCGTGAACAACCCGATGCCGGTGATCGGGCCTTGAAAGAACGGCAGCCAGCCGAACCACTTTTGCAGCGGCGGCTCGACGTACTGGCGCAGCAGCGGCGCGAGCACGAAGATACCCCACAACCCGTACACCACCGACGGGATCGCGGCCAAGAGTTCGACGAGAAACGTGATCGGGCGCGACAGACGGCGCGGCGCTTGCTCGACGAGGAAGATAGCGACGCCGAGCGAGAGCGGCACGCTGATCAGGAGCGCGAGCAGCGACGAAACGACCGTCCCGTAGATGAAGGGGAGCGCGCCGAAACGCCCCGTCACCGGATTCCACTCGCTGCTCGTCAAAAAGCCGAAGCCGAACTCGCCGAGCGAGAGACGCGAATTGGCGACCATCGCCGCGATCATCGCCCCGACGATGAGCAACACCGTGAGCGCGCAGCCGAACAACGCGGCGCGAAACACGGCGTCGCCCATGTTGCCCGTCGGCGACAAAGCGCGTCGCCAGTTCCACGCGCGGACGCGCGCACCGTAGGCGGCGGCGGGTGTCGGCATGGTCGGCGGTGGTCGTCGCATAAATGTCAGGGACAGGGTTCGAGTTTCAAGTTTCAGGACTGAGGTTCTTCGTTCTTTAACTTGAAACCTGAAACCTGAAACTCATTCCTGAAACTTGAAACTTCTTACGCGCCGCGGAGCGTTTTGCCGCCGGAAGTGATCGAGTTGAGCTTGGCGGAAGCGCGCTCGACGATCTGCGCGGGGAGAGGCGCGTACTGTAAATCTCTGGCGAAGCGTTCGCCGTCGTGGATGCTCCACCAGAGGAAATCTACGAGGGCTTTGCCTTTGGTCGCGTCCTTCTGCTCTTTGTAGACGAGGATGTAAGTGTAGCTCGAAATCGGGTAGGCGTTCGCGCCCGCCGCGTCGGTGATCGAGACGCGGAGGTCTTCGGGCGTCGTCGCCAGACTTTCGGCGGCGGCGGCGGTCACGGCGTCGAGCGACGGTTCGACGAAGTTGCCGGACTTGTTCTTGACGAGCGCGACGGGCAGCTTCGTCTGCACTGCATAGGCGAGTTCGACGTAGCCGATGGTGTTCGGCGTCTGCTTGACCTGACCGGACACGCCCTCGTTGCCCTTGCCGCCGATGCCGACCGGCCAATCAACCGACTTGCCCGCGCCCGGCGACGCCTTCCATTCCGGGCTGACCTTCGCCAGATAATCGGTGAAGACGGCGGTCGTGCCGCTGCCGTCCGAACGATGAACGACGGAGATGTCGTTGGCGGGCAACTCGACGCCCGGATTGTCGGCCTTGATGCGCGCGTCGTCCCAACGTTTGATCTTGCCGAGGAAGATGTCTGCGATCACGTCGGGCGAAAAGCGCAGGGGCGCGGCGGCGACGCTCTGCAAGTTGTAGGTGATGACGACCGCGCCGAGCACGGTCGGGACGTGTAGAAGTTCGCCCGGCGCTTTCCGCAAATCCTCGTCGCTCATCGGGGCATCGGACGCGCCGAAGTCAACCGTCTGCGACTGAATCTGCTGGATGCCGCCGCCCGAACCGATGGACTGGTAATCAATCTTCGCCTGCGGGTTGACCTTGCCGTATTCGCTCAACCACTTCTGGTAGAGCGGGTTCGGAAAAGTCGCGCCCGCGCCCTGCAAGCGAATCGTCCCGCCGCTTGCGACCGGCGTCGTGCTATCGGCGCGTTCGCCGCTGCACGCGGACAGAAACGCCAACGCGACGGCGAGTAAGGGCGCGAATGCGACGCTCCGGTAGCGGCGCGTCGTCTTTTGTGTGGGCAACATCATCAGTCTCCTCGGAAGTTTAGTGACTCGAAAGAAGACTCCGAGGATACCGGGACGCTGTTACACGCACCTGAACGCGACTTTAAATTTATGTTAACGCGCAGAGCGCGCGGGGCGTCAGGTGACGAGACGGTCAACGAGGCGGATGATGAGGAACGAGAGGGCGGCGATGAAGGCCGCGATGGGGATCGTCAAGACCCACGCCCAGACGATGCGACCCGCGATGCCCCACTTGACGGCAGACAAACGGCGCGTCGCGCCGACGCCGACGATTGCGCCCGTGATGGTGTGCGTGGTGGAGACGGGAATGCCTGCGAGCGTCGCGCCGAAGAGCGTCAGCGCGCCCGCCGTCTCGGCGCAGAAGCCGCCGACGGGTTTGAGTTTCGTGATCTTCGACCCCATCGTGTGGACGATGCGCCAGCCGCCCGAAAGCGTCCCGGCGGCAATCGCCGCGTGCGCCGTCAGGACGACCCAGAGCGGAATTTCGGGCAACTCGCCGCCCGCGCCCGCTTCGATCAGCCCGCTCGTGACGAGCACGATGGTGATGATGCCCATCGTCTTCTGCGCGTCGTTGCCGCCGTGGCCGAGCGAGTAGGCGGCGGCGGAGAGCAGTTGCCCACGCCGGAAAAGTTTGTCCACGCGGTTCGGCGTCGAGCGGCGAAACAGCCAGAAGACCGCGACCATCAGGACGAAGCCGAACGTCAAGCCGATGAGCGGCGAGGCGATGATGAAGACGAGCGTCTTGATCCAGCCCTCCGGCTTCAACAATCCATCGAAGCCGCCGTAAGCGGCCATCGCCGCGCCCGCGTAGGCTCCGACGAGCGCGTGCGAACTCGACGTGGGGAGGGCCAGATACCACGTGATCAGATTCCAGATAACCGCGCCGAGCAGGGCGGCCAGCAGCACGTAGAGACGCAGGTCTGACTGGATCAGTTCGATCCGCACGAGGTCGCCGCCGATGGTCTTGGCGACGCGCGTGCCGAGCAGGGCGAAGGCGAAGAAGTTGAAGAACGACGCCCACACGACCGCCATGCCCGGCGAGAGCACGCGCGTCGAAACCACCGTCGCAATCGAGTTCGCCGCATCGTGAAAACCGTTGATGTAGTCGAAGATGAGCGCGATGAAGATGATGAAGATGACGAAGGCTAGGGTGACAGACATAGGAAACGATGAACGATGAACGCGAAACGATGAACCGGAGACAAAAGCAGTTGCTTTCAGTCATCGCTCATCGTTCCGCGTGCATCGTTTCCTTTCAGGCGTTTTTGATGATCACGCTTTCGATGATGTTGGCGACCTGTTCGCAGCGGTCGACGGCAGCTTCGAGCTTTTCGTAAATCTCTTTGAACTTGAGCACGGTGAGCGGGTCTGACTCTTGCCGGAACAGTTCGCCGATGGCCGCGTGGTAGGTGTCGTCGGCGACGTTCTCCAGCCGGTGGATTTCGACGAGACGCTGGTTGATGCCGACCGGGCGCGCCAGCGTGGAGACGATCTCGTGAAGTTGGACGGCCATGCGCTGGATGACATCGGCGAAGGAGCGCGCGTGCGGCGTGCTCGCCTGAATGTTGAACATGACCATCGCCCGCGCGGCGTCGTCTATGAGATCGACCACGTCGTCGAGCGCGCTCGACAACTCGTAGATGTCTTCGCGGTCGAAGGGCGTGATGAAAGACTTGTTGAGGCTGGTGGAGATGGTGTGCGTCAGTTCGTCGCAAGCGTGTTCGATGGTTTTGATGCGCTGGGCGAAGGCGTTGTAGTCACGGCTGCCGTCGGCCATCATCTCAACGAGGATGGTCGAGGCGTCGTAAATGTATGAGGTCATCTGCGAGAAGAAAGAGAAATATTGATCCTCGCGGGGCAGAAAACTGAAACGCGCCATTCTTTTTACCGGCTCCGTTGTGGGATGAAAGAAGAAGCCGCACTATAGACGAACTGGCGGGAAACTTTCAAGGTGAACGCGGGCTTAACGGGAGTTGAAACGACGAAGTAGAAACGCGAAACGACGAATGAAAAGCGCGCGGCTTTCAGTTCATCGTTCCGCGCTTCTACTTCGTCGTTTCACGTAACGAGCCGGTAGCCGACGTTGATCATGGTGTCGATGTGGACGCGAAAGGGCGCGAGGCGGCGGCGCAGGCGATAGATGTGAACGTGGAGGCTCTCGGCGTTGAAGGCGACGGCGCACGGCCACGCATACCGCCAGATGTCTTCGGCGGAGACGACGCGTTGAGGGTTGAGCCGGAGTGAATGTCGGCTTAAAAGTTTGTTAACTGTGAGAGGATGAACCGGCAGGGTCAATTACGAAACTCGACCCGGCGGGAATCAGTAGAAGGGGTGACATTATTTCTCTCAAGTTGACGTGGCGCATGTCAGTTTGAATGGCGGATGTGTCAGTTAGCTCTTTCGGTCAGGACGGCTTTTCGCGCGTTTGCCGGATTTATCGGGTTTATTGGCGGGGTGTGACGTGGCCTTTGAATTGCTTGAGGGAGAGGCCAGACGCTCGCCGCAGGTGAGCTAACACAAAACCCGATTGCGTTGAAGCTACATGAAGAGCCTGAGCGAACACGAAGCTGTCAGCACCTATACGAAGGTGATCCTGTCAGTATACGCCATCATTTTTCTGGCGGCAGTTTACTGCCTGCCGGTGGCTTATATCGGCCTTCCGCTTTTACTGTTCGCCCTGCTGGCGGTGCGCGCCAGTTCGAGTTTCCCGGTGAAGATCGCCGGGGCGGGCAATCACCTGTACCTCACGGACAGCTTCCTGCTGCTCTCCCTGCTGGTGTTCGACGCCGAAGCGGCAGCCGTGCTGGCGTGCGTCGTCACGCCGTGCGTGTTGCTCCATTCGACTAAGAGCGTGGCCGGGCTGGTGAGCCGTTCGGCGATCTCCCTGCTCCCGACTTTCATCGTCGCATTGCTGTTCCGCTTCGGGTTCGGCTCCGTGCCCGAACTCGTACAGGCGCAAGACCTCCCCGCAATCGCGACCGCGCTCGGCGCGTTAATCGTCGCCCAGTCGGCCATGAGCGCGGCGATCTTACTGACTGGCCGGAGCGCAGGCCCGCAACAGAAACGCTGGCAGGCTTTCGTCAAGAGTTATCTCAAACCGCTCTCCGTCTATCTGGCGGCAGGGTGTGTCGCGGGGTTGGCGGCGGGCGTCGCGCACGCCATCGGTCTGAGCCTCGTCACGCTCATCGGAGTGGCCGCCGCCATCGCGTATTTCGCTTACACGTCTTACAAGAATAACCACTTTATCAGCGTGCCCGCGCAGGCTCAGGTGGCGGTGGCTAACACGAACAACGCGCCGAGCGACGAAGACCGTTTCCGCAACGCGTTCGACTTCGCCGCCATCGGCATGGCGTTAGTCTCTTCGGAGGGGCGTTGGCTACAGGTCAACCGCGCGCTCTGTAAGATTCTCGGCTACTCGGAACGCGAGATGATCGTCACTGACTTTCTGACGGTCATTCACCCGGACGACTTGAGCGTCGCGGTCGAGGCCATCAAACGTCTGCGCAAAGGCAACAGCAGCATCGACCAGTGTGAGGTGCGTTTCCAGCACAAGTCGGGGCATAAAGTTTGGGGACTGTGGAGCGCGTCGCTGGCGGGCGGCTCGCACGCGGCTTCCACGCCGCTCGTCTTCCAGATTCAGGACATCACGGATCGCAAACGCGCCGAGGAGCAACTCCAACACGAAGCGATGCACGACGTGATGACCGGGCTGCCCAACCGCGCGATGTTCATAGACCACCTCGAACTCGCCATCGCCCGCGCTCAACGCAATGAGGCGCGCAAGTTTGCGGTCCTCTACGTAGACCTCGACCGCTTCAAGATCATTAACGACAGCTTAGGCCACGCCGTCGGCGACCAGTTGCTCAAAGAGGTGGCGGTGCGCCTGTGGAAGTGCGTCAGGGCGGGCGACACGGTGGCGCGTCTGGGCGGCGACGAGTTCGTGATCCTGCTCGAAGACATTTACGCGGAGAGCGAGGCCATCGAGGTCGCGGAACGCATCAAGAGCGAGTTGGCGGCTTCGTTCACGCTCAACGGGCGCGAGGTGTTCACGACCGTGAGCATCGGCGTGGCTTCCAGTTGGACGAGCTACCATCAGGCCGAAGGGTTGATCAGGGACGCGGACGCGGCCATGTATCGCGCGAAATCGCTCGGCAAGAACCGCCACGAAATTTACGACTCGGCGATGCACGCGCAGGTCAGCGATCAGTTGCAGATGGAGACGGCCTTGCGCATGGCGGTCGAGCGCAACGAGTTGGTCGTCTACTACCAGTCAATCGTCGATCTGGAAACCTTCAAGATTTCGGGCTTCGAGGCTCTGGTGCGTTGGAACCACCCGGAGCGCGGTTTCATCTCGCCCGCCAACTTCATCCCGCTGGCCGAAGAGACGGGCTTGATCGTGGACATCGGCGAGTGGGTGTTGCGCGACGCGTGCCGCCAGATGGAGCGTTGGCAGAAGATATTCCCGTCCGACCCGCCGTTGTTCGTCAGCGTCAACCTGTCGAGCAAACAGTTCATCCAGAGCGACCTGATCCAGCGTGTGACGCAGATCATCGAAGAGACGAAGATCAACCCGGAGGGGCTGAAACTTGAGATCACCGAAAGCGCGGTGATGGACAACGTCGAGACGGCGACCGAGATGCTCAAGAAACTGCGCGCGCTCGGCATCAAACTGAGCATCGACGATTTCGGCACGGGCTATTCCAGCTTGAGCTACCTGCATCGTTTCCCGATTGACACGTTGAAGGTTGACCGCTCGTTCGTCGTCAACATGTCGGAGGACAGCGAGAACGTGGAGATCGTGCGGACGATTGTGAGCCTCGCGCAGAACCTCGGCATGAACGTTATCGCTGAAGGCGTGGAGACGAAAGAACAACTCGCCGCGCTCAGAAAGTTGGGCTGCGAAAACGGGCAGGGCTATTTCTTCTCCAAGCCGGTGAATGCGAAGGCGGCGGAGAATTTGATCTGCGATACCTACACGGTCGAACCCACGGTCGAGACGCTCGTCAACTCCGTGCGCGGGCAGGAAAAAGTCATCCGCTATCAAGTGGCTTAAACGAGGCGGCACGTTCGCCTCCGGTTGTGTCGAGTAAAAAAATGGGGTTGCGTCAGGCTTCCGGGAGAAGTTCGACGCGACCCCTGTCCGCATTGTTCGGGCGGGACGATGTCCGGCGGGGTGTGCTGACTCTAACGCCGCGACGCGACAACGAAATTAACGGCGACTTAAATGTTGATGAACATTTGCCGCGCGCGTCGGAAGCCATTTCAGAAACGGAACACGGTGTCGAATTGCAGGCGCGTCGTCGGGCGGTTGAGCGAACCGGCGGGCGTCTGGCCGAACGCCCCGGCCAGACCGTTCGGGCGTTGCGAGACGAAACTCGTGAACGAGAGCAGGACGCGCGGGTCGGCGGTGTAAGTGAAAATCAAGCGGTGCGTGCGCACGTCCGAAGGTTGCAGGAGATCGGAGAAGTTGAAGGGCGTGAGCACGGCGTCTTTCTCGATGCGCAGGAAGGTGTAGTTGAAAAGCATGTCGCCGCGCTCGCGTGTTTTGCCCGCCTGAATCTCCGCCCAGAAACCGTGTTTCTCGTCGTTCTCGACGATGCGGTTCGCGCCGTTCGCGCCCGCCAGCACAACGTCGTGCGCCTGCGTGTTGGTGACGAAGTTGAAGAGCGCGGTGACGGGGAAGCGTTGGCTGTGGGTGAACTCAAGGCGGCCTATGAAATCGGCGAGGTTGAAACCGGATGAGAGCCGCCCGTCGCGGTTGACGGCGTTGGTGTTGGCGGCGGAGACGCCGAGGTTGCCGCCCGCGACGAGCAGGTCGCGCGAGATGGAGGCGAAGCCCGTGACGGTTTGCGCGGGGGCGGTCGCCGTCGCCGGGATCGTGACGCTGACGGGCACTTGCAGTTGGCCGCCGAAGAATTGTGCGGGGGTGATGAACTGCGTGCCGGAATAATAGAGGTCGGCGGCAGAGAGCGTGAGCGAAGTTTTGTCGCCGAGGGCGAGGCGCACGCGCGCCTGTGCGCCGTAGAGGGCGAGGTCGCGCCCGCCGCGCCGCGAGGCGTCAACGTTCGCGCTCCCGTCCGCACCGACGACGAAGGCCGCCTGCCGTTCGAGCAGCGGCAGCTGCCACGCGACGAGCGTCAGGTTTTTGAACACGTCGTGTTTGAAGTCGCGCGTGTAGCTTTCGTTGATGCCTTCGGGCTGGTTGTCAACGTCGAAGGTCATCTCGGTGAAGAGCCACGGCGTCTCGAACTTCCCGCCTTGCAAACGCAGGCCGGGCAGGGCGGCGGGGCGGTAGGTGATGAAGGCTTGATCGAGCGAGAACTGTTTGCGGTCGAAGAAGTCGGTGAGCGTCTGGTTGCTGGCCGTCAGGTCGGCGGGCGTGCCGGTGGCGAAGCGCAAACCCCAGTCGAACTGTTTGCCGATCTGGCCGCGCATGGCGAGACGCGCGCGCAGGCGCAGGCGATGACGCGCGCTCAACTCGTTGCCGATGATGGCCGGGTTCTCCGCGTTCGAGAGCGCGTTCAACTGGCCGAACTGCGTTTCGTAGCGGAGACGTATGTCGCCGCTGAAGGTGATCGAGCCGAGTTGGCGCGCAATCGTCTCGGTCGTCTTCTGCGCTTGCGACTCGACGGCGCGGACGCGTGCGTCTACGCCCTCGGTCTGCGGGTTCTTCGTCGCCGCCTCTTGCCCCGGCGTACCGGCGCGCCGCAGCGCATCGGGAGAAGCCACGCCGTTTGACGAATAGACTGCCTCTTTGACGGTCGCGGCGTTGGCGTCGGGAGGGAGGGCGGTGCGCGCGAGCAGTTCGTTGAGAAGTTTCGACTGTTCGGCGAGCGTGACGCGCAGGCGTTCGATCTCAGCCTGCTGTTCGCGCAACTGTCTGCGCACGTCGTCTAAAGAGGCATCGTCGCGCGCCTGTTGCGCGGCGTGAGCCTGCGCGTTCGCGGCGGGCGTGACGGCGGCGGCGGGCGCGTTCGTTTGCGCGAGGGCGCAGCAGTTGAGAGCGACGAAGACGGCGCAGGTGAGCAGTGTGCGCCGCGCGGCAGTAGTCATGGTAAGTCCTTCCTTGAAGTGAAAAGAAAGAGCGTCCGGCGGCGGAGAAAGACTTTTTATGTGCGCGCGTTCGGACACGCCCCGACCCGGAATAAAACGCGATGTAAAGCGACGATGCGACGTTATCATAAAGGATCATAAAAGCGGCGCGGCGAAAATCCAGAGGCTCGTCAGCCCCGTAGATGTCGAACGAGATGCGTGCGCCGCATTCGACGGCCTGCCGGTGCGAAGGGCGAAAGTATAGGCGGCGCAGATGAACAAGACCTGAACGGAATGTTAAAAACGCGGAAACTTATTTCGCCCCGCACGCGCCTGCGGAGTCTCACCCGGCGAGTCGCGCGCCGGGCGTCGCGTGCGTGTGCTATGATGTTCGCGTCCCTTTAGTAAAAAAAATTCTGCGGCGTTTGCACAGGCTTCGGATGTTATGAGATCAAGCTCCTTCATGCGAAAGACGCGGGCGTTGATGGGCTTAGACGCGCTCCGTGATCTGGTTTCCGACTCGATGGCGATTGACTTGGGGTCGGCCAGCACCATCATCTCCGTGCGCGGTCGCGGCGTCGTCGTGGATGAACCGTCCGTCGTCGCCATCAGCAAGACGACGGGCGAGATCGTCGCCATCGGGCGCGAGGCGCACACGATGCAGGGGCGCGAGGCGCGCGACGTGACGCTCGTCATGCCGATGGTGGACGGCGTCGTCGCCGACTTTGAACGCTCACAGCGCATGCTCGATCATTTCGTGCGCAAGGCGCGCAGCGGCATCTCGCATTTCAGCCGCCGCGCCGTGATGAGCGTGCTGTCGGGCGTGACCCACGTCGAGCAGCGCGCGCTGATGGCGGCAGCGGAGGCGGCGCACATCGGGCGCATCTACATGGTGGAAGAGGGACTGGCGGCGGCCATCGGCGCGGGCGTCTCGGTGGACGAACCGAAGGCTTCGGCGGTGGTGGACATCGGCGGCGCGACGACCAACGTCGCAGTCGTCGCGCTCGGCATGATCGTCTACGCGCAAGCGGAGCGCGTCGGTAGTTCCGACGTGGACGAGGCGATCATGGATCGCCTGCGCCGTCATCACGGCCTCATCATCGGCGCGCCGACCGCCGAACGTTTGAAGATCGATATGGCGTCGGCCATCGAACCGAAAGACCCCGCGCGGACGATGACCGTCAAGGGGCGCGACGTGCAAAGCGGCACGCCGCGCGCTGCCGACGTGACGAGCGAAGAGGTGTGCATCGCGGCGCAGGGCGTCGCGCAGCGCATCGCGCGCGTGGTGCAGCGCGGTTTGGCCGAGTTGTCGCCCGAAGTGGCCGCCGACATCTACGACCGTGGCCTGATGCTAACGGGCGGCGGCGCGCTCCTCGAAGGCATGGCGGCCTTTCTGCAAAGCGAGACGCGCCTCTCCACACACATGTCCGAAGACCCGCGCCACGCCATCGTCAAAGGACTCTCCCAACTCTTCGACGACCCGCTGCTCCTGCGCCGCGTCGCCCGCAACGAACCCTCGCTCCTGCTCGACGCCGACGCAGGCGCGTTTGAAACATATGATTAGCTATTAGCTGTCAGCCATCAGTCGTCAGCCATCAGCCGTCAGCTATCAGCCAGACGTTTTGGCTGACGGCTGATAGCTGACGCCTGTTACGGCAAGGGAACAAAAGTGGCCCGTCCGTTGTCTTAAACTCGTCACTCGTCACTCGTCACTGCTTTATATGTCTGTCACTCGAATTCTTCACCGTCAACTGCGTGTCGCGCACGTCTACGGGATTCCCGTGAGGATTGATTACCGTTGGTTCATCGTGTTCGCCCTGAGCACGTGGCTCATCG
>Ga0307513_10001474_pt1 | contig 33828 bp, 36 predicted proteins | sample 15_EM_MG_FD_202174 | JGI IMG/M metagenome (GOLD analysis project Ga0307513, IMG submission 202174) | Populus trichocarpa ectomycorrhiza microbial communities from riparian zone in the Pacific Northwest, United States - 15_EM | ecosystem: Host-associated > Plants > Roots > Unclassified | place... | reverse complement strand
AGGACCTATCTTGCTGACCCACATACGTTCCGTATTCGCTCGCTTCAAGGGATTCCGATAAAATAATCACGGATTATGTTCAACTCCCCCTTTTTGGCCAGCTTGAAACGTTTATAAACTTCTTCATGTTTCGTGGGTGAAGAAACCAACGGAGTTTCTTCAGAAATCATGATCGATGAAAGGAAGACGAGAACAACGAGCTGACATCGTGAGTCACTTGAAGAGTTCCATAAGGCAGGCTAGTCTCCCCTAGACAGACCTAAAAGCCGCAGGAAGTTGGCAGGAAGCCAGTCGTTCCCACGTATTGGAGGCAGGAGGAAAGAAAATTTATTTTTTGCGGGCGGCCCGAACAATTCCGCAAAAAGTAGCACACATGTAGTATTTTCTTCAAAGTCCCACCACGTTAGCACCCTGCCCCTTCAATGTCAACTGCCACCTAACGACTGCCCCTCCCATCGTTGATGGATGTGTGCACCACGTCATCACCGCCCTCGCCCACGTCATTTACCAATTCGATGGCTGCCACGACACCAACCAACTCAGCAGCCAGTAGTTAGGGAAAGCGAACGAGGAGAGGAACAGCGGGGGAATCGGGGCAAGTAACAACTGGGACCAGGGAGGAGTCCAGAACCCGCCTCGTCGTTTCCCCTCCTTTCTGCAGCATCAACGATGAGACGGCGTGGAAACCACATACCGCCTCGTTTCCCTCCTTCCCGCGGCCTTGAAAAAGAGGCGGTGTGGAGTCCACAAGCCACCTCGTTTCCCCTCCGTCCCGCGGCGTTGAAGACGAAGCAGCGTGGAGTCCACACGCCGCCTCGTTTCTCTTCCTTACCGTATTATTTCTACAAAATTTGTCAGAAGTCTCATCGGTAGCATGACCAGGCCTAGGATTCACTGGTAAAGGGACATAGTTCTAGAACGCTATAGACCATAGAACAGTGTTCTGTGGAGTGGTACCACTTTGCTCTGGAGCACTCCCGGGCTGCAAGGACCTCGTAATGGAAGCAGACCAGTGGTGGCCTTACTCGACAGACGACAAGCGAATAGCTGAATGATAGGTAGGTTCCTATTTACAAAGCTTAGCAATGGTCCGCTATCGTAAATAATCTAGCGAAACTATAAATCCAGTGATAGTCTCCTAACAAGTCTGAAGCCTGTGGTCAACAATGGTCAGGTCCTGATGATGCGCCGAACCAGGGCCGCTTCGCCCACGCACTCGTCAAATCTTTCGAAGAAAGGGTAATGACTTTGTCTCAATGGCCATAGCTATAACTCCCCCAAGATTTCGCTGGCTACCCTCACCCTATACACCGTGCATCACGAAGTCAATTGCTGAAGTTGCGCATACGCGGAGTATTGTCCACCACGCATTAAAAGCTGGCTGTGGGTTCCAAATTCGCAGACTTTGCCTCCTTGAAGGAAGTAACTGGAGCAGAAAATTGCAAGTGAATATCAGAGCAAAAGAGGCGAACTAAAGAATGCCAACTTACATACAGTCAGCATGCTGGATTGTCGATAATCGATGGGCGATCGCGATCGTCGTTCGACCCCTAGCAGCGTTGTTGAGGGCCTTTTGAACTAAAGCTTCTGAGTTTGCATCTAGGGCAGATGTTGCCTGAGAGTAACTTGATTAGATACATGCGTTCTACATTCGCAAACGATCATGTTACAAACCTCATCAAGTAGAAGTATTTTGGGGTTTCGAATTAGGGCGCGGGCGATCGCTATTCGTTCTAGACAATGGAAGAGACGAGTAAAAATGAACACAGGATTGAACGGCTGGATATACTCACGTTTCTGTCCTCCAGATAGTTGCGAACCTCGTTCGCCTACTTGAGTTTCGAAACCCCTATCCAGATTTGAGAAAGAGATTTCTTCGAAAGTATGAATAAATAAAATTCACATCGGGAGACCCTCTATGAACTCCAATATGTTGGCCAAACGACATGCCTCGCGAATTTCATCTGCTGCAACACCCTCTGGGTCATGAACGGAACCAAGAAGAATGTTAAACTTGATGGTTCCGCTATACAGTCTCTGGTGAAAATGGCGGGTAAGTAACCAAGTCCTTGGGCGAGCGATTGGTGCGGCCGACCGTATCTTGAGATACTAATGCAATGTTACTGCGATAGTAGTCTCTCTCGAGCTCCGTAACTGGTCTGCCATCAAGCTAAAAGGGATAACAAGAATTAACGTCGAAAAAAGTTCCGACTCACGTATATGGAGCCATATGATGGTTCATAAAAACGTTCAATGAGTTGTATTCTGCAGCGGAATTTGATCAGCTTTAAAGGCTGAACGATGGAAGGTCTACTCACATGGTGCTCTTTCCGGAGCCACTCGGCCCAACAAACGCAATATGGGCTCCCTTGGGAAAGTCCACAATTAGATTATCGAGGATAAGAGCTTCGGGTCGACATGGATAGCGGAAAGACACATTACGAAGGCTGAGGTGGCCGTCGACAGTCCTGGATTTCTCATCAGGGGTCGGCAAAGACTCTTCAGCTGAAGTGTTGGTCTTGCGAAGGAGAGCAATAATGTCACGAGCCGCATCGGCAGCGGAAGAGATATCAGGCACAGAAATAAATACGTTAGCTGCGTTCCAAGACCCAAAGACGGTGGTCTAATAGCATATTATTGTCAAAGAGAAGCCCAGGAATTAAAAATCAACGTACCATGAAAGAAACGTAGAACCTGAAAGTGGAGTATTCACCGGATGCGACCAGGCGTGATCAATACCAAAAAACAAGGGCGACTGCAAAGAAAATAGCAGATAACGAGAACGCAAATACGGCGTTACCGACGACGTTGGACAATATGTCGGATGTAGTCAGTGGCCGATAGAGTGTTTTGTGATACACTGTACTCATGTGGCTTTCACAAGTCAGCGACGCAACAGTCCGGATGGTCACCACCGCCTCAGATGCAATTTGTGCCGACTGGTTGTGTGCTTCTTTGCTTGCCTTCTCCTTTTCCGATACGAGTTGGAGTCGAAGAAAACCAGCTCCGACAATAGGTGGGATACAGGCTGTAAGATAATCAGAAAAAGTGGTCATGGTTGCCAACGACAATATGGGAGGCTAACCTATTCCTACTAAACCCAACTTCCAGCCAAAGACAAGGCCGACGATAGAGCCACTGATGCAACAAGATACGCATTGGATGATTGCACCCAATTTCATGGACGCAAATCCTTTAATTTTTTCGGGGCCGCCAGCTATATTCACGGTTAGAGTCCCCGGATTATTCTCGTCCCGGTCGAAGAAGGAGACTACGGTAAATTGGTGAGACAGAGCCATGGCGCCCCGAAATGGACATACCCTCTCTTTTCAAAAGTGCCTTGAAGCTCAGCGACCGAAGTCTTGCGGTAAGAATCATGGCAGCTTTCCCCAGGATCATGTTATGGAAGCCTAGGGAGAGTGTTGCGCCTATTGCAATTAAGAAAAGCCAGAGTCCGTTTTGGCTCCCTGCGAAGATAACTCAGTGATATTAAAATCCTAGGATCACCTCCTTACCTGCAGTTCGGAGTAGATGTCGGTCTGTATTCTCAAAAGCGTGGAGTGCACGAGCTATCAAAGTCGTTGGATCACAGTAACTCAAATGATGACAGATGGAACCGAATTACTCACCGTAAACGATCCCATGGGCTGGGTAAACAAGACCACCAACTGAGATTGAGGGTAAATAGAGTTAGGGTGGTTTAGTGGATGGAAACTCACGAATACCGAACAGAGTACCCCAGGCGTACATCCCGAATGTGTCAGGTACAAGTTTTCCTATTTCCTGAATCAAAGTGAATGCACCGATTGTGCGAGCAGGCGTCTCCTTCTGTTCGTGTTGATCATCGCCCACGGAAAGTTCCTCCTTAGCAGTGGCTTGATTGTTATCGGAGTCAAGCGCCTCTTCCTTTGTAAGCTCTTCGTATTCAGACTCTAGCCCTGGGTAACTCTTATGATCAAGCTGCTGTGCACTAACGAGCTGCGAGTAGTGCGAGTGCGGGTTGTTGGTCAATTCACGATGGGTACCATGCTCCAATAGGTGACCGTGCCCCAGCACGTATATGATGTCGGCGTCTTTGACAGTTGAGAGCCGGTGGGCGATAACAATGGTTGTACGACCTCGAGAATAAGACCAATTTCAATACACGGTGATCCACGAAGTTGAGGCGAGATTTACCTTGAGACGCTTCCGTCAATGCCGCTTGAACGATTCCCTCGGACTGCGTGTCAAACGCGCTTGTAGCTTCGTCAAGGAGCAATATTTTTGGGCCGGAGACGATTGCTCGCGCGATTGCAATGCGTTGACGTTGGCCACCGGATAAGCGCATGCCACCATCTCCGGCCAAAGTGTCGTACCCTGACGGTAAGGCGCTGATAATAGCATGAGCTTGGGCCTTGACACACGCCTGTTTGATGAGAATGAACTGTTCATCGGCGGGTAACTCCTCGTATATCGTTCCTAAGAGGCCAAGAGCGACATTATCTCTGATAGATCCTGCGAAGAGAACAGGCTCTTGGGATACCAGACCTATCTGAGAGCGTAAGGATTTAATGTTGGGTTCACGGAGGTCCTTCCCGTCCAACAGAATTTCTCCAGATTCCACATCATAGAATCGTTCGAGAAGAGACACAATAGTTGATTTTCCAGACCCAGAGAGCCCAACCAGCGCCGAAGTTTTACAGGCGGGGAAGAGCAGGTTAAGCTGCCGGAGGACGGGCACATCTGGCCGTGATGGGTAGCGGAAGTTCACATCCTTGAGGATGATGTCGCTGCGAACTGAGGTGAGGTGGTATCCAGCTGGGCTCTCCGAGTCAATGAGGGGTACCCGATCGATCACCTTGTACAGTCGATATGCCGCCTCGCGTGCATGCATTACGGCTGGGCGATCGCATCAGGACGATGTTGGCAAGGTCCTTCTTGTGACGTACCTTCAATATTTGGTCCCACGATCAAACACGAAAAAGACCCAATCAAAATGGACAGCCCCACCGTGACCACCGTACCAGCATCACCTACCAGCTGGGGCTCAGAAAACCGGTGTCCAAGGAAAGAGAAGCTAAGGGTACGTACCGTGGCCTTGAAGTAATAAAGTCGTCCCAAAGTAGAAAGACAATGAATCCGAACAATAGACGATAAACGAGAAGAAGGCCATTCCAGCACCAAGAACACCAGAAAACTTGATGTCGAAGGTGCGGGTTTGATCAATAAAATGGTCGAACACGGCCTGTAACTTTTTCTCCGCTCCAAAGGCATGCACGGTTCGGATAGTCGAGAGTGTTTCTTGTGAGATTCCGCCTGCCTTTGAGAGGGAATCCATGGAGTTCCTATTGGATGTGAGTTTTTGTTTGGTCACAGAGTTCGAACTTACTTAGAATACCGAGCTCCGAAGAGGCCGATCCCAGTTCCAACTAGGATAATACAAGGGATCATTGCACTAAGAGCAAGGGACAGGCGCCAGGATTTTGAATACGCGATTGAGATACCCGTCACAAATGAGCTTGAATACGACGCGATGAAAGCAAACTTTTCGGATATTCCTTGCTGTACCAAACGCGCGTCAATCTCGATGCGGGTGGCGATTTCGCCGGCTGTTACATCGTCATAAAACGAGAAGTCTTGATGGATGACTGCTCGAAAGTATCGCGCACGAAGACGCTTCGAAATAGCTTCGCTGGTATAAGACCAAAGCGAGATGCACAGGAATGCTGCGGAAAACGTGCCAAGCCCTGAAGATATCACGAACGGTCAACCAGTCAAACAGTACAAGGTTCAATAGTCTGCTCACACCTAGATATATTAGCTTGAGCGCGTCTAGCCTTGGATTATGGCGAAAATTTGCTGCGATTGCTTGAAGGTCTTCATCTGCGATGTAGGTGCTACCTGAATGCAATTGCCCGATTGCTACGAAGCTGGATATTGGGTTCCCAAAGAGAACGCTCATGAAGGGCTGAGGATTCACATAACGTCGTTAGTTACATCAAATTCCTTCAGTGCTGGGTAGTTGCTTACGGTTGCGCCTCCCGAGGCAATAGCAGCTATCAACCCCAGAAAATTCAAAACAATCTCGACGTTGGAGGAGAACCTAAATTTCGTTTCAGCGTCTTGCCTTATTGGGACGAAACTAACGAAATTCACCTGAACAAGCTTAGTAAAGATACAGTTTCCGATGCTGAAGTCTTGCTTTCCGCGTCAGTGACTTGCAACTTCTCTGAAGACACTGGCATGTTGCGGAAGGGAGAGCGAGCTGCACAGCCTGGAGCAAGCACGTCGTTTGGGGTAGGTATACTGGCCACGTTTCATTAAGCAATGCGTCCTCCGAGGTAATGATGTGGATAGAAGATCTGATCATGACTACTTTGCGTGATCAATAGAGGAATAAAGAACGACGCCAGAACTTCTGTGACCGCCTTTTCTCCTCGGACCGATGACGGGGTCTTTATTTGTCATGCAGGGAGGGCTGCTGCATACATGCCGTGCCGTTTAGTTCTCACGACCGAACGACTGTAGCGGCATTTACAATGGTTTTCATTTCAAAATAGTTAGCGGAATTGTCGGGGAGACCAAAAAATGCTCTCCCGTAAATATATATCTATTATGAACTTGACTACATTTAGACCTCGGAAATGTTGTCAAACACACTACCTCACTACCTCAATTGACAATAACGGTGCCTCACGTCGGCGAAAGAGTACCTTGATAGACGGATCAGGGTAAGACAATATACCCATCCAACGGTCCTTTGGCCGCTCCAATTGCTCGAGCTTGATGTCGTAGTTGATAATGATGTGCGCCATCACCAGTTTCATGATAGCGGATGCTATGAAGCGCCCAGGACTGAAAAGTGGCCGATTGAATGACTCGGCGGACTGTTTAAAAATCCAATATCAACCCACCAGGAGTGCGGTCCATAGCCAAAAGGGAAATAGTCCAGGGATGGTGATACCAGGAATTCTTGAGGTTTTTTGTCAACGAGTTGATGGAAGCGCAGTGGTTCAAAGCTTTCAGCATTTGCGTAGATAGACTCGTCGAAGTGAGTGGGAAGAGGAGACGCTAAAAGTAAGATCCCTTCTCGAATATGCGAACCGTCAGATAAGGTTATGGGTTGGACGGTCTTTCGGATAATTCCAGCTTTGAACAAAAACAAATGAAGATTTAGCGTCCCGGTTAGCATCTCATTCGACGACTCACTAGGTAGTATTTCAAGAACTTACCTGCCGATACCGAGCTTAAACGTATCGACTCCCTTAGAAAACTGTCGAGCTTCACCATACTCTGCAGAGAATCCTTCGACCACTGGTCATTCTCCACGCATAAAATGACTTCTTTTCGCAGAGTCGGAATGACGTCAGGATGAGAGGCAAGGTAGAAGAGTGCGAACGTGAGGTTCTAGATACGGTTCAGGCCGTCAGGCTCGTTACAGATAGGAAAGAAAAAAATTTGGGAAGAACTCACAGTAGCAGTCGTGTGAATGGCTGCAAAACTTGCAGATAAAAGCCTCTTCGTCGTTAGTAAAGCATCCAGTGAACCAGCACTTTTTAAACGAAGAATTTCGTCCAAAAAATCTTCCTGTCATATCATCGAGTATGTTAAGGTCAGGGAACATAATATTTCTAAAAGCACGATATCACTCACATCTTTATCCCTTTCGCCATTTCGTGCGCGAAGAGTGGACACTCTTTGACGAATCAAAGGAGCCATATTCGCCTCTGCAAGACGTAGGACCTTTGGCAATGGATTGAAGAGCCAGTTCAAAGTTCTAGTCTTTAAATATCAGTTCGCCCATTAAGCGGGGTGGTAATATCATGGCCCACCTCCTACAGAACGCTGGAGCTGCATTAAGCATCGAGCTGACGTTAAGGATCCCATGAGCCCAATCCTCAGAAAGCTGGAGATATTCCTCGTCGTGTACTGTAACCAAAATATTTACAATCAACCATAGCTAAAACACGGATAGGGGAAATGTATCAGACCTCTCGATACTCCCAGAAATATACGAGCAGTAATTCGACTCGAACACCTTGACATGAAGTCAAATGCTGGAAGAGCCAACCAACCTGCGTATGGAGTTAGCATAGAGTTGTCGAAATCATTTGCATACTGACGGTCTTGTGAATCCTGAAGGGATATATTGATGAAATCGGATGCAGTATCGCTCATAGCAGGAACCAATGTGTTCCCTAAGCCTCTCGTGAGCCGAGAACGTATCAAGTTGGTGACTTTTTGGTCCTGATAAATACCGGTCAATTGGACCTGGAACAACTTTAAAACGGTCAATGACTGTCAAACCGTAAGTTCCATGTGATTTCGACATACGTCATTTGAAGCCTCCATGAGCGATAGGTGAGAACCAGGAAACGAAGACACCTCTGCTACTAGCTTTGGATCGGTGACATAAACCACCCATCGATCAGCGTGAGGGAGCTGAAACGGATGTCCAGGAAACTGTATTCGACATCAATGTTGAATGAGCAGCCGAAAACGCGGAAATGATGACCTTGGCGTGCCCTTCTTTCAACATCCCAACAGCATCTTTCCAAAATCGGATAGTGTCCCAGAATGATAATATTGGGTTAGAAAATCCGACCGTTGGAATGCCTGCCTATTCACAGTTACCGTCAACGATGCTCAAGCTCCAGAAAATTTAATCTCACGGAAAAAGAGCTTCCAAAAAGACGACATCGAATTGGATTAATTAAAAGCGAGCTAATAGCTGCCAAGAGGAAGACCGCAGAGGAGTACATGGTGGGGTTCAAGTTTTATCTATCTCCATAGATCATATTTATAGTGTTCCATTGGTTGAGTACATAGCCATACGGAGTCACCTTAAATATACGGTCTTCAGATATCCTTCTGGGCTCAAGTGCCGTTCGAATATTGACTGTTTAGCAGTAATAAGATATGGGACGAAATCGTATTGGCCGCTGCTGATCTACAATTCGTTTGTGGGTTTCCCAAGATTTTTAACATCTACAGACGCGTTTCTGCGCACCCAAGATCACTGTTCCCGGTAAAATATGCAACAGTTGATTATCTACAGCGAGTACCAAGTCATCTGGATCTGGCATGCCGCCTAAGCATCATAATCGAAGCTTCGGAAAATTCCTTTTCCAGTCATCAAGTCTCTCCTCAGGTCCGAGGACTCCAACTAGATACGTGGTTGGCGGATGGGTCCAGGTCTATTTTTGATAAAAGAAGTTGGATGTTAAAGGGTGTTAGGAGGCATTGGAACCGCCTCTTCGATAATTTCTGCCAGCTTCAAGTTGATAGAAGGATCAATACTCTGATCGATGGTTGCGAGATAATTGACTGGCTTGAGCTGTAGGCACATATTTTTGTTTTATGTCACATTATTCCCTCCCCAAGCTTTGATAACGACATATGTTTTGCAAATGAAAATTTACTACTTACTACTTTCCACATTGGTGCGCGTTTGTAATCTAATCTAATCGGCGATCAGGGGCTTTCACCGCCTTGGGCCCGGGCGACCCCAAGTTGGAGCTCCAATGTCCGGTATCATAAACACTCGACGAATCTCAATGCCACATCTGTTGTCTTCCGTGATGCATTTACTATTGAGATCTGAAACTGGTAGATAACTGAGACATGATCTTGTCTAGCAGGGTCAGACGATTATTGTTAATTTAAACTCAATCTTCCGGGTGAACCAAAAAACTATAGAATGAAGTACCATCGTTTTGTTCATCGGATTAATCAGGACCAGTTCACGCCCTGCGTAATTGTGTGTAGTCGAGATCTTCGATGTCAGAGGACAAGATGCCCTACAATGTGCCCAATGGTAGTCGACATTTTCAGCGTCAGCGATTAGATTCGAGTGTAGTCAAATTGATTGACGCCGAGACTCTACACACGGTCGGAAATTGATATGGTCACCGCTCATTCCTGATGGAACAAAAGCAGGTCAACCGGAGTTGACTTGATGGATGGCATTCCCCCATATCTATATATCTGACCATGTCAGCTGTATATTAATACTCGACAGAACGCCAATGTCAGAAAAGGAAATATCTGGATACTCTACAAATAGGAACTGAATCTGAATTGAAGAATCAAGACCATTGGCAGATGACTGAAAAACACACTGCTACATACTTAGTTTCAATCGTCGATCAGAGCATTGATCCTGCTTCTGTCACTCTAGCAGAAATTATCGAGGAAGCAGTCCCAATGCCTCCTAGCGCTCCTAAACATCCAACTTCTTTTATCAAAAATCCAGTCTCCAACGGCAGGACGAGCAGCATCAATACAAGAAAGTAGGTCCGAGATTTACCCGTTTCGAGCAAAATTCCCTAGTAACCTTTGAATCCAGACAAGCACCTCGTCTACTATTCAATTTGTGGGGTTCGTCCCCGAAGGTAGGTTTTAGATATTCTCTCCCCCTTCATACCAAATGGTTGTCGGGTCGTCCGTTCGTCTGTCAAGCCCGGAATTCTGGCAGAGTAAACCGTCAAAAATCGGGATGGATAAAGCAAGTCCAACTGTAAGAATGAACCTGGAGCGCTCGACCTACTAGCTGCCAGCATTGATGAAGAAGACCTGCCCTGCAAGATTTCCTCGCACCTTGCGGTAATTATACGTTTTCGACACCTTTTCCCCCCGTATTAACATATGAAAGATATTATGAAACTCTATCCTAGGCTCCGTTGGCAGCGGATGATAAGCATATCCCCGTAAGAAGAGGCGTTGATACCGCAAGAATCACAGAAGGCGAGGATGAAACGGATCAGCTTCCGGTATGGGTAGGACAAATTGTCGGCGGAAAGTTAGGAACGACAACTGCAGAATTATGACCCCGCAAAACAACCTTGCAAGCAAGGTAATACCATGCATGATTCGTGCTCATCTACTAAATAAATAAATGATGCCGTTTTAGCGCTTAACGTTTAACCCCAAGGGTACTATCCCCATTCGTCTTCTAGCACTCTTCGGCATGAGCATCTGATCACGTACAAGCTAGCAAACGCATTGAGGCATCGCCCACGGAGCTTGGTTCCAACTCCTCCTTCGGATGATAAACGCGCATGTGAATCGTCCATTTTATGGTTGATAGATGCGAGACTCGGCTGGACCCGGTTGACGATATCTCCGGTAACACCAGGAAGCACTCGGGGAATTCAGGATAGTACGTTTCAACGAGAATAGCGACGAGGGGCATGATACCAGCAGGGAGCTGCACCTGATTGTTTGTAAGGGCATTTAGAGCGAGGCGGAGGTCCCCGTCAAGTCCCCGTATGATATAGGGTTGGGATCGGTGATGGTATATGTTTGGCCACTGAATTTGAATGTGTGAAGTGATTGGAGCAAATAATTATTTGACGAGTCGAGAGTCGTAGAGAAGATGAGCGCAAGGGTACTCAGGTATCTGAAAAAATATAAAGGGTCAATTTTTTTTTGCTAAGGCCAGTTTAGCTGGACTAACTAAACTAATCAGGCACAATTCCTAATATGGTAATATGACATCACTTTCCCCGCTTGTTCTCCCATAAATCTGCTTCATTTGCGCCTGTGTGAGGGCTATACACTGATAATGAGGCTACATATGTCACTTTGAGTCAAATTAATATCCCAATAAGTGCACTTCATATCAGGTTGCTGACACTTGAACTTGACTTGAGTTACGCTTGAGTAGGGTACCAAAGAACAAGAATGCCTAAGGCTGGTAAAAACTTACGAAGGATTTTGTTCGCGAATTAAATGCGCCCCTGCACAGAGGCCGCCTCCTTGTCCGTAAATTGGACTTCCTAGTCTCAAACATCCAGTTCTAAAGCCTTTCCCTGGGTCGTGTGCTTCAACAGCTATCTTTTCCGCAAAGTATTTGGTGTGGGCACAGTTCGAAATGATACAAATGAAACCCTCCTCTCGTTTGGGTATGGGGCTGTCGTCGCCGATGACCTGGACAAGATGTGGGATGCATTTTCCATGGAGGAATCCAGAAATTGGTACGTTGGATGGGTATACTTCCAGATGAGGTGTAAACAAATATCTCCACATCTCGAGTGTCCTGCGCAGCGGAGACAACATTTTTCGTGCCATGGCTGAGAATCGAGGAATAAAGGCTGCGTGACGCTCGTAATATCAGAGTACGGCGATAGTATAGAAAATAGTGATTCCTTGGGCAGAGGATTTCGCCGGTCAGCCAGCATTAAATGTAGCACGAACCGATTCCAGGTCACGAATATCGCCAGGGACAAACCGGACTTCGTCAGTGTGAATGTCTTTTCGGGTCTGTTTTCGAATGTCGATGATACGGATGTTCACCGGATTTTCCCCACAACAAGATGCCGGATGATCCATCCACCAACGAGACCTAGATGTTTGCAAATTTTAACGCCACAATCAAATGGAAGAAAGGATGAGATGGCTCACCAGAGCCCCTAATAATAATTATCGCCTGCCCGCCGCTAGTACGGAAGTGTGTCCGATTGTGTAGCGTCCACCTCAGCAGCTGTCTTTCGCATCTCTTCAGTAGTTCAACGATGAAGAGATAGTGCGAGAACAGTGCGTTGGGTACGATAGTACTTCCCCTGTTAACGTGCCAAAGCCAGAGACCGAACGCTGAATGCGCCAGGGATGGCCAGAAGAGCCTGCCAAGAAGCCTGCATAGTTGGAATTTCGATTTCTTTGCGGTTCAGGAAGACACAAATAACCAGTGGGCAACGTTGTGAAGGGCAAGGACAAGTTAAATGTGCTACGAGCCCACTTCCGTCGGGAGTTGCCATGATGGCAGTCCTAAGTCCGTTGAATTCCTCCGATTGGTCGGGTATTCCGATTCGGGTTGATCCTTGGGCTGAATCGGGAGGGAGCGTCCAAGGACGATAAGGTCAATAATATAACTGCGATGATTCTACAGAATAGGAAGGACCTGCTGCTATCTAGTCATTTCGAGCGCGAACTGCATTGCGTAGATAAGTGACAAATACTTATCTAGATTTAAGTATTTTCAACCTCCACTGACATGAGCGGAACTGGAATTCGAGGCCAATTGATGAAAAAATCAGTAGCAAGCCAACGTACTTTCCTTGGTGGTAGGGTACATATAAGTCAGCTTTTTGAGGAAAACGCAAAATTCCGATGTGGGCTTCGACGTTCCATGGCTATCAATCGGTTTATCGGGCGTACACATCCCCTTCTGCTTGTTTATGTACTATCGGAAGATCTGGTGCGAAAGAAGCATAGCCCGCCGCTCAAGCAAGCAATGCTCAAGTCTTCTTCTCGCAATGTGTTGTAGATTGTTCCAAATTTAAATTTCCAGGTGGTTGCTACTTGATGCGATGGACCCACTTCGGGTTTCAAGCGCTCATTTTCTTTATTTAGCTGTACAAATAAATCTAAGCTAAATCCGGTAGGTCATCCAAGGATATCCGCAATCGGGAACTTGATCTCCAGCGTCCGACTACCTGATTTAGCTTAGAATTATCAAGTTGTACATGCTCCAAGCCTAAACAAAGGGCATGAGCTGTGTAAACGCAAAGTGGGTCTATCGATTAGCAATTAGCAGTCATAGTCTTGCAATTTTCTCTCTCACTGTCTGAGTATGCGACGCCATATTCCTCCTGAAATCAAAAGACTGGTACTCAAGCTTTTCACTGACATCAGGAAATACCCTTACAAAAAGATAGGATCCATATCACTGGAGAAAAAAAAAGAATCCATATCACTGGAGTTCTCAGACCGTTGGCTTATGCTCCTTTTGCACCGGATCTTCTGATAGAACCAAACACGATCCAATCAAGCAGAAGAGGGATGTGCCTGTCGCTATGAAAACGGCCGTAATCCACCATGATCCAGCCAGCCAGCCGGTCAATCATGCTCTCCCATTTCCGTCGAAAGCATCAAATAGTTATAATCCCGCATTTCACTGAGCGTCGTGCGAGTCGCTGCCTGCAAGTAAAACAGAACTCTGATTGCCCCTCTTTTCCTTACTGCAGTAAAACGAAATGTCCTCTCCAGCAACTGCGCCGACAGACCTGGAGGCGATTGCTGAAACGTTCCAAAAGCTGGCCTCTATCAACCATAGAGTGAATATCAACGCCGGTACGCCATTCTTCGGATTATCGGTCTTATCCCTCACCTTTTTCTACGCAGTTGTTAGCCTAACGTGGATCACATATGATATCATTACTTGCTTTGACAAGGAGGTCGGTAACCCTTTGACGATCGATCTTCGACTGTGAAGAAACCCGAAAAACTTACTATGCTGACTGAGACGACAAATTTCAGGTAGCCCTCATCTGGAAAACGCGCTGGACAATCCCGAAGCTCCTTTACGTGGCGTTAAGATACTATGCACCGTTATGGTTAATGTATGCATTTCCGTCAGACTTTCAGAAACGACCGTCGAGGCTCATCTGTTGATCATCTCGTCAGGTACGAGACAATTATACACTGTAGGGCTCGATTTTTTACAACCTCGTCGGTATTCTGATCGTGCACTTTAAATTTAACCTTGACAGTAACCCCTGGAAACAAACTATCTACCCTTGTAAGTTGTATGTCTCGTCCTCAATTTATTTTCTTTACGAATAAATTCTGTCCATAGAGCTGCCAAACCTTCCCGTCTCTGCAAGCAGTAGGGCCCGTCATTCTTGGGATTCTAGTTGATATGATCATGGTCCTCCGTATCCGAGCCCTGTATCGGGATAAGAAATCAAGTGCGCTTTTGAGTTCCAATTTATCATTAAGTAGTAAGTCAACTTCAAATAGTCACCTACACCGTGCTCTTCGTGGGGTTAGCCACTATCAGTGTACGTCCTTCCTCATCGCAGTCCACTAGTTTAGCCTTTTGATCTCTGACCATCCTTCTTCCTCAATGCAGGTTATGATTCCAGTCTCTATCTACTGTGTCCGCCTCTCTCGACCTGTTCCTGCTCCACCGCCGTTTAACGCTATCGCCGGCTGCTTGGTGCTCTCGGCAATCGACTGGAGCAAATTAGGGAACGCCAAAGCCCCAGTGTATGTGCTTTCATATATTTCTCTCATTAATCGACTCTATTTCTTATTTCCTTGCTATCGGTTATGATTTTATAGGATATCGTTCGTGATATTGAATGCAGTTTATCTCTGCCTAACACTACACAAGTTTTTGGAGAACGTGAGGGAGCTCAAGTCAGTCAATTTTGGGTCAATGTATATGATTTTTATTGGGGAGGGGGTGGCATACTTTATTGGGTGCATTGGTACGGACAATGCTTCCTGAATCTTTTGTTTTGGTCTCTCAAGTTAACTCTTTGATGTAGCCATTAATGCGGTCGATATCGCTGTATCTAGTAGTCCGGAGCTCTTCCCATTCCTGGACCTTATCGAATTCTGGCTCGTTGCATATTACAGTTACACAGGATGTCATCTTGTCTTGCACCTGCGGAGCGTCAATTCCTCCCTCTCTTCCTTGTCGAGCTTTACAGACTGCGCCGACCTCGAGGCGCGCTTCAAGGCAACCCCACCGCCCTCTTACAACTCCAGTAGCATCAGCATCAGGAACTTGAAAGCGGCAGGTCCATCTTTGGGCATCTTTCGCGTCTTTGGAAGGACGTAAAGACGCAAAGACTAAAGATATGGCCTCGTCTTTCCTAGGACCATTGTCTTTGTACAATCTGACTCCCTCGAATTCCTTTTACATGTGGTAGATATTGTCTCTATTCTTCCTGTATCAGCTCTCATGTATATACAAACACGAAACAAGGTATTTAATCATCCAAGAGTAATATATATTCATGCGTTTCTACCTGCTCATAACAAGCTCGTGGCCCTCTGCCAGTAAGCTCGCCTGCGACGAAACTGATTTATTTCATCTCTTCTTTCCCTGCTCTAAGGTTTCACAAATGTGGTCAAAGATCTTGGTCAAGTGATCCAATGTGAGAGCCTTGACGGTGGGGAGGTATTGCGAAGCAGTGTTGACATGGACGGCCTTCATCTTCACATTGGGACCAACCTCACGCCGGATTCTCTCGCTGTATATATCTGCTGAAAAAAAGCCCTTCAGAGTGGTGTCCTTGACGAACGTTCCAGTGTTCCATGAGCAGAAGGCATGGTAAACCTGACGTGATGATCAGAGCAATACACGGCAGCCACCAGCCAAAGAAGATATAAGCCTACTGCTTGGATAACGGAACGAATAACACAAATGACGCACACATCTGGATGAAGACATAAATTTTGTGTCAGCTATCAAACGGAACGGTTATACTTATAAGTCCCATGCTTACTTTCTCCTTCGAGGGTTCGCAGCCTGCACCCTAAGTTAGTAAATCTGCCTCACGTTCGGAGGGACAGATGGGAGATGTTGCTGACCTACCGGGCATGTACTAACATTTGGAAAGTGCCGATTTGTATGCCGAAGGCTGTACTTAAAAAGGACCTTCCTGAAAAATGGCTGAAACATTTTTTGTTCTCACCAACATACAACACCATCCCCGGATTTCGGTATCGATCCTTCACTAGTTACGATAAGCGCAAGATCGACATCCAATCGTCAGCGGTATGTGTATCTAGGACTGGGAATGACAACGTCAAGTCCAGATCAATCGTTCTCGACAACGAACGAGGACTTACGACATTGTAGAAGGGGTAAAAATCCCAATGTTACATACTCCCTCTCGTGACGCCTCTTTAAAATAGTTCTCCTTCGACGCAACCCGCCGGGTCCTGTCTGTCAGATACCACCCCGAACCACTATACCTGACGGAGGTACATCTCGAGTTGTCCGCTCGATTGCGATGCGTCTCAACATGCGAAGTGGCGCATCGGCGGATGGGGCCTCCAGTTCAAAAGACGATTTGCCTTGATCATCTTCATTGGTCGAGGTCATCTCCACGTCGCCGGATAATCTTCCTCTCCAACCCGGCGTGCCCTGATCCTGAAGCAAACGAAGTCGCAATTGTGACCGCATATTGAGCCAATGAATAGCACAATCCACCATTTACGACGGTATGGTCGCCTAACATACCCATTTCGTTAGGTGGTATTTATGAGCCCTCTTAACTGCAATTGTTAACGTACTGCTTAGCGACGGGGATTTTTTACGCATTGCACGGCCGTCTCCCACCCATTTCTAGTACCCCAAGATACTTCCGCCCGGATCGTACAGCACATAATAGCGTTGATGTCGCCCGAATTTGAATAGACCTCCTCCCCGACGTTAGGTCCTGATATACAACCCCTGCGGCTCAAAACCTTTCCCCCCTCCTAACTTCGCATCTCCACCTAAGGGGGTCGACAGCACGAAATATCGGCCATTCGTCTGGTACACGTAAAAGTACCCACTACAGCTGGGTGTTGTCATACTGACTTTTCTCGTGATATCGAAGGGAGGAGTGGGATCTGGGCCGTCGTCGACAAGTACATGGACAAGGAGCAAGGAAGGAAACGAGTGGGATGACGACCGGGTGGAAAGAAGTCGAATATGGTTTTGGGCTGTCGATGGAGGGGTCGGGATGATCGTAAGGGAGTATTCCGTGTCCGATTTCCATTTCCTCCAACACATTTTCCTAATCCCAAAAGACGGAAAGTTGTAGAATGTATTCGGAAGGGCTCCCAATACGCGATAGAGCATCTTCAGAAACTCCTTCCAAACGACTAGACAACGCTTGAGTTCCGAGGAAACGTGAAACGTGATTGCGGCCGTCATTGGAGACTGAATGTGCGGAATGGATGGGAGGAGAGATGTAGCTTCAAATCGCGCCGAGTGTTCGTCCTAACTATTGCTTCGTCTGCAGTCGCAGTCGCAGTCGCATGAACACCCAGAGCCCTCGGCATTTGTCTAGGCGTCCATTCCGTTTTGGTGGTAACATGTTGCTCTGCTGATGCTTCTTCACCATTCTAGCTGGCTGCCGATGTGAAGCGGAAGGTTTGGGGAAATGAGGAGAACATGAAAGCGAGATTAAAGACGAATGAAAACACGAATGAGGGATTGGGTGAAACGTAGATCCTCTCGTTTCGGAGACAGGCCCGGCGTCTGTGAGGTTTTTTTGTGAACCGGTCGCGAATGTTGTAAAACGCAACACTAACCTTGAAAGACCAGTACTGTTCCAAATACAGCAATACTTCGTACTAGGATCGACTGATGATCTTCCAATTGACCGGGTATGAGATGAAAAGGTATCTTAATCACGTTGCGCAAGGCAGTGCAAACACAGCACAACCAATCGCCTCGAGATAACAATCGCCAAACAACTCTTGCATCTTTCTTCCAACGCCCTCTTGGACTGACGATTCGTAACTTGAAATATGCCCAACTCATTGACTCCAAGTTCAGATGAGGATACCCTCAATGAAGTATGCCCGTGTATGCCACCTATCTGACATCGAGAACTAAGCATATCACATCGCAGCCCGCTCCCACTTCTCGTACTGCGAATTATAAAGTATGTATTGCAGCCACTCTATTTATTTTGGCACCATTTCCGATGAGAATAGGCACCAGGCAATGATAGCAAGGAGCTAGAGATAAGCCAGGAGGAGAACAAGTTTGATCAGGCTCAGGTGGGTCATTTAGCACTGATGTCAAGATAAAAGCTTATCAATTAAATTTTATATAGCCGGTGGAGCATGCTAAGACTCCGTCAAGCAGTGTGGATGACCCGAACTCAGAGGTGGTAATTTGTCATGAAGACATTCCACAGTGCAGTGATGATGATGATGTGGCTACTTTGAATAGCCATGCTATTGTGCTACTGACCCAATTTAAGAAAAAAGGTCAACAAAGTGATCTGGATAATGCAATTGCATTGTATGAACAAGCTCTTGAGGCCTGCCCTGCACCTCATCCAGAGAGATCAACCACTCTCGGTGGTTTTGCCACTGCACTATGGATCCGATCTGAGCAAAAAAATCAGCAAAAGGGTCTGGATGGCACTCTTTCTCAACAGGCTCTTGAGCTGCAATGTTCATCTTATTCTAATCAATCTAGGTTCCTTAGTAATCTTGCAACTGCACTATGGACCCAATCCATACAAAGAGGTCATCAAAATGATCTAGATGACAGTATTTCTTTATACAGACAGGCTCTTAAGCTCTGCCATTTAGCCCAGGCTGATCGATCTACTTTTCTTAATAATCTTGCATATGCATTGGAGACACAATTTAAGCAAGGAGGACAGCAAAATGATCTAGATGAGAGTATTTCCTTGAGGAGACAAGCTCTTGAGCTTTGCCCTTCACCTCATCCTGACTGATATATGTCCCTCAGTAATCTTGCAAATGCACTATGGACCCAGTTCATACAAAAGGGACATCAAGTTGATCTAAATAACATTATCTCTTTGAACAAAGAGGCTCTTGAGCTCTGCTCTCCACTCCATCCTGATCGATCTACTTCTCTTAATAATCTTGCAACTGCACTACAAGCACAATTTATGCAAGGAGGTCAGCAAAATGATCTGGATGAAAGTATTTCATTGAACAGACAGGCTCTTGAGCTCCGGCCTTCACCTCATCCTGATTGCTCCATGTCTCTTAGTAATCTTGCAAGTGCACTTTGGACACAATTTAGAAAAGGTGGACAGAAAAATGATCTAGATGAGAGTATTTTTCTAAACAGACAGGCTCTTGAACTTCGCCCTCCACCTCATCCTAATAGATCCACTTCTCTAAATAATCTTGCAGAAGCACTAGAGGCACGATTTAGGACAGGAGGTCAGAAAAATGATATCAATGAGAGTATTTTGTTGAACAGACAGGCTCTTGAGCTCCGATCTTCACCTCATCCTGATCAATCTATGTCCTTCAGTAATCTTGCAAGTGCACTCTGGACACGATTTAAGAAAGATGGAAAGAAAAATGATCTAGATGAGAGTATTTCTCTGAACAGACAAGCTCTTGAGCTCCGCCCTCCACACCATTCTGATCGATCTACCTTTCTTAATAATCTTGCAAATGCACTCTGGACACGCTTTATACAAGAAGGACACCAAAATGATCTAGATGAGAGTGTTTCATTGAATAGACTGGCTCTTGAGCTCTGGCCTTCACCTCATCCCAATCGATCTATGTCTCTTAGTAATCTTGCAAATGCACTCTGGACACAATTTAAGGCAGGTGGGCAGGAAAATAATTTAGATGAAAGTATCTCTTTGTACAGACAGGCTCTTGATCTGTGTCCTCCACCTCATTCTGATCGATCTACTTCTCTTAATAATCTTGCAAATGCACTACAAGCACGATTTATGCAAAAAGGTCAGCAAAATGATGTAGATGAAAGCATTTCCTTAAACAGACAAGCTCTTGAGCTTTGTCCTCTCTCTCATCCTGATCATTCTACTTCTCTTAATAATCTTGCAAATGCTCTCTGGATACGGTTTAAGCAAAGTGGCCAGAAAAATGATCTAGATGAGAGTATTTCCTTAAACAAACAAGCTCTTGCACTCTGTCCTCCATCCCATCCTGATCGATCTACTTCTCTCAACAATCTTGCACATGTACTCTGGACACGCTTTAAGCAAAATGGACCAAAAAATGATCTAGATGAGAGTATTTCTTTGAACAGACAGGCCCTTAAGCTTCGTCCTTCACCTCATCCTGATCGTTCCACTTCTCTGAACAACCTTGCAACTACACTGGAAGCACAATTTAGAGAAGAAGGACAGCAAAATAATTTAGAGGAGAGTATTTCTTTGAACAAACAGGCTCTTGAGCTCCGCCCTCCACCCCATCCTGACCGATCTACTTCTCTTAATAATCTTGCAACTGCACTAAAGGCCCGGTATATGCATGGAAGTCAGAAAAATGATCTAGATGACAGTATTTCTTTGTACAAACAAGCTCTTGAACTTCGTCCTTCACCTCATCCTGATCAATCAGCATCTCTCTATGTTATGGGACAAGTTCTTATTCTTGCTCATTTAGCAAAAGACAATAATTCAGAGTATTTGGACCAAGCGATGTCATCCTTTTTTGCTGCTACTCAATGTCTTTCTCAATCTGCTTCATATCGTTTGCAGATAGCAAAGACCTGGATACACTATGCAAATGATATATACCAGCATAGCTCAGCAATTGATGCTTATAATGCTGCTTTGCAAGCCTTACCTCAATTGGCTGCTTTTAGCCTGGACATACAATCACGCCAGAAAGCACTTACTGATGGAAGTGATGGATTAGCTCGAGATGCTTCAAGATGTGCTATTCAGGCTAGAAAATTAGACAAAGCAATAGAGTTTCTTGAAGCAGGGCGAACCATTTTCTGGTCACAACTTCTCTCACTTCGTTCACCCTTTGATAAACTTCACGACATTGCACCAGATCTTGCAGATCAGCTACAACAAATTGCAACTGCACTAGAGCTTGGATCTTATAGCAATATATCTATGGAACCTTTGAACAATCAGATGAAATTAGTCCAAGATCAAGAAACATCTCGACTGAATCGCCTGCATGAAAAATGGACAAAAGCTATTACTGATGTTAGATGTTTGAAGGGATTTGAAGATTTTCTGCAACCACATCAATTATCCTCACTGCAAGCTGCAGCATCAGAATTTCCAGTGGTTGCATTGGTTGCAAATAAAGATGATAGCAATATCCTTATTATGACATCAACAGATGTTCATCACATTTCCATCTTAAGGCTATCTGCTCATGAGTTGCACAGACTTGTTCAGCTAATACAAGCTGCTACTTCATATTCTAAAATGCAGCGCTTTGCTGTTGATATATTTTCAACAGATACATTTGCTTTGTCTCCAGCCATCAGTGAAAATTTGCAAAATTGGATGAATATGGAAGCAGAAAGAGGAGGAAGGAAATTCCAACATAAAATAAACTCAGATGATATTTTTAAATCAGTCTTGAAAACCTTATGGATTGAGGTGGTAAAGCCAGTCATTACTTTTCTTGGTCTAAAGGTTGGTCTTCAATCCAAAGTAAATTATTCTATTTACTTATGATATGTATTAGAAATCAGAGAAACCATCTATGTTGCAATGGTGTCCCACTGGCCTATTTTCCTTTCTTCCTATCCATGCAGCTGGCTGTTACGATAATGAACTTGCTGTTGAATGTGTCTCAGACTATATCATTTCATCATATACACCAACCATCAGTGCATTACTCTCACCTGACCCAACTCCTTCTACTAAACTATTCAAAATGATGGTTGTCATCCAATCTAAAGGACTACCCTCAACACAAAAGGAATTGAAGAAGATAGAACAATATGTACCAGCTCACTCTTTGGTCAAATTGGGAATTTCTGGTTTCCCAGCATCTGTTGAAACAGTTGCAGCTTATCTTTCAGATGTGTCCATAGTCCACTTTGCATGTCATGGGAAACAAAACCCATTCAGACCACTTGAAAGTGGGCTAAAACTTGAAGATGGCTTTTTGTTTGTGTCCAGAATCATGAAGGAGCATATGCCAAATGGTTCAGTTGCATTCCTTTGTGCCTGTGACACAGCTATGGGAGATGAAAACCTTCCAGATGAGGCAATAAGTTTGGCAGTAAGTCTATTATTTTCTGGATTCAGACATGTAATTGCTACAATGTGGTGAGTATTGATGTGTCATGTTGGAATATAATGGATTTACATCACTACTTTTTTAGGGAAATGATGGATGAGGATGGACCCACTATAGCTGATACCTTTTATCAAGAAATATTCCAAGGTCCTGATGGAAAACCTGCTTTGCAACCTGACACCAGTAAATCTGCCCAAGCACTTCATATTGCTATCAAGAAATTACGGTCCAACAATATTCCATTTCATCGTTGGGTTCCATTCATACACATGGGAAAATGTAATTGAACTGGTATTCTGTACTTTTGTATTTTTTTCAACAATTTATGTGATTGGCTAAACTGTATGTTCGTTGTGATATTATAAGGTTGGAGATAGCCTGACAGGGCTGTACTAAAATACATGGATGCCCCAAAAAACTTATGCACCCCACCTGCTGACTGGGCCCAGGTTTCCAAACCACCTATTAACATTTTGTTCGTCCCCGTTATTGCCCCGGCTGTTCAACTCGCCATTGTGTCCTATGACGAAGAAGATAAGTACATTATCCTGTCTCCTGATGTTTCATGCCTGCTCATGTTTTATATTACAGCAGACGGCCACTGCCGTTGTTTTGATTCTTACTTCACGTAGGTTTCTTTTTATGTCCATGGTGCGCTCTCTCGCAGATGCCAAATCCCACAGACGTCGAATACCATGTCTAGGGCGGGTTTACAGTGGTAAGCACTCATCTTCGATGAGACCCGATGCATAAGAACTCACCATAATTATAGCCACCCCTATGGGTCATCAACGTTTCCACCAACCCCCTTGGGCTTTCCTCCTTGTCTGCACTGCCCGACTCCCACCCAAAACTTAATAAACCCGCTGTCATTGCACCCCCCCCCTCGCCCTAATCTTCCTTGATCTTCAGATTGTTGAGGACATTGTCATCCGAGCCGTTCAAGTCGCCCCTATGTCCCACGACGAAGAAGATTGGTAAGTTACCTCCCTTCCCGATAGTTTGCACTCACTGACCTGATTTTCGTTCCGCACAGAAAAACTCCCCCGTTTTCTTCAATGTTCCCAAATACAGGTAAAGTCTTTCTCTTCACCAATGTGCGCTCGTTCGCTGATTGCTCATTTTCGCCAAAATGAACTCATCGTGTAACCCCTCGTTCCCTTAGACGTGTTAGATCGATCTTGATGAAGTGATAGCTTTCGAGATGTAAAGGCCGCCGCCATTCTCGATGTGAATCGAGGGATGTGGGGGGCCTCGGTTAGTTGGTAACGGTTGCCTATGGTACGTTTGACTCACATCCACATTCGTTGCAGAGGGATACCGCATACACAGCGGAATTGGATGTGGCAACATCACTAGTGGTGTTGGCCGTGATGATTGGTGGTTCGAGGTGGCCTTCCGATGTAGGTGGTAGATGGGGATAATGACGGTGTAAGGTGCATATAAAGTGAGAACGGCGCACCATGGCTTCGTGGCTGGCTGTGTGTGACTAACCGCAGGGCGGGGTTACGAGCGCCGAGATTGAGGGACGCCGATTCATCTCCAAGCTTCGAGTTGTCGTGTCTGCTTCCTCTCTGACCTTGTGATCAATTTCTGGTATTGCTCCACGGCCTGCCGCATGTCCGGAATGTTGGGAACCTCTACACCGTTCGTAGTCGGGTACATGCCTCCACCGCCGCCTCTAATGTTGGTCCATAAGTATTACTTTCTCCACGTGTCGTGGGTTTTCTCATCGCCTTTCGTTGCCGTAATGACGAACCTTCGTCCCCTTCTCGTTATGAGGCGAGTGCACCGTGCCCATCAACGTTTGGCCATGTAGCTAGCGATATGATAGCTATCTGCTGTACACAGAATGCTGCGCCCACGTCGGGTCTCGGCGTCGTCTGGGGTATCCCTCCACGACTTGCCGTATGATGCATGGGTTCTTGGGAAGCTCTGAGAGATCGATAGAGCCATTGGTTGAGCTCGACGGTGTATGTATGTCGGTGACTTTTTTGTACGGCGAGAATTCTGTCAGAGTGCTCAGAGGTTAGTTATCCCACTTGCCGATATTTTGTGTTACTCACCTGGTACTGACGTCGAGCCCAATGCCAGCTTTCGAACACTTGCTGCCGCAGCCTTTAATTCTCATCGCAAGTCGTCGCTGTCAAAACGAATTCCCGTCCTCTGCTCATTGCGGAGTGATACTGCCGCTGTACGCGGTCGTGCCACAGAACCATGTGGCCGAGGTCTTGAAGCTGTGTAACTGAACCTGTCATCGTTGCTGACAGTTGGGCACATAAAGCAGATGTCAAATAAGTGTGCACCTTCAATCGAAGGTCTGCGATCGGGGTTGGAACCGAGTTGTAAGTCTGTGCGACCTATGGGATGAGACGTGTGCGAGGAATGGATAGGACCATCCTCGAGGTGTTGAAGGACACGAAAAGGACGATGCTGGTGAATGCGAGTGATGAGAAGAAAGAGCCACCCATCGTGAAGAAATGCTGTACTTAGAGAATTCGACCATAGTTCCGGAAGAAAAGCAAAATATTTTGTGTCAACGCGGAGTTTCATCTTATCTTGATCAAAATCATGGATGACACCACGCAACTTGAACTCAACCGTGACCAAGGCGAAACTCATTTCTAATATTCTATTGCATTCAAGTTTCTAGTCGGAACCGTTTTTTGTTCAACGTATGGTTTTTCGTTATATTGTTCCATATGAGACCTCACACTCCCTCAGTCCAACCAGAAATCATCCTAGTAATTCCAAAGTAATCTTGAATTGTCACGTCTTATGCACTCTTTGGCTGCTTACATAATCTCCACCAAGCTCAGATGTTCCGAAATGCATTGAACCCTCGCCTTGCATCAAGAACGTCATCATTCCAATACCTCGTGAGGAACAATTCGACCGTGAGGTTGATTTCTCAAAGTAACCGGACACGATATTTGTTACTCCTCGGTGCTGGCACCACTGTCTCCCTCTGTTTTCTCTTGGGACATACCATCCATTCGGATGGTTTTGAAAATGCGGGTATGAATGGTAGTATCAACTGGATTCGGAAGCATGGTTTGAACAGATTTGACAGCGTCGGGATTCCAAGGCATGTCTGTGTGTCCGCATTTTTATGTTGTTCTCTTTGACGAGGCTTTTTAGCAACTCCCCTATGGAAGATGCGGGGGGTCTCACCTGCGCAGAGTTCTCGGACACAATGAATCTTCACTGCTTCAGTATTTTCGATGGACACAACGGCCCATGGACAGCTACCTTCCTGAATCAAACTCTCCCACAAATATTATTCCTTCAACTTGCCGACCTTTACTCGAAGCATGCCCTTTTTTCTCAAAGTCACCCTGTGGACCTCTCTACTCTCAGTGACCTCTCCGAACGGAATCCTGGTGACCCTCCAGACCCTGCTCCAACAGCCGAGGAGATTGATCAGACAATCAAGGACGTCTTTCGTCACGTCGACAACTTAGTGGTGCACTCCGTCACCCAGATTGCCCTGGGGTTGGACGACGCGGCCTATGCCGCGCTTAGCGGTTTGAATGTAAAGGACCTTCCTGGGCCACATTCGCTTGCCTCGCTTGTTAATGAAAAACCTCCCTCCTTTCCCGAATCGGTCGGCATGCTCCATCTCCCTTACTCTGGTGCCTGTGCCGTAGTTGGAATTTTCAACTCCTCAGATCGTTCTCTCCGCGTTGCGTTGACAGGGGACTGTCGCGCCGTCCTCGGGCGACGAGTGCCTGTGCCCGGTAAGGGAAAACGTGGCGGGATGGGGAATAAGTATATCTACGAAACGCACCACCTTTCCGTCGACCAGAACCCGAAAAACCCTGCGGAAGCCGCTCGTCTCTCCGCATTGCACCCCGGCGAACCTGAACTTCTCAATAAAAATCGTTTGCTAGGTTGGGCACCAACGCGAGCCTTTGGAGATGGAATGATGAAGTGGTCCCTGGAACTACAACAACGGCTCCATGAGGACTTCCTGGGGGATCGACCTCGAGATGTGTGCAAGACCCCACCGTATTTCACTGCGGAACCTGTCATCACCACCACCGAGGGAATTCGAAAAGGCGACTTTGCCGTGTTCGCATCCGATGGTTTGTGGGATTGCTTGAGCAGCGAAGAGGTCGTTGGGCTCGTTGGATTATGGTTGGAGAAGAATGGGGTCGAGGAGCAGATTAATATTCCAGGTGGTGGAAAGGTGACCATCCTGCTTCCTATGGATAAATCCACGGTGAACCACAACGATCGGCCGGCGATTTCTGACGACACTGCAAAAGCCCTGAGCGCTCTACCCTCTGCGGAGGCTGAAGCTACTCTTCCATCCAAACTTCCTGTTATCTACCCTTCGGACTACAAGGACGCCACAGTGATGTACAAATATTGGCGTCGAGAGAAGAAATTTGTGTGCGAGGATATCAACGTTGCGAAGCATTTGGCGCGTAACGCGTTAGGAGGCAAGAATTTTGAATTAGCCACCGCCTTATTGTCGTTGCAGATGCCTAGGTCAAGGAGATTCAGGTGAGTTTTCATCTCGCAGATACTACGAAATTCTGATATGGATCGGATTTTTCAAGAGATGATATCACCATCTCGGTCGCTTTTTTCGACTGAGAGCTCTTCCCTTCAGTGCGATACCCCGATTGTAATTGACCAGGTTCACATTTAGAGCTAGCAAAACGTTGTAAATCGGTTAGTTGGCCCTCTTACCGTTTAGGAGTTTGTATCATAGGTTTAGGACGAAAGGATCAAGGAATTTCGCAGGAGCTGTCAGCGGACGAGATTCTCGGAAATGCCATTCGACTTAGTCGCTGGCTTGGGAGGGCCCGTCGATATCGATGCTGCTGACTCTGAACGCCAATGCGTCGATCCAACGAAGTTTTAAATCCTCTGCCTCCGAGATTGGTTTGTATAAACGCCCCAGCGTTTGACTTGTCGGTTTCATCGTTGCCAATTCGAGTCTAGCAAAAACAGCCTCGGGTTTTTTTTACATCCGAAATTGCTCTGAGGCTTACCATGGATCAGGCCCAAATTCGAATATATTCTGGGCTGCGACCTAGCTGAATATCACTCTGAAGGAAGCCACCGTAAACTTAGTGGTGCTAATCGTTTACACGCCTGATATCCGAATCCCGTCACCTGATATGAAGGCTGAGGTGCAAGTAAAAAATGGCACGGCCGTAGAAAAAATCGAAAGCGAACGGGAAACTAGAGAAGAAGGGCGTCAACCCCGAACCACCCGCGAGATGTTTATTACATTTCGGGAGCGGACAATCAAACCAGGTAAATGAGGATAACTAGATAGAAATTTGAACGAAGAATAAAACGATATTAGGAGTCAGAATGATGAGCTTCCTCATGATGTTGGGAGTTGTGGAAACTCAGACTACGCGCGCATGTTGGCAAGAGGGGCACACGCTCTGTACATGAGAAGCTTGTGAATTGGTGAGCATGGGCCAAAAGTCAAGTAAGAAGAGGGACACACAGTACTGCTCAGGGTATCCACGACTATTACGGTGAATGTCGTTAGGATGGGAAATACAGATCGATCACAAGGAGGATGTCATAGAATGTGAACATCCGAGTCGGTGGAATACATTAGTGGCGTGGTGGTAAATCGTTAAAAGGGCAACTGACGTTTGGGAACATGTGTTTGGGCACTGGGGGAAAACACAATTGGGATCATGGTTGGGACTGAATTTGCAATTGAGGCGATAGCAATAGATCTAAAGAGTCGTGAGTCCTAGAATTGCGAGAGAATCAGTTTCACCGACGAGTTCGTCAGGCTATTCAATCATCATCTTTTCAGGAAATCGTCTTAAGGTGAGGAGAGTATCAAAAACATACTAATTGAATAACATGACCGCATTGATAAGTATTGTGAACACTGTCGAAGATATTAATGCATCAGGTGTTCGATACAAGGCGAACATGACAACTTACCGACGAAAGCGGCACATTTTCTCCGGATTAGCTGCTAGTAGCTGCTACTGGAGATTCTTGAGTGTTTATATTGTTGGCTGGCGAAAGAAAATGGAGCACCTTTCTCGTTTGCTACTTCGATCGTCAGATATCAGTGATGGGAGTCGCAGCAGTCAGGTGTTATCGATTCGAGTTTAAATAAGGGCATGGTAAAATTAGCCTGCCACGGCTGATAGTGAACCTAACTATATCTATAAAATGTGAAAGTGGTAAACATTAAATAGGGCTCCGGGTCAAAGGTCTCAAAGGGGCCACACAATATATTTGCAGACACGACAGCAGGGGAATAACTAGTTCTACGTCCTTACCATCTTCTTCAGCCCGCAGCAGCGAAAGCAGACTGGGAAAGCATAAAACTATTTTGAGTTATTCACTTCAATTTTCACATCTAGCTGGGTGACTTCAAAACTTCGGAATACCTACATCTAGATCAGCATTGAGAGAGGTCCGACTGAGGTGGAGAGACCCGACGCCATTTGAAGGGCTAAGCCAGTCGCATCCACTGCTGTGGAGGACGCGGACGTGGGGTTGCATCATGTGAGTCGGCATGGTCATCACTTGGATCGAGCGATATCAATCATGTTGACGCCAATTGGGATGAAGAGGGTGATTGGGTGGGTGATACACTGCCACCCGGCCTCTTAACTACGGTTAATGTAGGGGTGACAGGGGTGGCTCATACCGCAATTCATGCCCTGTCACAAGGGGAAAAGCTGGCAACCACGTTAACGGTGCCACCTGCCCTCCTACCTCACACCAGGGAGATTAGTAGTGGGCAACGATGGTAAGGCGGCTCATACCAAAAGGGGTACTGCATCACAGCGCAGCGAGTGGCCGGGAGCTACGGCGACGCAGGTGAAAGAAGAGGCGGGGTCGCGCCACCGTGTCCAACGTTGGTCGTGGAGGCGGTGTGGCAGTATCAGCCGTGTTGACGCTGATTGAGGTGGGGGAATTTGCGGTGATTGAAGATGACGTGGGGTTGAAGGTCATTGACGCCACCCACGGCGATGGAGAAGGGGAATGGAGCTGTGTTAACAATGTCGTCGACAGCGTGTGAGGAGGTACAGCACCAGCCACGTCGACGGCGTAGATTAACGTGGTTGGGAGAAAAAAGGTTCGAACACGATCACGTGTGCCTGCAAGCTGAGTTTGAACTACGCCTTGGGCTCGTCCCTAACAATAATACTTACTCTGTTGTTGGCCCCTGCTCCCACTTTCCTTGCCCATCACTAACATTAACCCCAGCGACTAACCGCTGCTCACCAACCTGCACCCAACGTCTGCGGTCACCCAATCGACCCGCTCCCAGCTTGCGACATGTCCCATATCATGTCTGGAGTCTGGACTAAGGTAGACTTAGAGATAATAAAGGGACTTGAAAGGGACTTTAGAGTGCATACCTATTATCTTGTAATCTTTCGTTGCTGCTCATTGCACTGCGGCATAGTGATTTATAGAAGTCCATTATCAATATAGCCAATAAATGTGCTCTTACAAACATAATGAGGTACAGGAGAAATCATCCCTAAGGCTTGGCAGCTCACTATATCCAATATCGGTCTGCAGGCCGTCCCTCGATACATATATTTCCATCAGCTGACTCTATGATTAGCAATTCAAGCAACACAAGGGAACCGAGCTGACCGACGAATACTATATCTGGAGGGAAATTCTCACAATCAGTTAGTTAGTCCACCAAATTGTTATTAAAAAAAATTTCAACGTCAATGTGATATCCTTAATTTTTTTTCTGACACCTCCCTGATGACCAATTTCATTTTTTCCTGATGTACCAGAGAATCACAACCTCTGTAAAGATGAGGTGTGATTTTTCGCAATGCCGCCAGTGGGATATTGCGAGTGGTAAGTTGTTTTTTAACAGGCTGCACGATGTCTGCATGCTCCGATTCTGCAGTTTGCAGGTGTGGAATCGTGGCTTTAACTGTGATATCGCAGACTATGGTAGAGCTAATGGGCTCGTCAGTCGACGTTTACGGAAAATTACAGATGGAGGCCTACTGATCCAATCCGGGAACAGTTCCTAACTGCGTACCTGGCCCCAAATCATTTTTCCACACTGCACTGTCGACCTCTACTACACCGTCAGTTGACCCAGACCTAGATATTCTGCTCAGGACGAAGGTTCCCCTAGATGGCAATGAGGCCAAATAACATGTAAGCAGCGGAGTGGAATGAGCTGACTGACATGTAGTTAGCCTTCGGAGTTGATACCTCCCCCGCCCAGGCGAAGTATTTCACATCAGGATTGTTTGCCGTTCTTTGATTGAATTTTGCCATGAAGATGTGACCTAGGTTTCCTATTGCCCCGAAGTCCGTATGACAGAGACGACGAATGAGTTCTGGGACCACTAAAAAAGCCTGGGGTCAGCGGGCCATGTCCGACACGAGATGATGGAACCAACCTTCCGCTCCATCCTTGCCCCGAAGTGGATTCCATTTTACGCCTCGGTGAGGGGTACCCTGTTAGCGACATTATTAGAGAACCAGAAATGGACTTAAAACCAACGCACAAATGTGGTCACTGTTCTCACTCTGAACCCCAGATAGATCACCATTGCCTTAGCAGCGATGTCTCGGGCATTGATCCCGCCCTATAGAATGCATGAGAAGAATCTGAATGTTGCACAAGCCATTCACACACCATCGAGTGGCCAAAAAGGTGAACGCTTTGGTGAGGGTACTTGGTGGCAATTTGTTCGATGAGCGATATCGACCGCTCTTCAATACTGCCATATGCCGGGATTTTCGGGGTGAAGTACACCACTTCCATCTCATACAGGTACTCCTGGGCGGATTTAAATGTTCCGTCCTCCGGAGAGGTGTCATTGAAGCCATGTATGAGCACAACAGGAAAACGCAAGGGTGCTGCAAAAGATATATAGTTTGTTAAATACCGCTAGTCACTGGCACACGAGCAGGGAGAAAGAACGCACACATCCTGAGGGTTGAGCGACTTCGAATCGCCAAGGGCGCCTACTAGTAGACTTTATAGTACCAAGTACTCCTATCACCGGCCGTGCATTGAGCTACACGCCTTGGGCGTCTATTGCGCGACCAGAACTCTTTGCAACTTGAGGTTTCCTATTCATCACCTGTCTACCGTGGCACACGGCAATGGACCTTAACGTAAGGAAGAAGCTTAGTACTAAATATAACAGATTAATAGACCTGTAACCATTCCTTATAATGAGGGATGGGGGATGTACGATCCTCGATATAAGGACCTGTAGTCATCTGAGTTTATTCTAGGACACCGCCATAGCCGTCGAATCCGAGCCTTTAACGATCTAACGAATTAAATAGGTAATTATTGTCATCAGAGAGTAGATACTGGGCACAGTACAAACCATATAGTAATTGTAATGGTGATAATTTTAGCTATTGAATCTCGATCGATAATTCCGGGCCCCTGACAGCTTTCATGATAGTTTCGAAGATTAAGACCTTTCAATTATTCAGGTACTTGGAATGCAAAGGAACAGATGTAATGTGATGTATCACAAAAACGCGGCAATCGTCATCGTGGAAGAAGGTCTAAACTTGAAAGTGTCTCCCCTTTACAATGTACATTGTGTATGGTTGTTTGTTCGAGATTCCCCTAATGCGGCGCATTCATTGTCTTTCTTCTCTTACGACTACGACATCTGTACGCATTCCCGCAATCCCACGCGTCCTTTCCGCTCTTTCGGCTCGAACGTAAGTCCTCGTCCATCGTTTAGTGTTTCCTGCCTCTCAGGTTTCCACTGAGATGTCGTAAAGGAGTGCACAGTGTCCGATATCTGGGGGTGACTTCCCCGGTGGAGAGATAATGGAATGATGAGAAGACTCCAAAAGGTAAAAAAAACTCGGAAATGTTGTGGACACATCGCGGAAGAATGTCAGTAAAAAGGGTTAAACGGTCCTCCCACCTGCTTCCCCGTTTTCGTAACCCAGATTTGAACTGTTCTATCGCCCAAGCCCGAGACCATGCAAAGATCATGCGCCTATCATCAGGCGAGAATGGGACAGACTTTACCGTATCTCTGTGTCGTCCCACCAGCTTCCCCATCTCAGATCTGGGCTACCTTGTCCGAGTAGTATCCGGATGGGCGCTTAGCCACTCCTCCCCCGCGATACTCAGTTACCTGTTGTGGTGTAAAAAATTGTGGCATAAAATATCGATAAGTATTGAGAGAGACAGAGACCGGAGACAAGACCGCTTGTATGTATGACATTATTTTTCGTTGAAAATTCGAAGTCCGTGGTCTCAGTTCTCACGCTGTATGGAAATCGTCGTACTCTGTACAGAATGTCAGGTCTTAGTATGTACTTGGTAATCATCTTACAGGTTTGGGACCCAACTTCATACAATTTACAGGTGTACTCAGTCCTCAGTGCAATTTGGTGCAATGCATGATGTGTACTACTAGAGGTAACCGTGAAAGAGGCTTTCCAAAAGTGGACACCACCGTGATTTGGAGCACATGACCACGGCGCCTAACTCACATTCTCCTTTTCAACTGCAATTTGCATGTAGAGAGGTCCGCATTAGTCCAAAAACTTAAAAAGTTTCCAGAATCATGATTCATGTTCCCAACAATTTCTGCATTTTATTCTATGTTTCTTATGTGAAAAAGATTCAATTTTTCTTGAATTTGGTCGGGGAGGAGGAAGGGGTGGAATAATTGAAAAGATCCATACTTCCCATGAAAGCCAAAATCTCGTTTTATAGGAAGTAGTTAGAATACGTAATACCGCTCACATCTCATGAAAAACTGAGTGTGAGTTCAACAAGAGCCCTAAGTAGTCAATGGCGCAGGCTTATAAGTAATTACAAGCGATGCCGAAATTCAAGAAGGGGGCCAATCCCTAACACCAGTCGGGTATTTATCACAATTTGGGAGCGGAAAATCAAAGCAAGTAAATGGCGATAGCAAGATAGAAATTTGAACGAAGAACAAAAACGATTAGGAGTCAGAATGATAGGCTTCCTGGGAGGGCGATGGTAGCGATTGACGCCATTCCAGGTATTATCACGATCACATTAGAGGCGTACGCAGGAACTCAAACAACGCCCGCGTGTTGACAAGAGGGCACACACTCTGTACATGGGGAGCTTGTGAATTGGTGAGCATGGGCAAAAAGTCAAGAAGGGGAAAACACAGTATTGCTCAGGGTGTCCAAGACTATTACGGCGAATGTCGTTAGTATGGGAAGTTACAGGAATATAAATCCGTCACAAGGAAGGTGTAAACATCGGTGGAATACATTAGTGGCGTGGTGGTAAATTGGTACAAGGAGTCAAGGACAACTGACATTTGAGTACATGTATTTTTGCACTGGGGAAGAACACAATTGGGATCATGTTGGGGCTGAATCTGCAATTGG
>Ga0307513_10001473_pt1 | contig 33830 bp, 44 predicted proteins | sample 15_EM_MG_FD_202174 | JGI IMG/M metagenome (GOLD analysis project Ga0307513, IMG submission 202174) | Populus trichocarpa ectomycorrhiza microbial communities from riparian zone in the Pacific Northwest, United States - 15_EM | ecosystem: Host-associated > Plants > Roots > Unclassified | place... | reverse complement strand
GCGGTCTTTACAAGCCATTCCACAGTAAACAATGCTGGCTACGTACTCGGAACAGAACGCATCGGTCAAATATCCACCGATGACATGGAGGGGATGTTCAATACAAATGTCTTCGGGCTCATTAACATGACTCAAGCCTTTATCAACGGTGCGTCTCCCAGACCTTGAGTGGGAGAACCCAACACTCACGCCAGGCCAGATATGAAGACCCGGAACACCGGACACGTCATTAACATTGGTTCGGTCGCAGGAAGAGAGCCGTACATAGGCGGAAGCATCTACTGTGCGACAAAGTTTGCCGTTCGCGCTTTCACCGGCGCCCTCCTTCGAGAACTCGTCGAAACCCAGATCAGAGTGACCGAAATCCAGCCAGGCATGGTGGAGACAGAGTTCTCAGTCGTTCGCTTCAGAGGTAATAAAAATGCCGCGGACAAGGTCTACCAGGGTTTTACACCACGTACGTTTTTCATCACCCAGACGTTATCGAAAGCTACTACGTTTTCTTCAGTCACTGCGGAGGATATTGCCGAGGAGATCGTCTGGGCTGCCTCACGGCCCCCTCACGTGAATATCTCAGAGGTGTTTGTCATGCCAACAAACCAGGCCACTCCGTGGCTTGTACATAGGGGTAACAAATAATCCGTGTCATGTATACTCTACCCCGAGGTTGAGTTTGGGGCAAGGCGGTTAACTAGATCAAAGCATATATAACAAAATACCGAAAATTGTGGCCATATTCACTTCTTCCGACCTTTAGACCTTGTCACCTTCACGGGAGGGGTCTCAGATTCTCCGGGTACCTCTGATTCAGGAGGAGGGTCATCATCGTAGACGTATCTTTTTACAACGACTTTCTCCGCAGGAAGTTGTGGGAGTGGCGAACCAGCATCCACCACGTTCCCTAGGCGATCAAGTTCCAGCGACTGTGATAGTGTTTAGCCACCGTAAGTTTTGAGGGTAAGAGGACGATCTACCTTCGCCGCTTGGGAAAGACAACCCTTTCCAACCGTCTGGTCAGGAGGTCGTGCTGGCTTTTCCGAGACTTCGTCAATGAAGACGGCGCTGAACAAAAGGCGGTCCCACTGGACTCTCCTCTCTTTGGCCATCACTACCTCAACCTCTTCTGATCCGTCCGCCTTGGGTCGTTTCAACGGTCGCATGGGGCGTTCCGGAGATTCGTAGTCTTCCTCCTCTCCAGCACCACGCCTATGTCGACCGCCCTCTTCCAGGAGCAAGTCATTTGCGTCCAGCGGTTCGACTTGTCCCCCGTCGCTTCGCTTCGACCTCCTCTGGGCTCTCTTCTCCCTTTGCTTAGCTTTTTCTTCGCTTGCCTTTTCCGCAATTGTCCTTAGTTTCACCGCTGGGCTCTCTGGTCGCTTTCCTTCTTTCTTTACGATCTCGGTTTCCAAGAGGCTCATCACTTTCTGGTTTTTTGTCGTATTGTCCGAAGTGAGGTTCTTGAGTGCGGTTATGCTTAACCCTGCAAATCCTGAGGAATCGGGAGGTGGCCGCTTCCTGGGCGGCGGCCGTGACGGCGAGACACTGGTGGCACCAAATGTCGCTTCTTCTAAGAGAGCGGAGGGGCCCCTCCTACCCCTCGTTGTCCTACGTACGGCGCTGATATCCTCCTCTTCTTTGCTGGTATCGCGGGGCCGAAGACGAGCCGAAATCGACGTATTTTCGGGGACGAGGTGGTTCTCAGGAGGGACGGATTGATCGGGGGTGTCGGTCTGCTCCTGCTCCGATTCGGTAGGTTCTGTCTGTGTCACCGCGACGATTGAAGGTGGAAAGTTGGGAAGTGTTAAAGGTTGGCGCGGAGGTGGCGACCTGATGGGAATCTGCGATAGTGGAGGTTTCTCTGCCACTGCCGGAAGCTGGGGAAGGCGCTTCGTGGGAATGGGCCGCTTAACGGGAGGTTTCGATGAAGCCTCGGCACCAGGGCCGGCTGTCTTCCTTGAGGATGTCGGGACAAAAGGTCCGTGTTTAAGATCCGATAACAATCTACTCCCCGTGCCTCCAGTTTGGTTGCGGGATTTCGTCTGGGGAATTGAGAAGTCAGAAGGGATACTCTTCGGAGAGCTTGTCGCATACCGGGCTTGGGACCATGTATTTTGTAGGGGCTAAGACGGGCAACCTGCTGGATTGAACTCCGGGAGGTCGAGAGTATGGTTTGATGCCGATCCGAGGGATCCTACTAGGGTTCGTCGGTTGTCTGAGAGTTGACCGGGGGATAGAGGTCAATGGTGTAACAGGGGGTTCCGATGAAGCACGGCCGCTAGGCAGCGCAGGTGGTTGGGTTTCTTCAGGTTCTTCGGGGATGACAGGGGGTTTCTGAGTGAGCGGGTACGGAAGTGCGGTACGGTGATTTGCATCAGACGGAGGTTGGTGGGAGAATGTCGGTTCTTCTGACATACTTCGTTGCTTGAGGATAGGCTTGGAATTTGGTCGAAGGGCCAAGGGAGAACTAGGGGTGGAAGGCTTCCGTGAAAATACACTTGGTTGCGGATCCACATTCTTAGCGGTAGAAGATGGGGCCGTCACAGCTGGTATCCGACGAGATGGGCTCCGACTTGGGTCCTCTAATGGCAGCACCTTGAAAAGGGTTTGTCCAAACAGACGACCGCTCGGCCCGCCATCCACAGGAATTGCAGGAGTGGAGACCAGGACTCTTCGTAGCGGCGTGCCTAAGTGAGGTTGTGGGTCGGTAGCTTGTATGTGTGTCGAATGAACCAGCTTCGGTAGTTTATTTACGAGAATACGCTGAGGACCAAAGAGTGGCTGTTGAGATGTGGTAGCTTTTGCCTTTTCGTCCTCATCGGAACCCGAACGCGATGGCGGCAGCAACTGTTGAAGAACCGACTGAGAATCAGGTGACAGAGATCCAAGGCGTTGGCGTCCAGCTGTCTTGTTCGCATCATCCTGACGTTTCCTTTTTCTACCTGCCCTTTCCTGAGTCTCTTCTATCTCTGCCTCCTTGAGCTTCTCGTCGACACCATCAATCGTTGACAGTGCCCCAGCTTTGGATGGGTAGGGTCGGGGTTGTGCATTCTTAGTTGGGATGCGCAGGGGAGATATCTGCGGGAGCACAAGAGTTGGATCAGGAGATGGGGTCCGATGGGGAGACACGCTCAGCCTTGCGGAACGGCGTTGAGGAGGTTGGAGGAGATTTCCGTCAGGGGTGGTCGACCTCCGTCTAGCCAGTGACGCACTATGGCGTGCTGAATCGCGCCTACCTGTAGGTTTGACGGGTGATTCGCCGAGAGTTGGTAGTTCTGCTACTCGATCTTGGGTTTCGTCATCGATGATTTCCCTACCCTTCCCTTTCTCTGGTGCTGTAACGGCACGATCCGCTTGCAGGTGAATCAGAGGATTGACGGAGGAAGTTGCCGCAGATCCGAGTGAAGGTAGGTCTAATGTATCATCAGCAGAAGATTCCGTGACAACGGTCTTTTCGGCACTACCAGAGGGCCTGAGGGAGAAACTAGGCGTGTGAGGTGATGGTTCGTGATTCACGGAATCTGCGGGTGTGTTTTCCACGCCTTCGTCGTTCAGTGGCGATCTTGTTACGAGATTCGGGGGAGTGGCAGCGGCACTGGTGTCATCGGATTGGGTTTGGGATTCTGGCGGTTCGGGGGGCGGTGGCGTGTTCACGTGAATGTCCGGAAACGACAGGAAATCGGGTGGTGGGGAAGGGTTGCTGACCGCGCTGAGAACTCTCTCGGCTAACACCTGCGAAGGTTCTAGTGGATACATTGAGTCACTTTGAAAGAAAGTAAGTTGTTGGTGCCCACCATCCTCGACATCCTGATTGATCTCCGCTGTGTCGTTGCCCGGATCAGTTTCCTCGACGGCCTCCTCGACTTGAGGCACGGTAATCCTCAGGTTCAACGGCCGCAGTGGTGTGATTGTCTGGGCCAGCCGTGCCGATCTTCGCCGAGGGGTGATATCCTCGGCGTGGTGCACATCCTGCAGCAGCCGTTTCTGGGGGGACTTCGATGGCCCGGAACATGGCCCCTCCACCGTGTCATCGTCACCGGTTTGACGAAGGGGAGCGAAGTCCATGGGGTCTTCAGGAGATGGTTGCGCGTGGCCGCCAGCGTCCATTGCGAGCCAACGCGCCTCGTTGCGATCGTGCAGCAGCGGAGTTAGGAGATGGAGGAAGTTCAACAGGCGTCGCGTCTGCCACGTGCGCAAACATCCGTCAACGAGCCGAGAGTAAAGGGTTCAAAGGCGATTCGTATTTATCTTTCTTTGCTAGAATTACATTTAGAGAAACGTTGGACGCTTTGCTTCACAGGGCACGGTCTCCACGTTCGATCCTGTCCCAGAGGGAAGAGGAACCATCATCAGCCTCGGGCTTCCTCTCCGTCCAATCCGCGTAACCGATGCTGGCTCGTTCATTCACAGAGGATGCTATGGAATCTTTCCTCGCGTGAGTAAGGATAGATTTGAGCTGTAGCAGTCGCTTAGTACGGAGGAGTTCCAATACGCGAAATGACCAACATCAGTGTTCTCTCGAGTGAGCTTTTCCAGTCGGTGTGCCTGTTCTTCAAGCTTCGATTGGAGTTGTTCGAGAGGATTCGCGTCCCTGTCTTCTTGCGCTAGAGTTGTATCGTCCTTCTCAAATAGGGCTGGATCGTCAACATCGATGCGACGACGTTTGTGATCGCGCTCGCCACCATCAGTATCCTCTTCGCGCCTCTTTCTCCTCTCTCTTTCCTTTTCGCGGAGTTGCCCAGCGAGTCTGTCACTTTCCTGGCCTAGAGTGGTGACACCATCCTGTACTGCCTTGTCCATGACAGCCCAGAGTTCCTTGACAAACAGATCAAAGAGGTCTTCCCAGAGATTCGCAAGCACTTGGTAATCGTCGACAACCTTATCCTTGAGAAGAGCGTGGTTTCTGACAGCATTGATCAAGGCTGGGGCGACAGAGGATGTCGCTGCGGTGGAGACCTGCGCCAGAGTAGAAGACAAGTCCGTGAGGGCGTCCACCCGCCGATTTTCGCGGTCGACATCGACAGCGTCCTGTACAATCTTGCTTGAAGTCCTGGGAAATTCATGTAAGACGCTCCCAGAACGTGATAAATCATTGATGACTTACTTTGCAAGCTTGCGAAAGAGGTTTACGATGGCCTCAGTGTTCCTCCGTCTGTCAGAATGTGCAGCCCTCGGAACAAGGTCACAACCAAAAACAGTCCGAGAAACCGGTCGCGAAGGAGTATCATCAAAGTCTCCATCAAGAGGTTGAGAATGGGGTAGAGCCACACGAGTAGAACCATCGTCTTTCTTAACCCTAAGTCGTTCATCGAGCACACGAGGACCGCGAGAATGTTGACGGTCATCTGGTTTCTCAACGCCAAGAAAGCTTCTAGAATCATAGGTTTTAGGAGAAGGTCGTCTCTTGTCTTCCCGGTCCTCGGGATTTGAGCGTTTGAATAGGTCAGACTGCGGTGTCAAGGCAGAAGGTCGGCGCTTGGTATCCCTGTAATCTTTAGTTTCGAGAGCGTGTTTCTTGCTTACGGGGTTCGCATCGTGCCATTGAACGTCATCTGGGTGAGCGAAACTAGACAAATTGGAGCGTGGTCGGGGGCGTTTGGTGGGAGAATAACATACTTGCATCGTTCCCGTTGGTTGCACCCCGGTTTGATTGGACTGCCGGAGTCTGTGAAATACTGATTGCGAGATGTTTAGAGGCTACGCGAGCGAGTTATGAAGCGAAATCGCACTCTACAGCGGACTGTCTTTCTGAAGTTGATGAAACCGGACATGGTGGTTTTGGTTCAAGGATGTCGATCAACCTCAACTCGCAGTATCCGCTCACCGCATTGCAGGGCCTTCTTCCTCCTCCCCCGCCGACGTTCCCGAAGACGGTGTTGCGTGCAAGAGACAGCCGGTATTGCCGGTCCCGGTCTGTCCATCGTCGGGATGACAGGTGACACATGATAAAACCCTTGCCTTCCACCACCATCTGGGGCGATCTGAAGTCGGCGATTCCCCCCTCCATCTCTTTCCTCAGGATGGGCCTGTCCATCAGCACCTTCATCTCCTCAAATCGGCATGTACCCAGGCTGGCGTTCGCGCCAAAGTCGGTAGAATTCCCAATCAAATCTGATCAAGAGGACCAAAAATCAATGTCGATGGACGCTTTCGTGTCCAAGTCATGTCCGAGCCTCTACCAGACATACGATCCTCCCCGATGGATGCACAAGTATGTGTACGAGTTTGTTTCTGAGCGGGCAACGATAAACCGTGTTTCTCTCAGTGGTCACGTACAGACCGCATACTGCGTTGTTGGAGATTTTACCAAAATCGATAGGGTCGTATACCACAGGCAAGTTAGGCACCGCAACAAGTTCCTAGCTGGACCTGACGTTCATTCACAGGAAAATTTTGCGGACAGTTGACGGTGGTACACTGTATGTTGCCTCTCATCACAGTCGCGAAACCTCATCCCGATTCCATCAGAGGTCTTGATTTTACACCTCCTCACGACGAGGATGTCCCAGGTGACGCTCCCATAATCGTCGTAGCACACGGACTTACAGGAGGTTCGTGGCTAATCGAATATTGCCGGTGCCTCCCTGTTGACGTAGATCCAAGGCTCCCACGAGTCGTATGTCAGGGCCATCTTAGCGCCCGCAGTTACCCCAAAATCTGAAGGTGGTTTAGGCTTCAGGGGTGTTGTCGTCAACTTTCGCGGATGTAAGAGTATCTCCTATCACATCACCTGCCACCAATTGTTCATCGGTTCCATAGGCGCCGGTGTTCCCATCACGAGTCCCCAACTATATTCTGCGGGATACACTGAAGACTACCGTGCTGCAATATTGTATATCAGGTCAACATACCCAAAGGCTCCCCTCTTGGGCATAGGGTTCTCTCTTGGTGCCAACGTGATCACTCGGTATGTGGCTGAGGAAGGCGACAAGTGTAGACTGGTTTCGGCAGTCGCCCTCGGATGTGTGCGTATTACTTACCTCACCCACCGGGCCAACATTGACACATGTCAATATAGCCATGGGACCTACGCCAAAACGCATCGTGGTAAGGATGATGAGCCCGTTATTCAGTCTATTACTCACGATGAGTGTAGGCTCGAGAGCAGTTGGTTCAACCGTGAGATTTACTCCAAGGCCATGGGTCGCAACCTACAATCTGTCCTCCGGCGACACGGGGAAGCATTGGCGAAGTTCGAAGACCACCCCATCGCAGCGGCATTGGATGAGATGCTTGGGATGAAGAATCCATACATGTTTGAGTTTGACAACACAATCACGAAGCTCATCGGTGGTTCAGCACCTCACTTCCCCTTCAAAACGCACAGGGACTACTACGCGTGGGCTAGAAGTGATAACGTGATGCAGGACATCCGGATACCGTTCCTCGGACTCCAGTCTTACGATGACCCGATTGTTCCTCACTCTCCGTCTGACTGTGCAGGGAATGGCTGGGTAGTGCTGGGATGGACACGACGCGGTGGCCATCTTGGCTGGTTTGAGTACGACTCGGACGGACAACTACGGCGATGGGTTAGGAAACCAGTGCTAGAATGGTTTAAAGCCATAATCAGCCTGACCGACTTGGACAAGGATGGTAACATCCGAGGGAGGGTCACGAAACCTTTTGGGATGGTTGACGGATTCTTGCGAGAAGAAGGGAAAGAACAGTTTGGTGTTCGGGAGATTGCAGGCTGTGGCGGAGAAGTTGTCGGCGTAGAAGGTGAAGGGGGCCTTCTGGCAGGACTATGATGTCCCTCTCGACTTGGCCTTTGTTCTAGTTCTTACTTTCTTGCCTGGACGTTACCGCACTGATAGTCCCGGGCATTCATGCTAGCATATACATCTACATACCGCGTTACCATTCATCCACATTCCCCGTCTTTAATCACTTTCACTGAAATAGACACGATCTCCGTCATTTTCCTCCTCTTCTTGGTGAGTACGATCATATTGGGTGGCGTCAACAGAGGTCCCGTCTTCTTCGAACGATTCATCATCTGCCCAGTCTCTGTTACGTTCAAATATCTGTTTGCCTGGAAGGGCTTCAGCTAGGAGTTTTGAAGGTCGAGAGAAACAGTCGTACCTGAGAGTCGCGCTTGGAGCTTCTTGTATTCTTCACGTTCTTTAGGGGTGAGATTCCTCAATTTTTCATCCTGTTCCTTCTTCCTCTTGGCCGTCATCTCCTTATCGAACTTGACTTTCCAGACGAGGAAGGACTCGCGCGTAACAGGTGTACCCCGGGTCTTCGCTTCCTCGGCCTGATAACGTATGATGCTGAGACACCTTTCACACGGCGGAAGCGAGAAGGGGGTTCACCTCTAGCTCCAGCCGTTCCTTTTCGGCCGCCAGGCGGCGCTCCTTTTCTACACGAGACCGCACGAGTTCGGACAATTGTTCCCGAAGGTGAGAAACAAGGGTGAATGTCATAGCCATTCCAGCGTTTTCTTCGCCCTGGATTGGATCAGACAAGCGAAAACGCATCACATGGAAGCAGGCATACCAGAATCTTGAGACCATTGAGAAGGTCGGCAAGCTCTCCTTCATCTAATTCACCTTCTAGCGGATCCGCAGTGAGCTCCGGGAGACTGTCCGGGTATCCGCTGGTGTATTTGACATTGAGAATCAGTTTTACTGTTCAGTCTACATCGTAAGCAGATTGGTACAGATCGCAGTCGCGGACATAAGGGCGGGGGACTTACTCGAGTCTTGTCCCTCCTGGGTGTCTTCTGGCTCAACCTCTATTCTGATTTCGGTGTCGGATATTTCTGATCAAAGCGAGGATTAGGTAGTTTGCCTATCCGAGATCGCTGGCTGACACGAACTTGTGAGCTCTGTTGGGTAGATAGATTCCAAGACCTAGATGCGGACACTCGAGGCTGAATATCTCAATGATAACGTGGGACTTATTGGCCGTACCTCGAATTCCTCCAGTAGTACATCCGAGCTCATGATGATCACGACGACGGGAGGGTCTCACCTGTGGGAAAAATGACGGAACATTCGTGACGCCGCCGACGTCGATGTCCGCACTCGCCAGACAGTGTTTCAATGCGCTCTCCGCCACCGTTGCCCGACGTTGGGCACCGGGCAGCGCGTCATTACGCCAGCTCTCGACCAGCGGCACCTCCGTAGACGACCCTCTCCTTTGGGGCAGGCTACTCGATACAACCAATGCCACCGTCGCCCGAACAAAGCTGACTACACAATCCCCAGACGAGGCCTGGTTGGCCCAGCACAAGAGAAGCATTAGCTCCCTGACTCCTCCGAACAATACGTATACAGGCATGCCCTTGACCCGTTCACCTCCGACTCCGGCTCAACGATCGTTGTCACAGGCCGAAGCATTGCGGTCAGGAAAGACCTTACGGGCGCTTCCGTCGCAAGTGCATATGCTGTCCTTGCGTCCCGGATTTCGAGGAATAAAGTAAGGCAGGAATACACGGCCAATATGCGGCACGAGAAAAAAGGCGTCAAGCGCCGGAGACTAGAGAGCGAGAGGTGGAGAAGGCGATTCGCAGACCACGTACGTCCCGCATCGCAACAAGTGCTGTGTTAATGTCTCACTTCTCCTATCCCGGAACGCAGGTCAGGCAAAAGGTCCAACTCGTCCAAGAGATCCGGCGGCGAGGCGCCTAATAACATACATTCATATGGTGTTCTACCATACGCACCCTACAATAATTTTTTCTACCATCCGTTGATCACGCCCAAGCAGTCAACTTTTGAAACCCAATATCAGCCTGTTTCTGTGACCGTGCGCTGCGGAGGCCGAAATTACCACGCTCCTCACCACATCCATCAGCAACCACAATCTCTCGGGACTAACTGGTATACCCTCGCTTCCGTGATCCACATATTCAAATCTCGGTGGATTCTGGAGCTAGAGCGACGAGAAAATGCGAGCGAATTCAACACCTTAATCCAGATCCGCAAGTGGTCCCCGCCCCATCTCACCGCATTTTTTTCATGGATCTCCGATGAAATAGCCTTTCGCCGGTTCAAAGGCGCCCATCAGACAAAGGCCGTTCCTTCTCCACTCGACCCAACACTTTTCGACACGCTTCCATCCGAGATGGAACAAATGTTACTGTACGCTTATTTGCCAGGCTGCTGCAACGTTGCATGCCGCGTGTCCTCCACGCACCTCTGGCGGATGCCCCTTGTCGGAACCTCGGCAAACGGGGTGAGCAGATGCTATTCTTCCTTCTGTGGTCCCATGTTCACCGGTTCTGGTATTCCAATCCAGCTCCCCCGGTCGACTGGAACGATGTCCTTTGCGTGCCCCGCTATTAACCCCTTCCGCCTGCCGGCCCAAGCCAGGTCCCCTTCGCTCGAAAATAGCAAAAGGTTCCCGATTCGCCGCCCCTTTCAAATGATCGGGTTATGAAGAGGCTGCTGTTGCTTTACAAAGGTGATGCAGGCGCTCTTGAGGGGGATCTGAAACTGACGGGGAAATTGCTTGAACCACATCGGTACTTTTTTCTTCACCTGCCCCACCTTTATCCAACCGAATACATCCTACATTCACTTACAGGTTGGGGCATGTACACCACGAACAGAGCCTATCCTGTCGCACCTGAACTTCGTTGCGTTCCTCCATATAAGACACGCCATCCATCTGTTTTTTTTTTCCTCGACCCGCTCTGCACATCTGCATCCCCTCGCACTTAGACCATTCTCTATCTTTATTACCTCCCACTCTCAAAAAGCAAAACCTCGTGAAAATGTGTCACAACGTTGGTTCTCCGTTTTCGTATACTTTAGTCATTGACGTCTAACCAATTATAGATCATCGACGGACGCTTCCACAGCCCCTGCGGTCATTTCATCGGTATGTCGACCCGTCTGCAAGACTGCGGCAGGCCGGACTGCCTGTTCAGCAGAAGACACGAACACCCTATCGGTAAGCACCGTTCCCTACCCACCGACTCGTATGATTTTACTCACGGCTCTTTTTTCTCGTCACAAGGATGCAAGTCCCACCAGTGCAAGAGGTAAGATCAGTGTGTCTCTTCGTCCTGACAACCGGTGAATTGACGCAGTTACAACTTCGTAGGATGATGTCACTGCCGGTACACAATCCCATTCGGATGAGCGACGCATTGTGTGGCGACTGTGTCATTCGCAATCCCCACTCACGTGGATGCTGAATCGTACCCACTCTATAATCGCATACTCTACTCTCCAAGAACGCCGGGCGATCTCTTATTTGCTAATCGATTATTTCATGCGCCTTTTAATAGCCTTACTGCCTAATCTTATTATCTTTTCAACTTATTTGTATGTAGTTTTGGCCTATGTGTACTTGTATGTGTATGCACCCACGTGGTCTTGTACGTCCCCCCCATTATGTACAGTATGCAGCGTCTTCCCTCTTACCCAATTGGATCCCGAGACCCCTCGAACACTTTCTTGTCGTGTGTCCCCCGAAGGAATCGCAACCCTAACTTGCCATCTTGGTCTTCGCTCCAGGGCCGCTGATGATCTGATAGCGAGTCTCTGTCAGCAATCGACCGTCGGGGAATTCCCTGATACGCCGGTTACCTTTATGTCGCTGTTCTCGTGGCATGGGGGCCACGCGCTTCGTGGACGGTCGCCAGCCAAGCGCCGACCTCGGCTGTCACGGCGGCTAGTTCATCATCTTTGTGTCCCAAGGTCGTTCAAAGTTAGAGATTAAGCTTCACTTTAGATTATCTGGGCTTTGGGTCCGAAGGGGGATTCTAGGGCCCCCTGCAGGAAGTTGGGCTTGAGTGACAGCGGCCAAGGCATCCATGCCAGGTGGTGGAGTCGTGTTCCAGTCAAGTGACGGTTTGAGATTCGTGGGAAAGATTTCCGGAATAGGCATCGGCTTTGAATCCTAACACGCTCAAACAACTCCTCCCATCCGCTCTCCCATGATCAAGCGGGGGATCTCGGTGCCCTCTGACCAGCACACGCTCAAGCAACCCCCCAACGGTCCGACAAATCTCCCGTCAGCCAGGACAGGCTACACGGTTGTCGTGTTGTCGGTGCTTTTCTTTCTAATTACTGGCTATGTCACCTTCTTTTCCGCATTCATCTCACCACCGCCCAACCTCGTACGTGACCTGGATAATGCTCTACTTCCCTGCAGACCATCTGACCGCGGAGAAGGTTTTAAAAACTGTAGTAGAGGATACCCACTACAAGTACTTGGCACTGTTTTTGATACCCACCTTCTCTTACTTCATCATCGCGAATTGGGTGGGGTGGCAATACTACCAGAATTCATGAAGTAAAGTGTTTTGAGTGCCGACCGAGATGGAACACATTACTAATGGTATACGATAATCAAAACAAAGCGAGAGCACAAAAACACACAGCAAATCAATAGATATCAATGGGACGGGGACCGTTCTGTTGGGGGTCGTGACCGTCTCTGGATCTGCCTCAGTTCGTTCCACAGTCGGCCTCTGCCGCCTTCTTCACCCGTGGCTGGTGCCAGATCTGTGACTCTTGCGGGGCTTCGGGTCCTTCCGCCCCATGAGGACAATGAACGCGCTGGGCTGACAGCCCGCGTCGATGCACGGCTCGAGAACTTGGGGCGAGATGTGGCCGCGGCTTCGCTGAAAGCTCCAGTTTTCTGACTCAAAATGTCGGAGACAGAAGGGCACGATGGAGGGAACAGCCTATTTGTTGATTGTGGCCGAATCGGTGCCCTGGCTGGGCGCTCTGGGCTGGCCGAGCGGACTGAACGCCGAAGAATAGTAATGGCCGTGGAAGCCGTAGTAGGCACGTTGGTAGGAGGTGGTCGATTAGACTGAGCAGGCTGGCGCGGAGCGCTTGTTGGTAGTCGTAGGTATCTTGCCCGGCTGCAAGAACAAAATCAATAGGTACTAAATTCAACAAACCGGAGACAAGACATACGCGACCGCCTTCAGTGCTATCTTCGTACGGTAGGTTTCCGACCACTTCTTGAAGATTTTGTCTGTGCGCACGCGACCTCGTCAGCGCTGCATGGGATCAAATCGATGTATCACGCACTCAGGAGGGCATCTCGGTCAAAGTCTCTGGCTTTTTTGCTCTGAAGCGCTTGAGGCATGGCGTCGCGCCATCTTGACCAGTACTTCTTCTTTAGGTGAGAAGCATTAAAGCGGAGAGCGGGGAGTGACTGGAAGAGGCGTGGGTGTTCATGAGGACCCCACTTAATTGGCGGCCATTCGACAGACCACGACTTACCCTCGTTTTGGAGTGCCATATTCCGAACGCATAAAACACAAGATTTGTTTGCTTCTGGAGAGTAAAAGACTCTGCCTGAAAAACGTCCATCAATAGGGTCCAAAATCGTGCGAAAAACGACCCACCAAGGGCCGTAACTGGATGTCTTGGTATCTCTCTCTCCACTTATCCCACACAATCAAAAGGCGGGTATGTTTCATCTCTTCCTCGCATTGTTGGAGAGTCACACGTCTGCGTCTGGCAGTTCTAGCTGCCCCCAGCCACTTTGTAAACATCTTACGCATGTTCTCTGTAATGGAGTATGAATCTCTCGTAAGTGTAACAGAACACAGCAGACATCATACCTGCCCGTTTGATGTCTTGATAACTCTGCATTAAAGCAAGTTCCTCTACGTGTCTCATGCAGACCGTTTTCCATTTCGCGAAAGCGCGACTGCATCCGAGGGTGATCAGCCCCGGCCGGAACTCAATGTGGAGGTAGAACAAGGCGGTACTCACAGCAGTATTCGGTTATCATAGGCTCGGTCAACTTCAAGTTCACAGAATTTCACATCAGCTACCCTATTCGTCCAATGGACGAGGGCAGTGGTCATGATTCGCTTAATTCAACCGCGTTAGACGCGAGTTCTAGCCGTTAAGAGAAACACTCACCAGGTTGACACGTTCGCGAACAATATCTTCAACCTGCCGGTACTGCCTCTGCCGTTGGGCGAGACGTTGCCATTCTAAGCAGACCGCGAATCAGCTCGTGGTTGGTAAGAGGTAAACAGACGACCATACGATTGAACACAGCCTGAACCTTGCGGCACTCCCAGACCTGCAAAGTCTTTCTCCTCCTCGCGTCCGCCAACTTGTCCACCCACAACTTCCAAGCTCGTCGGATATGTAGATACTTGTCAGCCTCCCGTGCTTTCCTAACCATTTTCAGTTTCTTTCGAAGAACAATTCTCCATTGGAGGAGCATCTTGAAACGAAGCTGAGCAGAATGATATTGTACGGCAAAGAGACTGGCATTGCGGTGCGTCGCGAGCACCCGCTGCCATTTCTGTATGGTCGAGATTACCACCGAGGAATTCGCCCTAACCGAAAACGCAAGAGCCTTATCTGGAAATCCCGTAGAGGACAGTTTCGCCGTTGGTTAATCTCGGGACACACGCTGGATCAGACACACTAACTTTCTTGATATCGCAAATCCTTGATATGAAGCTGCCACACCGTCCACTTCTGCTTGAGCAGCTTGGCTGCTCGATAGCGTTCGAGTTGTTTCTCACGTTCATGAGCTCTCCATATTCGGAGTACGGCGCGTAACAGGAGGTCATCCTGTCTGGTCACATGCCTGTCCGCCTTGCGCTCCAAAGCCTGGATCGAGTGAAACAATGTAGATTATTAAAGCGGGCAACACGCGCGGAGCACATACCCGTGTCCGGCCCCGGGCTGACTTCCAGGAGCCGAGCGCCCTCCGTTTAATGGATTTGTTGTGGAGTTCTTCTGCGACAGCAATATTGCGCCTGGGAAAGATCGTAAATCTGGCTGACCCAAATAGAACCAAGGATCGAGAGAACACACATGCGCTTCTTCCACACCGTTATTGCGCCGCTCATGACCCTCAGATTCACCCTCTCCGCGAGTAAGCCCTCTGTTGTCCGCAATGCACTGGCCCTCCTCCAGACGTGCCAGAACTTGGACAGCTTACGGCCGTCAAGCACCTGTGCCCAGTTTTCCCCAGCGTCGTCAACCGCATCCACTCCTGCAAGCCGACTCCTCCATTGTGAAAAAAGCCGAGCAAGGAGGTGTTTGGAGTAGTACTGAGCGGATAGCCGGGATTGATACAATTGTCGCCATTTTGCCCACGCGTCATTCTTTAGTTTCTTCTCCCTGTTGAGGCGAACGATCTTCATCCTGGACCTCATGGAATCCCTCCATTGAATTTGTCGTTTGGCGTGCAGTTTCATCCTCCACACGTCCATGGCCCACTTAAGACGACGAGATTCGAACGTAATACACATCTGTTGGCGATACTCGTGTCGTTTTTGATTCTTGGCTTGCCATTTCTGCACCGATACCCGCAATATCAGCAGGTCGCGCGCCTCCGATATCTGTTGATTTGTAGTCTTCAAAGGGCTCGTTGTCAGATTATATCTCACGAAGACCTGCGGTGCTCACCTGTACCCATTCGAACCCTTGTATCCACACGTCCCAGCACCTCTCAACCAACTTCCTCTCCCTGAATTTATCAGCCTCAACTTCGTCCCTTGCCTCCCTAACCTTCGCCCAGACATCGTCCTCATTGAGTATGCTCTTCGGCGGATCCCTGGGTTTCGATGAAACGATCGCAGGCTTTTCTTCGAGCTGCGGCCGTGTAAAGGTGCCACGTGTCTGAATATTAGAGTAGGTCTTTGTTGTGGATACTGGGGCGGATTCACGGATGACTGTCCCGTATGATGGTGGGGTGTTGACCTGAGTGGGAGCAGAGGATGTGTGATCGGAGCTTTGAGCATCCCACCGCGGGGGTAAAAAGCCTCTTGTAGCCCGGTGAGAGTAACGGTTTGCTCTAGCCAAAGTGGTGGGTATAGGAGTTCCAGGAGTCAAGGCAAGCACATGATGAACGGGGGATTCGAACCGTTGTGGGGTAGCATGATATTGAGGGTCTAGAGCATCGGTGTTGGTAGACTGTGTGAGTTCTGTGTCGTCGTCGGTCTGTGAGGAGTGGAGGGTGAAGGCGTCGTATTCTGGGTTTGGTCGCCGGAATGTCGGGGCGGGGTTGTAGATGTTTGTTCTTCCGTTCACCCTCGGAGTCGCGGATGGAGCATCGTCACGAGGGATGGTGGGAGGTCGTGGAGCAGGACGGGGGCCAGCCCCGTATCCATGCCGGTCCTTGATAATGTCCCACTTATCCTTCCAGGTCTGACCTTTGACGGTGCCAAGTTTAAGCAGCTTGCCAAAGTATACGACCTCGTTCTGAGGGTCAAGACCACGTTCGAGGAGAAGATCGTTGTAAACCTTGAGCACGGTAAGGAACGTCGTCGCGGTGGCAGGGGCGCGTTGGATAACCGAATCGATGAATTCCACCTCATCCGGACTGAGACCCGCGAGTTCTGGGATCGCGACCGAGGTTGAGAGACCCAGCAGAACCTTCTCGTCTGGGATTTTTCGGGTGGGCTCCTCGGCCCTGGGTGTAGGTGGTGCGTGCAGAGAGCGGTAACGGGGCATAATCAAGGCGGATGAGGGGCTACAAGGACATGTTCGGGCCACCGAAGTATTGTTCACCGGCGGGTCAGTGTTGAGCTTCGTCACGTGGGCGCGTACGATGCTCGGTCTCCGAGCGGCGGTATTACAGGGCTACTACATACAGAAAACCGATACAACCCACAAATAATCATAGTTAATACATCTTAGAATCGAACCAATAATGCGTTTCCGGCCTGGGACTCGACAGGACAATACGGGCATTTCACTCGGCTGGAAACCGGAGCTGGTCAGCAGGACGTGATACAGGGAGACATGACGGACCCACCCCCCGGACTTGCTTAATTTCTGTAAACTATCCTTCGTGACAACGTGTCCACACTCCATCATCATTGGAGGGTTTTGCTCTGTCGATTGTTCCTTGGAGACAGGACAGGCAAATATCGAGTGGTACCGGTTTTCCGCGGGCAACGGTATTTCGATCTCCAGAAAGTGTGAGCAAAACGGCAACGAGGGGACTGCGCAGAGGACAGTCTTACTGGCAGCTCATCCGTCTGGCTCCACTCGCTCTTCCTCTCCCACATCAACTTCCTTCCCTTCTCGATCCTCGCAAGTGCTCCACCGCCCCCGATGTCTGCAACCACCTTAAGGGGTATCTGACGACTCATACCCAAACTCGCACAATACTCCCTCGCGAACATCGGATCGATGTCCGTGTAGAGATTGGGAGAGGCCAGGTCCGCGTAAGGTGAGACGCGCAAGCGCTCCAACGGTAGGAACACGGTACAACCCATAAGCCGCATAATTTCTGCATCATGGTGGGAATAGAAATGGCCGAAGTTGGTTTTGGCGTATGCGAACGCTGAGAAAACATCTGGGGGGTCACATTCGATGAGGAAATGGAGGTATCTGGCACGATGGAGTTGAAACTCGAGAGGAGATTGACGGGCTCGCAAGAAGTTCCGGTTCTGCTTTACCCACCTAGACACGACGGGGGTTAACGAAAACAAAAGGCTCGACAGGTACGACACACTCAAGGGCAGGATCTGTGTCGCCGGCTTTCAGCGCAGTAACTATCCGATGTAAATCGAGGAAGAGAGTCCTCGTCTCCTCCGAAACGTTTACGCCCGTTTCCTAGAGACGAGGGTGTGAATGAGATGGAACAAGCGTAATGTGAGGACATACCTCGATGAACGTTGCAGCGGTTGTGAACTGGCCGGTTCGGAGAAAGTGCAGAGCAACGGTTCGGTCCAAAGCCTGAGACGCCTTGGTGGATGTAAACAACGGGCTGAAGGTTGGCAAGGAATTTTGGAATTTCTGCGTGAGGTGGAGTCAGTTGTTCCCGACCAACTCGAGAACATGAAGAGAACGCACCTTGTCCAACGCCTTCCCGTAACGAGAGATGGAGTTATAAATCTCCTTCTGCCTATCGTCCAGGTCCTTCTTCAGACCCTCAACCCTTGTTGCGAGACCCTCGAAAGTCTCAGACGACCCACTCCCCGACTGTACTCTCTCCCGTTCGGCCCGTAAAGTTGCGAGAAGCGCATCCAGCGTCTGGTCGACTGGGGGAGACTTTGCTTTGCCATCTGCGATGAGCTTCTCAAGCCTTGCAAGCTCCTTCACTGCCGCATCCATCTTGCATGAGTGGGGTGGTCGGTTGTCGTGTGGGATACGGGGAGCCTGGACTCACGAAAGCGCCAATCCCCAGGTGATCGAATCACTCCAATAAGGGAGATCACGTGTGCGTAAAAGACCTCTTTCTCTCTCGACTGGCGCCCGATTCTGTGGCCTTCCTGGAAAAATGCCTCGGTTTCTTACCGGTGATGAGCTAGGAAATTTGAAGGCATATGTCACAGCGACCGAGGACACTAGTGTCAAAATCCGATGTTCAGAGCTGCTTGTTGAAACCAGCAAACAGAAATCTGTCCAGAAGCTTGCAATTGCTCGATCCACGGTACGCAGCATCCTACGAGAGTTTGCACGCAAATTTACCAATACGGGCGAACTGAAGAGAAGGTTGCCTCCGCTCTTGCTGATGGAACAGTTCTTGTCCATTCCTTGAACGATGGAGACGATCTCAAGCTCACCCAGCACCATCAGTGGAAAGAAAACAGGTTGAAGCCTGGGCAATCATTTGTCGGCCTGGCCGTATCTGAAAGGTATGCACAGGTCACACCAATCTCACAACTTGCCCACAATGAGGCGTGTCATTCCAAAAGGGGGATATATTCTTGCACATCGAATGGCGCCCTACGATTAACGAAAGACGAAGAATTACAACAAAATCTTGCAGTCCTCCCAACGCGGTTGCGATGCTGGCGACTATCCTCGGACGGTGAATCTTTTGCCTATGGGGGGGAAGAAGTCGAGGTCTCTCTTTGGGACACCGAGCGAGCGTTCAGCCACTCGACCGAACCCGTCCAAGAGGCTCCCCATAAACGCAAACGAGGGGGCGAACTACTACCAGCAGAGACATGGCGGGCGAAAAATGTGAGTTTTTGAGTTTGATGGGATGACCTTTGTTCACGGAGAAATCAAGGTACCAAATGACAGCCTCAGCCTTCGGCAGCCGGTTCACGTCACCTCTCTTTCTTATCTTTCCACACCGACTCAAGGATCTTCTACGACCCATCTTGTAGCTGGCACGAACGACGGACACGTTCGAAGATACGACACGCGTGCAGCACGCAGGCCAGTCGCGGATTGGAGATCTATTGCGAAAGCGGGGGCTATAAAGATCGTCGAAGATGGGCATGCTGAGCAGTAACTTTCCCTGCTGCAGTTCTTTTATCCCGCCCTGACCTTGTCCCACTCAGTGAAACATTCTTGTCGGACCAAGCGAGCAACCTATTTGCACTTGACTTGCGAATGGGTCGCGTGCTTTATGGTTATCAAGGTGCCATGGTCCCACATCTAACCGAAGTTCCGTGATAACCTCCCCATTCCCAGGTATCTCAGGGACGGTCACATCCCTGGCTTGTGCCCCCAATCATGTTGGGTCCACGTCGCTTGATAGGTTCTTCCGGCTCCATGAGACGGCCTCAAAGAAGGGACAGACCCTTGAAAAGGTGTATACCAAGAGTATTCCTACCGTTGTTGCTTGGGATTCTTCGTACGAAGATCGCCAGCCATCTATCCCAGGCGACGACGACGAAGAAGATGGGGTATGGGAAAGTATGGAGAATGCAGAGGATGGAGAGGACCACAACGATGGCGAAGATGAGGGGAGTTCGGGCGATGAGCGGTCGCCCAATCCCTTACACAAAAAGTCTCGCACGAGATGATATAGTTTGTCACAGTTTCATTGAAAAAAAGTACGTGATAGTAAGATACAGCCATTTCCCGAGTGATGTGTTGCGCATTAGTGGGTGGTCGTGTCAAAATAACATGAAACATCACGAACAGTCTCTGGGAGAAAGCGAGAAGAGGATAGGAAAACTAAGGCTACAATGAATCCCACAAGCGCTGCCACCAGGTCCTGGGACCAAGCTTGGCCTGTTCAGCAAGGAAGTGCTCTTCCTCCTCATCGATCTCACGCTTGCCGGAGATGAGGTCGACTTGGTCAAGAGGGATGACTTTGGTATTGTAGCGGAATTTGTAAGTGGCCCAGAGGACGACGAAGGTGGGGATAGCGATGTAGGCGGTGATGAATGTATCGGTCTTGAAGGGGATGAAGGTGTCATAACCCTTGAAGAAGGTGATGATGCCGGTGGTGATGAGGGCGAAGTATGCACCCCATGGCTGGAATGGAGCCTTGTAAGGCAAGTCGTCACGGGAGTAGCCCTGAACCTTGAGAGCCTTCATGAATCGACTGGGGGAGGGCAATTTAGTGAACGCATTCTTCGCAAGAATCCAGGAAGAAACTGACATGTGGGTCCAAACGATACACATCCAAGTGATGGCACCGAAAGTGGAAACCAAGTTGACGAACCAACCGAAGACTAACAAGAGAGTTTAGTGATTGTCGATAACGGCATTGAGAAAAACTCACCCCGCTGACTGCTGGAAGAGACATTGAGGTAGACGAGGAAGCAGAAGGCGGTACACAGAATGAGGGCAGGGTAAGGAACACCCAAGCGGTTGACCCTCTTGAAAATGGCTGGGGCTTTGCCTTCAACGGCAAGACCGTAGAGAGTACGAGAGCCAATATACAAGTCGGAGTTTGCAGCGCTCAAGACGAAGATGAGGATGGCACCATTAATGACGTGGTTGAGGGTTTTGATACCGACGAGGGTGGTGGCAACAACGAAGGGGGAAGCGGCAGCTCCGGTCCTCTGGGTGTTTGCGACGAAGAGGGTGGGGTCGGTTCTGGGGACGATGAGACCGATGACGAAAACACCGCCGACATAGAAGATCAAGATACGCCAGAAGGTCCTCCTGATCGCGATCGGGATGTTCTTCCTGGGATTCTGGGCCTCGCCGACGGTGACACCGATGAGTTCGGTTCCCATGTAGGCGAAGAGAGCGTTGATAAGAGTGGTCCAGAAACCAAGGAAGGTGGTCAAACTTGTCCTGCCGGGAAGCTGTGTGTTGAGGTACTGACCCATGGGGCCATGGGGGGGATTCCAGTAACGGAAACCACTGCAGGAGAGAAGGATGAGTCCCGAGGGGGAGGCGGACAGGGGAGTGGAAATGCTCACATTCGGTCATGTCTAGGATTACCTCCGAGATCGATGATGATACCTAGAAACATATTGAGATGTCGAGTAAGCGCCATGGGAGCGGAGAGTGGCGTACCCATGAAGATCAAGCCGATCAAGGCGAGGACCTTGATACTGGAAAACCAGAACTCGAGTTCACCAAACACCCGAACACCAAGAAGATTGACGAAGAAGACTGGGGGAGGAAGTGAGATGGGGATGGGGATCCCGAGGTGAGATGGAACGCACTGAAGGCAATGAAGATGATCATCCAGACGCCAATATGAACTTCGCGGCCACCATTCCAGTACTGGAGGACGGCACCAGCGGCGTTGATGTTGTTGGGAGTGACGACGAGATACTTCATAAGATAGTTGTATCCGAGGGCGAATCCGACGGCGGGGTCCACGAAACGGGTGGCATAACCGGCGAAGCCACGCTTGTGCGGAATGTAGGCAGACATTTCACCAAGAGAAACCATGACCATGTAGCAAATAAACCCGACGAAGCTGTACCCAAGGAGGATACCGAGAGGACCACCCCTGCGGAAGCGGGGTTGGGATCGGGGCGGGGGCTGGGTAGCTGGAGAGACACTCACCGAACGAGCGCGGTTCCGGACCCAATGATGAGACCAGTTCCGACGGCACCTCCGAGGGAAATCATGGATATCTAGGGTGGGGTGAGTTGATGTGCTCGACGAGGAGGAAAATGGGCAGACAGACCTGTCTGGCATTGAGACCTCTGTGGAGGGTCTCGTTGCCCTTTGGGTCGATGAAGGCTTCATCTGCAACGATGTCGGTTGAGGAGGTCTTTTCGACATCGGCCAGCTTCTGCTCTGGAGCGGCCATTGGGGGAGATGGGGAAGGCGACGGGGGGAGTGGGGGGCATATGGGCCGGCGATTTTATGGCAGGCGTCTGGATGGAATGAATGGAGAGAAGCTGATGCGAGACCAGTGGTTGGGCACAGGCCGAGTCAGGCGGCCCCACAGCCTCCCTTCTCGTTTGCTTTGCGCTAATCCTGGTACACCCAGCGCAGACGGGTGCTGGCCGCCAGAGCATCCGCGTGCTCGTCCCCTCGAGTCTGCATTCCCGGTCTAGTGGCCATCGGGACGACGTGATCTCAATCGGCTTGGCGTGGCTCCAAACGGACGAGCGCCCGCCCGTCGAAGCGATCTCTTGGCGAGCCCGGCCCACCCGGCATTCCTATCTCGCCCATGTGCTCGCCGGGCAGACAGGCGACCGTCGTTTCCCACCGCCATTTCCTTGCGCCTCGTGAGAAATCCTCGGCTGCGGACTACAAGATCCGCCCCCGCGGTGACGCCGGCGACTCCAGACGAGATGTCACAGCCTCGATTCATGCTTTGGCTATCCTTGATGACGGTTGCCTCGGTGGGTACCAGGTTTCAGAGGATCATTATGCAAAGTTCCGTAGATCCCGATCGGAATAGACCAGAACAACCCAAAGCCTGTGCCAGGCTGCAGTAGAATATGTAGACTCTGCACAAGTGCCGCCCCCTCCTTCACACGTATAGCCCCGGCCGTCGTATTGTCATACAGCGACCAGTGAATAGACCCCAAGCGGTGGCGTAGAGCACCATTATTGTAAATAACTCGATTACTTGTTCTTCGTAAGTCTGTGGAAATCCGTCAACTCCTTCGTCCACAACGCGTCACAGACAGAGCAAGACCCACTTGTATGTAAACCTCTTCTTGGTAATGGAAAACTCCCCCAGCTTGTGCCCCACCATGTCCTGGGTCACCTGCACCGGTATGTAATCTTTTCCGTTATGAACTAGAAACCGGGTTCTGTTTTCCACCACAGTTGGAGCATTAGACACCCAGTGAAACATGTGGTCAACGCACCCCACAAAGTTTGGAAGGATCGTGCATGACCTGGCTTGAGTCTTGATTGGAGTGTTGTTTTGCAGCGCCTCTCGCAGGTTCGGAAACGCGACAAAGTAGGGTCCTGTGTGCGCGTGCTCAATTGTGTCGTTCTCGGTCTTCAGGAGGGCAGTGTACCTTTCCACGCTGAACGGCCGGAGCGGGCGACGAGCGACGGATGCATAAAGAGGTATACGTGTCACGTGTTTCACCCTCCGTTCAACCGACACCGATAATCAGCGTCCCTATGACCTTGGCTACTATTACACTTGTACTCCGGAGAAAAGCAACCCTGTGTCTAAGCACTTTCCCAAGCCTCCAAAACATTCTTTGCCGCTTTCCCCAATATGTCGTCCCCTTGGGAATGTTTTACTACAACATCCTTCGTTGCGTCCTTCAGCTTCTCGACATCAGTCTTCCTCTCCCTAGACGTCCGCCCTCCCTTCCTTCCGAGTTGCCCGAGCAGCGTGCACACGTTTGCCTTGACCTCTGATGGACACCGGGTGCCTGACCGTTTGAACAGCGACACAAGAGTTTCAATGGCGCGCGCGGGCCCGACAACGGGAGATGCTTCGTCAGAGGTGGGTCCATTTGGAGAGAGAGGGCTTGGTCCCTGTGTAACCTCGGCTGGCAGCGGGGACATAATGGCGTCCAATACAATCACACCTAAAATGACATCAACCCTCTGCACGCACTCTCACCAGGGCGGACAGAAACTTACCACCACGCTCCTGCGCTGTCAAAAAGGATAGCGCGACCACTGCTTCGTTTATCAGCATCGGGTACTTCTTACTCCGCCCAATCAGGGCTGCTAAAGCATTAGCATTCTCTGTAGTCCCAACCGCCTTTCGAGCCGTCTTCCTTCTTTGGTCTGTGGAGGAAAGATCCGCAGACAGTGTCTTGATAGCGTTCGCCAGAACCCGCGTTCCTTCGCTCTTGATGGTGACTGTGTCTGCCCTTTGGACCAGTCTCATAATCTGTTCGAGTGCTGACTTCTCGCTCAGCTGAGACTCCTCCCTCAGCACCGAGGAAATACAATTCTCGACTAATCACCACGCGAGCATCAGTGAAGTTCACCGTCCCTGGAGTCTGGAGTACAGACCGTTTCCGTTGCAGAGGTGCTTTACGACCCCGATTGCCGATACCTGGATGATCTCCATCAAATCCGATTCATCCTCGAAGATCCCACAGTCCGCGAGGCGGGCAATAATCCCTGCCTGCCCCAACGGTACCCTGTTGCTCGTAGACTGGGCAAGGTTCTTCAAAAGTCCAATTACACCGTGCTTGACCTTGAAATCTGGATTACCCCCTAGGATTTTCGCAAGGTCAGGAGCAAGAGAGATGGGTGGGTTGACCACTGCGTTAGAGTGAGCCTCTGCGGAATGAACGGGCACGGGCTCAGCAAAGGTCTTGATACGTGTGTGTGTGAGGATCTTACCCCGCCTGACAAGGTTCCCGATCGTCAGTGTAGCACATATCACCAGGCCTTCCTTGCCCTGTTGATCTGCCTTCCTAATCCATCGAACCATCCAGGAGACAAACTCTCCGCCTGGCTTGTCATCCTCAGATTCGTCCCACAAAATATCAGTATTCTTCTGCTCGCCCGCCACCTCAACGACTGCCCTGATGATCCCAGCCTTGCAATTCTCGAAGCTTCGTTCATACCCAGCGCGATCAGGATCATCCACCCACCAGGGAGGATACTCTCCACAGTCAAGGAAATTAAGCATATCCGACAAGCACGGGATACCATCGTGTTCGTCGGGGAAGGTCAGGCCTCGAGCGAGGGAGAGTCTGACGTCTTCGACATCCAGCGAGAGAGACTCAAGCAACGCACAAGATTCCTCCAATGATTCCACATCCGCGGATACGAGCGTCTCGCGAATCTCAGAGGACTCCGCAAATATCCCTCGGGGAGTGGGATGTGGCTTCCGGAAGGCGTTCAGGCTTGTGACCAAAAGCGGTAGTGCTTCCTGACCAAACGGCGGAGACGCTGGAAGGAAAATTGAGCGGAATATCGAAGCAGTTGATTGAACCGACAAACCATCGCTGGCGTCGATCTTCAATCCGTTCAGGGCCCTCCAGGCCCATGAGGAGAGGCCAGCTCGCAGCTCCCAGTCTTCCAACTCAAACCCCTGTTCTGCATCCGAAGGAGATGCTTGGAAATTCAGCCATGAACCGGTCGGGTATATCGCAGTCGAGATGCGAAGGATGGTGATCGCTACCTCCAAAGAGAGTAGACGAGTTCTGACCGGCTCTGTAGGAGAAGAAAAGAGCGGTGAGACCGTTTTCAGCTACCAACGTGGAAGATATACCGTAGCCCAACGAAACATTTAGGATCACGCCGACGGCGGTTTTCACTATTTTGAGATCTTCAGGATGGATGGGGAGAGGATCGGTGAGGCCGCGCTTCGGGGGGATGGATTCCGAATAGGATTCCAACAAAGTCACGACAGTTTGAGGGAAGCCTGCCTCGAGGAGATTGCCTCTGTTCTCATCTGATTGGAAGCGACGATTGAGGCTGCGGAGGTCTCGGGAACGGTGACCTCGAGGGGGAGAGAACGTACCGTGATCCATACACAAGTTTGCACCTACCCGCAAGATCTCAAATATCGCACCACGCTTATCAGCAGGTGGCGTCTTTTCTCCATGGAACGTGGTTTTCAGCAAAGAGTTGAGGGTCTGCGGAAGGAGAGTCCGCCCCAGGACCGTGTGTTGGTCGTCTGTGTGGTCGTTTATATCGCTTGAATGCCCCAGAGCTTTCACGATGCAACAGGTGTATACGAGGTGCACTTACGGACTCCCTTCGGATCCTTAATCCTAAGTGCGTTAGCAAGGCTTTGGGCCGTAATTTCGATCCGTTTCCAGTGATCCGGGCCATCGTTCAGAGCGAGCTCAGCGAGCAACTGACCAAGGCCAGACGCTTTTCTGAGAGAGTCAGCCATAATGCCTTCGAAGTCATCCATGGCTACGATATCGGTAGCGGTGTGGGACGAAACCTTGTTTCCGTTGATCAGCCTTCCAATTATCCCCCTTCCCCTACACGTGATTAGATGAGGTCAACATTCAACGTCCTACCAGACCCCATCCACCATGGGTGGCAAGCGGAGGAAGTTGAAAGATATCTTATCTCCTCCTCCAAACACCCCACCCCCTGCAGCGGAAGACGATGAATTACTCGACGACCTCTTTGCCCAGCTAGATTCCAACGATAAGACCGTTCAGAACGTTTCTGCTGAGGTCATCAATGATATCCAGCTCTCGCAACTTCAGCAAAAGAAGGAGCCTCAGAAACTCAAAAAGGACAGCAAAACGAGGTTTCTGGAGAGACAGGTTTGCGTGTTCCCCCGAGTTTCCGCAGTGCAAGCTACGACATCATTTTCCAGGCGCGCAAAGCCGCGGAGATCGTGCAACACTACTCTCCAGACAACGCTCAGGCTGATGCCCAGATAGAAAGGGAGACAAAGGAAGAGGAAGCAAATATTGGCAGGACATGTAAGATTCTAGGCCTTGAAGTGTATAATGTCTGCAAATCCCTCCTCGCGTGGACCGCTGGTCTGATAAGCATTTCTCGAGGTCAATCCAGATGGACATTGCCTGTTTGCCGCGGTAGCAGACCAGCTCGCAATGTTGGGGAAACTTCCCCGAACACAGGCAAATTACGTCGTCACGCGCGCAGCCGCGGCGAATTACATTTATACCCACCCAGATGACTTCCTCCCCTTCTTACCCTCAATGGACGGTGAAGACGGGCTCGGTGCCACAGATGCTGGTCTCATTACCCCGAAGCAGTTCGGAATGTACTGCGCCGCCATTCGTGACACCGGAGTCTGGGGCGGGGAGCCAGAGATCTTGGCACTTTCTCGGGCTTATAATATCCCCATACACGTAATCCAGAGTGGTACCCCGCCCGTGGTCGTTCACAATCCAAACGGTGGTCCAGGTTACGACGACGGATTCGGCGGAAGCAAGGAGGTTATCCGGATCAGCTATCACCGTCGAATGTACGGCCTTGGGGAGGTGGGCTTACTCATACATCCCATAAATCTGTCGCTCACAAAGGATCAAACAGCATTACAACTCGTTGCGGCCGAAAAAAGGCCTGGTTGAAACCCTCATAGGGTAATATATCGAAAGAGTTCGTGAATGTGATCTTATACAGGAAATATGTGTACACCCTCCTCATATGTGTCGAGTAGTCCAGAGGAAACGTTCTTCATAACCCTAACCGAGATATCTGATCAAACGCAGCAACACTCTGCCGGAAGGTGCCGTTGTTCTTGGGTTTCGTAGCTTCCGACCCGGGCAGTGATGGCTGCCGTTGTTGTTACGTCTGTATTTCAGCCTCGTTGGATGCTTGTGATGCTGCCGATTTGGGTCCGTCCGCTGTGTCCCCATAGTTGCCGAATACAGTATCCAGGCCTGCATACGGATCCTGGGAGACCTGTTCGGGCTTGACGTGGGGGTTAAGGGCCTCTTCATCCTCCCCTTCTTCATCCTCGTCCTCGATTACGTTCGGCTGGTTGTCCTCCCCTAGAAGATTGCCGGTCTCAACCAACGTGGCTGATCGCGCGGGTGGTTTCTTCTCCCGATGCGATTCCACAGGTCCAGGTCCAGAAACCTTGACAGGTGCTCCAGGAACATTCGGGCGGCTGACAGTGACCAACATCTGACGGGAGGTCGGGTTGAGGGCCGGGGTGTCGACGAGCTGGCGCCCAGCTGCTCCACGGATAAAAGTCTGCGAAGGAAATGGCATTCAGCATTTTTGGGGGCGTCCAATATGATAGGGCACACTACCTCTGGATTCTTGTGGTAGATGCTTCCGAGCGTTCCAGTGTGGAGCAACAGTTGGTCAAGAGCACCGCGATCCATCCGATCAGAGTCTGTCGTAATTGCTGGTTTCTCCACGAGGACAATCTCACCCGCGACGGCGGGGTTGATTGCTAATAGCCGCCAGTACATGAACCCTCTATCCCGCAGGTCAGGGTTATCGACATCCTCCGTTGTCCATTTGAGCACTTTATGGACTAGTTCTTTCGCTGTCTCAGAGGTGGACTTGTAAATGAACAACTTGACGGACGCGGTCAAAAGGGCAAGTTGAACCTGCAAGCGGTTCAGTACAGTGGAGAGCCGGGGGACAGGTGACACACACCTCGGATGGCTCCTCCAGGAAGGAGTACACCAAATCATCCATAAGTTCGTCGGCATTATCTATCCTGTTGGCGAATTGACCAATGATCCAAATCATGGCAGTCTTGGCCTCGGGTTCATCGAGGAGGTCCAGGTTTTCGCAAAGCGTGGGGATAATCCCTTCGTACTGGCCTGGGTATCGACGGAAAATGTCCTTGGTGACAATGATGACCTCCTGAACCACATACGTGACTTTCGTCTCGATGAGCTTCAAGAGTGACTGAATGCAGCTGTCGGCGGCTGGCTGAACTTTGATTGCAAGGCGACCAATGGACCTGACTGCCTTTCGCACGAAATCAACATCGACTTCGGAAGCATATCTACTCGCACACGTTAATGCGAGCCGGAAACGAGGAGATGATGAGCCTACTCTTCGAGCTCGGCTAGAACCTCTCCAGCGTTCTCTTCTCTGGCCAGGCGGTACATGATCTCAAGTTTTGCGAGCTTGAGATATATTGGGTCGTTGTACTTGCAGAAGAAGACCTTGACATCATTTCTGAGTACGGCAGGACGCCGTTGGATGATCAAAAGGATATTCCTCAGCGCTACGTATTGTACTTCCGGACCAGAAGACAGGATCGTAACTACAAAGAAAAAGTTCGTGAAACATTCAGTTGTTATTCACTGAGGTGGGCTGACCTAGAGGAGGGCCCATTTTCTTGCATATATGATCGATAAGCTTCCTGTTATCCATGTAGTTCATCAAATACAGCAGAATTTTGATTGTGGTGAGAACCACGGCAGAGTTTGCATGTTGCATTTGAACGATGATCCGTTCCGCAAGTATTTCGGCGTCCTTCGTATCGTCCGGAACAAACCTCAACAGTGAGTCCAAGATGTAGATTTGACCCCATCTGTAGGGAAATTGTCGGTTTCGACGAATCTAGTGACACAACGCGTAGTACGTACTCTGAGCTTTCCCCGAGGGCTGCTAACAGCTTGTTCACAACATGGAAGTTCAATTTGAAGGTAACACCGTCGTTTCTGTCCCCAATTTCTGAGAGGGCTGCCACCGCATTGGATACGACAGTAGCATTTGGATCCACCAGTAGATCTCGGAGCGTTTCCACGAAACCTCCCCTCTCCGCTTTTCTTGGGTCGGTGGCATAAAGTTTGGCTACGCAAATTGCGGCAGTTTTGCGTACGTAGGGATCCTTATCTTTGAGGCAGTGGCGCAGCTGTTCCGTCATCGCTTCAGTTACCACGGGGATCGAGATGTACGACATGGTTCGAATTGCCAGGGCGCGAATGAGTGGGTTACGGTCGTTACAGTCCTATGACAGCGGTAGGTTAGTTACCATGAGGTAAAACGAGACATCCGTACCTGCAAAAAACTTGGAATAACCAGGTGGATCTGGTCAGATTTTGACCGTCCGTAACTTATAAGGAAGAGGTAGACCACTGAACGCAGACGGATTGCGGGTCAGTTCGGCGTAACAGATCCCCAGGCTGAATCAACGCAACTCTTCTTGATTTCAAGCAGGGGAGTGCCCAGGCATTGAACGACATCTGTGAACAAAGGTGACACTGTGGTACGAAACGATGATGGGTGAGCATCACCAGGGTGGGCGCGAGGATACGGACGAATGGCACCAACTGTCATTGCCCATGGTGATATTTGCCACGATCTTCTTCAAGACCGTCTTTCTTTTCGTGAACTTCTTGTCCTTGCTCTCCGCCGCGAGCAGCTCTGCCCGAAACTCCTGCAAAATCGCGAGCGAGAGTCAGCAGAGACGTGAGAGCGGCGAATATGATGGTTTCGCACCTGGATCTTTCCCCGCTGGAAGAGCTTAGCATCCTGACCCTGCGACATGGCTGCCTCCTATACTATGGCCGCGGTCCGGACCTCGACGACAAACAGCAGTCCGTGAATTGTCCGTGATCAGAACTTCCAAGTCCTAAGCAGTGATCGCGGCGGGGCTGATGTCCGAACTCCACGCGGTCCAATGCCACCACCAGTAGACCTCACCCCGCGCGCATCGCTGGACTCAAAAACTCACTCGACCGTCGATGGCGTCTTGAAAGAACTCAAGTCTGCGAGCAGGGGGCTCCAAAAAATCTTTGCGTCCTTTAGACTGGAGCTGGAACTTCTCGATCGGCTATTCTACAAGAACAAAAACCAACACCGGGGTGCGCTGTTCTGGCGCAAGGTGACCGAAATGCGGAGGTTTGGCCATAAGCTGGACCACGGTAAACCCGATGGGCTTGTGGAAGATGCCCGTCGCTGGTTCTGGGGACCTCTTGATCAGCAGAAGTGAGCGGGATCTGCAGAAACCTTCAGGGTACTATCTGAGCGCAGGTTTAACAAGCTCTAAAATGTTAAAGGGTCCGTGGACCCACCGTCCAGGTGACAAGTCACTGGCGGATATTACTAGACGTTTGCAACTTTGCCAGACGTTGTGCGACGAGGTGAATACTCTTACCCCCCTCAATTCGGTCTCTTTTCGACGAAAACCCAACTTCAGACTTCAAAACGTCTAATGAAAGCATTTGAGTGAGTAGTAAAAAAATACCTGTCACAGTCGTGCAAAGATACATCACTCGGTTTCAGACATTTCCTCCTCTGTTTGCAATCCGCCGCCTTCGCGCCGTTGCTACTCACGTTCTGTGCTATTTCTGCGAGATTCAACTCACAGATACGGGGGATAGCAGATCTCACGCTGGTCTGCAGTAAAACCATAACGCGGCTCTTGCAAAAGCCCGCAGTGAGCAAATGTTTTCTTGGTTCGTGACCCAACTAATTGCTCTCATGGAAAGTCAACGCCGCCCTCCCTCGACCCACAGCCTGCCGCCCCTGCTGTAACTCCATCACCGGTAATGGTTGACGTTGATTCTACGGTAGAATCTGTAGACCCTCCCCCACCAAGCGTGCCCGTTGTATTTGCCCCACCACCTGGTGCGTCTATTACCCGAGCATATTAAATTCTTTCTATCTCAATCACCCCTAACAGAAGAAGAGAAGGCGCGTCGCGTCGTCAAGAAGCCTAAGAGACGTCCCAGGGACGAGATCGACGACATTTTTGACTTTTGAAAGTTTCCAACCGATATTCAAGCTTGCCTGGGGAATGATTTTGCGGTTTCACACAGTCGAATTTCGGTCCATCTAGCACTTTCTATTGAACGCTAAAAGGACGAACAGCTATGAGCAACAAAAAGTGCGTGAGGATGGACGTTATGTCCTCCAGACTCCGAGTACAACTCGTAGACTCTTAAGAGAAAAAAGGAAGATCTACGAGGTGTTCCCCTCGAGTGAAAGAACGCTAAAGCAGCGGAAGGTTGTAAGAACGAAGCAGGAATAAAGGATCACAGAGCCAGCAAAATTGAATAAGTCAAGGCTAGAAAAGAGGAAAATGTTCGCTAAAGAAGGCGGTCCGACACAAACGAAAGATATATGACAACTCTGCACAGTAATCTGAGGGGGTATTCAAAGTGTAACGAAGACTTCTCGCGTCTATGTTTAGAGGAGGAAGAACCCAGCGGCGATGGCGGCGAGGACAACGGTGATACCGGACCTGGCAGAGACAGCACCATTGTCAGACAGATTTGCAGAACCACTGGGGCCGGTCGGGGAGGGGGCTAAAGTGCTGGTGGTGGGGTCAGCAGGTGGGTTGCCAGAGCCAGAACCATAACCGTAGTCAGGCGAGTTGTCGAGGGCGACCTGAGTAATATCCTGAGGGACGACGGGAGGGTTGCCACCGAGGCTGACATCGATATCTCCATCCTTGAACACATCGGGGTTGGCGGCGAGCCAAGTTCGGGTGTAGAGAACGTTCTCCACGAAGCTCTCTTGAGCCCATTGGGGAATGTTGGTCAAGTCGAGGTTAGTTCCCCACTTGGAGGCGGCGTCGGAATCCTTGGTGGCGTTGTCAGCATAGGTGCGCATCTTGTCAAGATTGGGGTTGGCGGCAGCCATCGACTGCATCATGGAACCAACGGAAGAAGGGCCAGCGATAGCGTTGGGAGGGTTGATGATACCGAACATGCCCTTGGTGCAGTGGTTGGGAACGGCGCAGTAGAAGAAGACTGGGTTGGTATCGTTGACGACCTGCTCGAAGGTGAAATCCTTCACTTGAATGCCCGAGGCAAAGGGAGAATCAGAAGTCTTGTTGCAAGGAGTGAGCTGAGAGCCCTTGGTGACGGTGTGGTTGTTAGCGCCCCAGATGAACTTGACAGTGTCGCCGACGGAAGCGTTGACGGCGAAGGGGACGTAACGAAGGACACCTTGAGTCGGAGCAACCCAGACGACGTGGGTCTTGCCGGTCCCGGTTGGGGTTCCCGCGGGTGGGGTCTCCGTGGGAGGAGTCAAAGCAGGGTACTTGGCCTGACATTGCTTAACGCAGTCGTCGTAGGAACTGCCTCCCCAGGGGTTGCTTCCAGAACCATAGGTGGAAGAAGGCTGGGGCTCATAAACGGAGGTAGTGGGAGTGTACTCGGAAGGAGGGGTGTAGGTGGGAGAGTGCTCGGAAGGAGGAGTGTAGGTGGGGGGGTGCTCGGAAGGAGGGGTGTAGGTGGGGGAGTACTCAGAGGGGGGGCTGTAGGTGGGAGAGTAGTCGTCGGAAGGGGAACCCTGGTACTGGCCATCACCAGTGGGGAGGGGTGGAGGGGGACTCCAGGTGGTCGTCGGCAAGGGTTGATCTGCGTTTGTATACTGAGGATACAGATCAGTAGAGACCATGCGATTGCGGTTCCTGGGATGTTCGATCAGAATGGAGAATGGAGAAGCATGGGGCGATTGTATATGCTTACAACTCGTCGGTATCAGACATCACGATACCATTTGGAGCGGAGACCCCGACTTCATTGCCAATGGCGGAATCCTCGGGAAGCGGCCGGGCGGCGGCGGTGGACAAGTAAAGAGCGAAGACGCTCAAGACGGCGGAGAAGTGGACCATTTGCACGATTTGAAAGAACGAAGGACTGTGGTTGTCAAAAAGCGTGTGTGTCAAACAAGCGGGTGAAGAGCGTTTTCCTCTCAGAGGGTGATCTGGAAGATATGTTAGAAGCGAAAGGAGGAGACAGGCTTAGACTGACCCTGGGGACGAAGGAAGGTGGAGGTCGAAAGTCAATTCGACTCGAAAAAGGAAGGAAAAAAAGAAGAGGGGAGGAGAATGGAAAGGGACGAAGGAGAGCGAGAACTGGAAATACGTGGGCCGCAACGCATGGCTTTATACGGGGGGGAGTGTTCCCCATGACAATGGTGATGGGATGCGTCCTCTCCTCTGGCCCGCTCCCAATTGGACAAAGGGTCGGTATCCTGGTTACAAATCATATTCCGTTGCAATGTCCCCCCGGCCAACTCGGTAATCTCGTCTGCTCGCGATGGTGCCGCGGTCGCGGCCCTCGCGAAAAACAAAACGCGAGGGCGCCAGCCACCCTCACACCGCCAGCGTGCATGGTCCCGGTGCACCGGGAACGACAGCAACGCTCTCTTCTGGCCGACATTAGGAGAAACATGTCTTATTCCAGCTATCTCTTTGTGTGAACACCCGCCCTTGTAAATGGCACGGGTTTACCAGGACCATCAACTCTATCCGCCAATCTGATTTATCTCCCAGCGTACCACAACTGTGGATCCCCCTGCACCTGGTTCTTTCACATCGTCGGCAACAGCCAATCAACGGACTGGCTTGGATCCTAAGCGTTGCTTAGCATTTACTTCTTGGTGATGATTGCCGACCTTCTTTGTCCCATGGAGGTGTGAGCGTACCGTCGCATCCAGTAAAATTGCCGGAATTGA